>TARA_R110002050_G_scaffold70605_4_pt1 | contig 14742 bp, 14 predicted proteins | sample TARA_R110002050 | Tara Oceans TARA_R110002050 (sample SAMEA4396988) | marine metagenome | biome: Polar Biome; feature: [DCM] deep chlorophyll maximum layer (ENVO:01000326); material: water (ENVO:00002006), including particulate matter (ENVO:01000060) such as... | depth 25 m
CCTTCGACTTGAAGGACGTATTCTTCGACCGAGGCGTCACATTGGCGATTTTGCGAATATTGCCCAAGGTGTGCTTGTAGTCGGGCAGGACTCATTGACGCCCAGATTGACCACATTGCCCTAGCTGCCGGCAGGAGATCCGAACACCATCGCCACATGTCCGCGCTTGGCCGTATCGGTCGGATAGGCCATGCCCTGAGTCGCACCGTTCTCGTTGCTGATCTCGATAAGATCACCAGCTCCGATGCTGAGTTCCGCCATGTTCTCGCCGTTCATTTCGATGAACGGGGTAAGGAAACCGGTCCTGGACAAAGTCGTTATCCTGATCGAGGAACTGATTCTACCAAAAGATGTTGGCGCGCACATTGTTGATCCAGAAGTTGCGGTTCTCTTTCTCGCGCGCCTTTCCAGCAGCCTGCCAGCCTCGCCATCTGGCCGCACAGAACAGGGCTTTCTTGTCCTCGCGGCCATGCCTGGTAAAGTTGCCGTCGGTATAGAGGCGCTCGGTGCCGATGAGTTTGCCGTCGGCAAAGCCTGTGACGGGTTCCTGTACCCCGTTGTTGCCCATCGCGCGAAGACGCTCGTAGGTGACTTTCGGATTGCCCTTGTTGTAGCCGTCCATGAAGGCGTCTTCCTCTGTCTGCCAGTCATACCGCTTGAACTGGTCCGCATAGTATGCGTTGCCCATTTCCCGAAGAACACTCTCCATGTTCTGGGCCAACCCGGCCGCGACCAGCGGATGGAAAGCGGCTGCAAACACCGCCTAAACAAGCCTCTTGCGCCAATCGGTGATTCTGCCAGTTTTTTAAGTGACAACGCCGTTAACAATGCCACCGGGTGTGCACCTACTCCTTGATGTAGGGCTGTCCATCGGCTGCCGGCGCCCGCGCCCGGCCGACAAAGCCTGCCACGACGATGATCGTCGCTATATAGGGCGACATCGCCAGAAACTCCGACGGGATCGGGGTTTGCAGCAAGGCCAGTTTCTGCTGCATGGAATCGGCAAAGCCGAACACCAGCGCAGCCATCAGCGCCCCAACCGGGTGCCAGCGGCCAAAGATCATCGCGGCAAGTCCGATGTAGCCGCGCCCTCCGGTCATGTTCTCATCAAACCGGCCAACCGAACCGAGCGTGAACCATGCCCCGCCAAAACCCGCCACCATGCCGCCGAGTGTGACGTGTATGAAGCGGGTTCTGTAGACATCGATACCAAGCGTGTCGGCAGCCCGCGGATGCTCGCCCACGGCCCGCGCCCTCAGCCCGCTCCGGGTGTGGAACAGGTAATAGGTTGCCACCGCCACCATGATCAGCGCGCCATAAACGAAGATATTCTGGTAAAACAACATCGGGCCGATCACCGGGATATCGCCGAGCAGCGGAATCTTGATCGCCCGGAACACCGGCGCGTTGTTCAGCGAACGGTATTCCTGAAACACCTGACTGCTGACATAGGACGTCAATCCGAGAACAAACAGGTTGATCACCACGCCTGCAATGATCTGGTCCATCCGGTATGTGACCACCAGTGCGGCCAGAAAAAATCCGAACAATCCGCCAACCACCACAGCAGCCGCCAGTCCGGCAATTCCGCCCAGCAGCGATCCGATCAAGGCTCCGGCAAATGCGCCAGCCAACAACATGCCCTCGATCGCGATGTTGACGACCGCAACGCGCTCGCACAGCACACCCGCAAGGGCGCCGAGCGCGATCGGCACCGCGCGTACCATCGTTGCCTGCAGCATTCCGGTGAGCGAAAACGCCTTGCCTGCGGTTGCCCAGACCAGGAAGGTCACAACCACCAATGCCAGACCGATGCCGAGCGACAGCGACGACCAGCGCACACCGCCGCGAAGAAACTGGCGCACGCCCAGAAACGCCAGCAGTCCGGCAATGATGTAATTGAACTGCATCGCCGGTACGCTCAGATTGGGAAGCACAAGCGCGTCGGTTGGCCGTGACAGCCGGAACTCCGCATTGCCATCGCTGCCTGCTCCGAAAACCAGCGCCACCAGCACAGCCAGTGCAATCAGCACGGCGCCGACAATTCTGGCATGTTTCTGCTTGCCGATGTCGAGGGCAGACACAGAGGTGGAAGTCGTTTGATCGGTCATCGCCATGACTGTTACTTACCCTGATCTGTTGCGGGCTTTCGAAAGCCCCAGGGGAATATTGCACGCACCAGCAGCGGTGCCGCGATGAAGACAATGATCAGCGCCTGGATGATGCCGATCAGATCGATGCTGACCCCGGCGTCGACCTGCATTTGCCGGCCGCCGGCTTCGAGCCCGCCAAACAAAAGCCCGGCGAGAAGCACACCGGCGGGATGCGACCGGCCAAGCAACGCCACCGCAATGGCGTCAAAGCCGATGCCGGCGGAAAAGCCCGGCGTCACCCTGTCGAGTACACCGAGCACCTGCACTGTCCCGGCAAGACCGGCCAGCGCGCCGGCCGAAGCCATCGCCAGAACAATTGTCAGGCCTGATCGCATGCCGGCGAAGCGTGCCGCGTCCGGGCTTGCGCCGCTGGCCCGGAATTCAAACCCGATCTTGGTCTTGAACAGCAGCCAATAGACGAATACAACCGCCGCGAGCGCCAGCAAAATGCCGGCATGAACGCGAAGGTTGGGATCAATCCAGTCCAGCAATCGCGGCAATTCCGCGTGGTCCGGAACCGACTTGGAAATCGGATCGTTGCGTCCCGAGCGCTGCACAAACGGCAGCCGCAGCATATAGTCGATCAACCGGTAGGCAATCAGGTTGAGCATGATCGTGGAAATGACTTCATGGGCACCGGTGGCAGCGCGAAGCCAACCGGCGATCCCCGCATAAAATGCTCCCGCCAATGCCCCGCTCAAGAGGCAAAGCGGCAAAAGCACGAAAACCGGAAGCCCGGAAAAGCTGAATCCGGTGACCACCGCCGCCATTCCGCCCATCAGGATCTGGCCTTCGGCGCCGATATTGAAAAGCCCGGCGCGAAAACCGAGCGCCAACCCCAGTCCGGCGAGGATGAGCGGGGTTGCCGCGGTCAGTGTTTCCGAAATCGCATTGATCGATCCAACCGAGCCTTGCAACAGCGCCAGATAGGACCGGGCGATCGTTGCCGGATCCACACCGGTCGCCAGCATGGTCAGCGCGCCAAGCACCAGCGCCGCAACAATTGCGAACAACGGCACGATGACCAGGTCTTCAAATTCGTGTCGACCGGGTGCTGCCCGTTTCAACAGATTCTGGATGATAATGTCGGTTTTGCTGTCGCTCATACCACTGCCCCCGCCATAGCCAATCCAACGGCATTCTTGTCCACCGCCCCTTTGCTGGCATCAAATTCTGCGACCACCTTGCCTTTGAACATCACCAGAATCCGATCCGACAGCGCCATGATCTCGTCAAGCTCGGAGGACACGATCAGCACACCGTCGCCCTCGTCCCGCGCATCGATCAGCCGCTGGTGGATGTATTCGATCGATCCGACATCGAGACCACGGGTCGGTTGTGCGGCGATCATGAATTTGGTGTCGCGTGACATCTCCCTGGCGATCACCAGCTTTTGCTGGTTGCCGCCCGATAGATTTCCGGCGGCGGTGAACACGGACGGGGTTCGAACATCAAATTCCGCCGAATTCCGGGCCGCATTCTCCTGGACTTTGTCCCAGTGGATCTGCATGCCCGAGGAAAACCTCTCGTCATAATAGGTGTCGAGCACCATGTTCTCGGCGACAGTAAAACCGGGAATAATCCCGGTCCGCTGGCGGTCTTCGGGAATATGGGCGATGCCCATCCTGTGCCGCGCGCGTGGCGAAGCCCGGGTAATGTCCTGGCCTGCGAAACGAATCGAACCGCCGACAACCTCGCGCACACCCGCAAGAGCCTCGACCAGCGCAGTCTGGCCGTTGCCCTGCACACCGGCAATGCCGACGATCTCGCCGCTTTTAATCGAAAAGCTCAGATGGTCGACGGATACAGTGTCGTTCTCATTGAGCACCACCAGGTCATCGACCTCCACCAGCACAGGGCCCGGCTGGAAAGGTTGCTTGACCACGTCGAAGCTGACCGGACGACCGACCATCATCTCCGCCAGATCTGTCGTGGTCGCCGTTGCCGGATCGCCCTCGCCAACAATCTTGCCGCCGCGCAACACGCTGATCCGGTCAGCGATCTCGAGAATTTCATTGAGCTTGTGGGTAATGAACACCAAAGCCTTGCCTGCATCGCGCAGGGATTTGACGATTTCGAAGAACTCCTCGACCTCCTGAGGCGTGAGCACCGCAGTCGGCTCGTCAAGGATCAACACCTCGGCGGAGCGGAACAGCACCTTGATGATTTCCACCCGTTGCTGAACGCCGACCGGCAGGTTTTCAATCAGCGCGTCAGGATCCACGGCAAGACCGTATTTCTCGCGAATGTCGAGCACTTGAGCACGGGCCGTATCCAGATCCAGATAGTCCAGCTTGCCGGTAGGCTCGACGCCCAGCACCACGTTTTCAGCCACGGTGAAAACCGGTACCAGCATGAAATGCTGATGCACCATTCCGATGCCAGCCGCGATTGCTTCGCCGGGCCCGTCAAAACGAACCGGCTTGCCATCGATCAGGATCTCGCCCTCATCGGGACGGTAAAGACCGCACAGCACATTCATCAATGTCGATTTGCCGGCGCCGTTCTCACCCAGGAGCCCGAGCACTTCGCCGCTGCGGATTGTCAAATTGACACCCGAATTGGCCACCACCGGCCCGAAGCGCTTGGTGATCCCGCGCAGTTCAACATCCATGTCACGCTCCCTGGCACTTTGCGGCGCAGGGATGATTCCTGCACCGCAGTCTTCAAGCGAAGCGGATTACTCCGCAGCGACCTTGATCGAGCCGTCAATAATGCCGGCGCGAATGGTCTCGAGTTCCTGCTTCAACTCTGCAGGCACCGCATCTTCCATGTCATGGAACGACGCCAGATCAACACCGCCATTTTCCAGCGATCCGAGCAGGATGCCACCTTCAAACTTGCCGTCCATGGACTGCTTGATCACGTCGAACACGGTTGCGTCCATCCGTTTGGTGATCGACGTCAGATAGACTTCCTTGTGCTCCGGATCGGTGAAATAGAGATCGGCATCAACGCCGATGATCTTGAGCTTGTCCGGGCCAAGTTCCGAGGCCAGCGTGGCAGAGCCAAGCCCCACCGGACCCGCGACCGGAACAATGATGTCAGCGCCTTCATCGTAAAGGTTCTGGGCAAAGGCCCGGCCATCGTCAAGCGAATCGAAGTTATTGGTGAACAGCCCTTCACGGGACTTCGGATCCCAGCCGAGAACGGAAACCGAAGTGCCCTTCTGTTCATTGTAATAGCCAGCGCCGGCATGGAAGCCATCCATGAAAATCGTCACCGGCGGAATGTTGATGCCGCCAAAGACACCCAGCACACCGGTTTTGCTCATGCCTGCAGCGAGATAGCCGGCGAGAAACGCAGCTTCATCGGTGGCGTAGACCTGGCCCAGAATATTGGGGACAGCCGGATCATAGGCAAAATCGACGATCGAGAATTCCTGCTCCGGATTTGCCAGCGCGGCGGTCTTGGTGGCATCGCCCAGCAGGAAGCCCACCGTGATGATCACATCGCAATCGCCGCCAATCAACGAATTGATATTGGCTTCATAGTCGGTCTCGGCCTGGGATTCGAGATAACGGCCCTCAATGCCAAGCTTCTCCTTGGCGTCGAGAACGCCCTTCCAGGCGGTTTGGTTGAAACTGTTGTCGTCAATGCCACCGGTGTCGGTGACCTGACAGGCGGTGAATGCCGAGGCGGCCGTTGCCGAGGCGAGAAAGAATGCCATGGCGGCAGCGATGTGGCCGGTCTTGTTCCATATAATGCTCATGATGACCTCCGGGTTGGGTTTGCAATACCAAGGAGAAATTGGCCAAGCGTCCCTCGACCAGCACTGCCGTTCATTTTCAGCAGGTTCCAGTTCAAAAGGATAGTGTTAGATTTTCACGACCCATTGACATGGATCAATTGGTTGAAACATTCGCGCAGATGCTACCGTTCGATGCTCTGGCAGCCGCCCTCTGGCGGGCGGTCACAGAGATATTCGGTTAACGCAGCATTGACGATTTTGCGATGCCAGGACGCTCCGGTTCGTTGGAGCGCTGCATTGGGATGGTCAATGCAATGGCCGGAACGCAGAAGCGTCAGCCGAAAGAGTGTTTCAAAGGCACGCAGTTAGGGGCGTGGCTGATAATTCAGTCTGTGTCGTGATATGTGCGTTATCCGCCGAGTGACCGTGAGTTTGCTTCACCATTGTGGCAAGCAAGCATTAACCATTGTGACACCTTCCCTGGGCCTGTTGCTCGCAATGCGGGTGTTTCAGGCCTTCGGAAAGAAAATCGAAATCCGCTTGTGTTCTGGTGTCGGGGTTGCACACGGGGAACAGTCGATGCGCGCCAAACGTGAATCCGAATTGTCGGTACTTCAAAACGAGATATTGGAAGCTGTTGCCACGGGCGTCGCGTTTGTCCGGATCGCGGACAGCCTGTGCCGTCGCGCCGAGGCTCTGGCGCCGGGTGTCTATTGCACAATAGCTTCGGTTGATGCGGCAGGATTGCTCCACCCGGTTGCCGCACCCAGCCTGCCTGCAAGCTATGGAGAGGCTCTCGACGGGTTGACAATCGGGCCAGAGGTCGGCTCCTGCGGCACCGCAGCCTATTTCGGCACGCCGGTTGAAGTTGTCGATATCGCCACCGACCCGCGCTGGGCGGACCACAAGGAGTTTGTCCTTCCGATGGGGCTCAAGGCCTGCTGGTCCAGCCCGATCAAATCGCCGGAGGGCAGGGTCGTTGGCACATTCGCATTCTACTACCTCAACTCCCGTGGACCGAGTGTGATGGAGCGTCAGCTCGTCGATACCTGCGTGCATCTTTGTTCCATCGCAATGGAACGGGCCGAAGTCAGCCGGCGGCTGCAGCATCTGGCCTATCATGATCAACTGACCGGGCTGCATAATCGTTATGCGTTTGATGAGGTGGTTTCAAGAAACATGGCCGCCCCGGAGCACAGTTTCGGGCTCTTGTTGCTGGATATCGATAACCTGAAACAGGTCAATGACAGCATGGGTCACTCGGTCGGTGATGGCCTGATCCGGGAGGTGGGCCACCGCCTTGCCAATGTCGATGCGGATGCCGGTGTGTTCCGGCTTGGAGGTGATGAGTTCGCGGTCATTTGCCACAAATGCAGGAACGCACCGTCTCTGGCCGAACTCGCGGACCGTTTGCTGAGCGAGATGGAACGGCACTACGAATGCGAAGGAAACACCATCATTCCGCAGGTGACCATTGGTGGAGTTGTCAGTGACCAGGATGGCGCCAGCGCTGATATCCTGCGTCAGAATGCCGATCTGGCTCTCTACCACGCCAAGCAGACGGCAAGAGGTGAATACATCCATTTCAACCCCGGCTTGCGGACGTCCATTCAGCGCCGTGTCGAGCAGATCGCCCTGCTGGACAAGGCGCTGGACGAAGACCGGGTGTTTGCCCATTTTCAGCCGGTGGTTTGCATGAAGAAGGCAAAGATTGTCGGTGTTGAAGCGCTGGCCCGGATCCGTACCCCGGATGGGGAGGTGATCAGTGCCGGTGCTTTTGCCATGGGGCTCACCGACTCCAAGAATGCGTTTCGCCTGACCGGATGCATGCTGGAGCAGATTGCCAGCGCCATGCGCGACTGGATGGATCAGGGGCTGGAGCTGCGTCATGTCGCGCTCAATCTGTCCACGGTCGATTTTCAGCGCGGTAATCTCGAAGAACGTCTGCGGAGACCATTCGCGGCTCACAATGTGCCGTTGAGCTATCTCCAGCTTGAAGTCACCGAGAATGTTCTGATGGATCAGGAGGTGACCAGCCAGGTTGTCCGCCTCAGAGCGCGGGGCATACAGGTCGCGCTCGACGATTTCGGGACCGGATATGCCTCTTTGAGCCACCTCAAGGATTTTCCGCTCGACTATATCAAGATCGACAAGTCCTTTGTCGATTGCTTGCTGACGGACACCGCCTGCAGCGCCATTGTCGAGGCGTTGATTAGCATGGCGCACAAAATGCGGATAGGCATCATCGCGGAAGGCATCGAGACCACCGATCAGGCAGCCCGGCTGATGGAGATCGGGTGTCCCTTGGCGCAAGGCTATCACTATTTCCGCCCGGTCGACGGTGATACCATTTCGACATTGCTTCGCTCATTCGATGGCAAGTCCGGCAAGCGGACAGTTGATGCGACGTCTGCGCGCAAACTGGCGTGACCGCCGCAGCCGGCTGCCAGGCCCTTGCTGCAGGCCGCCGCAGTTGGCCCGGCAGGGCCGGTACGGCTGCCGGAGCCGGAATTGCGCCCCAGCCTGACATCCGGGCGAGCGGTCTCATAACCGCCTTTCCGTTGCAACCGATGCCTTCATTTGCAGGGATCTGAAGGCTTCGATCCGGTCGTTGATAAAACGCAGGGATTCGTTGCAAAGGCAGATCAATGCCCACATTAACGCTAACTTGGACCTGGCAACACAGAACCGGCAATTGCAGTTCGGCTCCCGGTGTTGTACCGCAAGTCGCCTGTCGCTTGATGGCATCCATACAGGAACTCGGCCAAGTAGACCGCCGACAGATTGCAAGCCTTGCGGGATTAGATCCCCATGCTCGCGAGTCAGGACTTTACAAGGGAAAACGCAAAATTCACGGCGGCAGAAGTAAGTCAGGCGTGCAATGTAAATGGCTGCTCTCGTCGCAATCCGATGGGATCACCACTGGAAGGTCGTTTATCAGCAAATGCGTAATGATGGCAAAGCTGCGAAGACCGCGATTATTGCTGTGGCGAGACGCCTCCTTGTCAGAATCATGCGATGATCAGAAACGGTATGAGCTATCAGCAGTGAAGACAGTTGCTCAGGTCAGTTTAGGCAACTGGTCTTTATGATAAACGTTACCTGTCGATTCCACACCGGGTCGGACTGATGCGTCATCCAGTTCGGGGAAAAAGATCGAGGTTTTGAGATTGGGTTACATTCCCATGTATTATGCTTAGCCGCCCCAGTCAGAGGATAAAAACTAGCACGTCATGCGCGAGTTTGAATCGCGCCGATTCGCCTCAATTGATCGAGAACTGTCGCACGATCTCTCAAGCTGTTTCATAAAAGCGCACGGCCAACGGCAGACAAAGTGCGGGGCTGAATGTGGGCTCGACATTGGTCGATATAGAACGAACCAAATTTCAATGCGTTAGCGCAGATGATGGCGGAGAGAGAGGGATTCGAACCCTCGAGACGGTTCCCCGCCTACACACTTTCCAGGCGTGCGCCTTCGACCACTCGGCCACCTCTCCGCATATCCGTCCGACGGGCAAGTACCCGGACATGCCGGCCATTGTCAAGGCTGTCGCGCTGCCGGAAAACGCCGGCAGTGTGTCGCCGTCGATCTCCGGTCCGGATCGGGCGGCACTATAGCCAAGACGCCTTGCTTGGCAACCGCTATCTGGCGCTTGAGACGACATTGTTGCGCTGCCAGCGGTTCTGAGTGACACCTGGACCTGAATATTGGGCTAACAATCTCTTTTCGCAGGCTAATTTTTCCGGCCACCGAATTGCGGAATGGGTCATTTCGAGCGAACCGGCGGCGGCGTTGCGACCTGGCCATTGCATGAATGTTTTCCGGCCTTTATGTCAATGGCTTGGCTTACATGGCTGGCCCTTGGGCTTTTGTCGTTCCGGAGGATTGCATGCGGTTTGTGGTGCGGGTGCTGAGCATGGTTTTTCTGGTGTTCGCGGTTATCGCCGGGCTGGTCGACGCCATCCAGTCCGTTGCCGCGGGGCAACCGGTGCTGACCCCGCTGATCGACACCTGGTCCGGCAACAGTCCCGATACGCTGGCGCAGTTTGAGGGGCTGTTCACTGCCCATCTGCCATCCTGGGTCTGGGATCCGGGCGTCACATGGGTGCTGGCGCAACCTGCATTCGCCGTGTTTCTGGTGCTTTCGCTGATCTTCTATCTGGCAGGATATCGCCGGGCCAGACCGGCGGGCCGTTTCGCGGCTTGAGCATTTGAGTGCGGGAGCGGTCTGGGGCCAAACCGGCGCGCGTTGTAGAAGGAGCCAGCATGTTTCTCGTCGAGATGTTTCAGCGGAAGACCACCATGCCGACCCGGGCGGAAGCGCTGGCGGGGCGTCCCGACCCGATCGAAACGGCGCCCGCCCATGCCGTCAATGGCCGGGCTCTCAAGGGCCCCTTCCCCGGCGCGATGGAAATCGCCTATTTCGCCATGGGACGGTTCGCCGCCGCCGAGAAGCTGTTCTGGCCGCTCGAAGGGGTTCATGTGACCGCGGCCGGTTACGCCGGCGGGTTTACGCCCAATCCGACCTACCAGGACCTGATGACGGCGCTCACCGGCCACACCGAGACAGTCATGCTGGTGTTCGATCCGGCGCGGATCGGCTACCGCACGCTTCTGGAGATTTTCTTTGAAAGGCACGACCCGACCCAGAGCATGCGGCAGGGCAACGATATCGGCACATTCTTCCGCTCGGCGATCTTCACGACGACCCAGTTGCAACGCGAGCAGGCCGAGGCCGCCCTCGATGCCTATCAGGAAGCGCTCGCGGCAGCCGGACACAGCGGCCGGATCGTCACCGCGATCACGCAGGCCACGGAATTCTATTATGCTGAAGCCAATCACCAGCAACACACGGTCAAAAATCCAAATGCCCAATCCGGCTTAAAGGGAACCGGCGTTGCTTTTCCCAAACAGGCGTAACACCTGACGTGTGGACACTCGCGAGATGACACGGCGGCAGACAGTTTCTCCTGCCGGGGTTCAAAATCGGCGTTGGATTCTGCCCAAAGCCATGCAAGGATATCTGCTTCCGGCCTCGCTCGGCCGGCAAACTCCGCAGGTCTGCCCACCCGGGCTGCGGGAGGACCAATAAAGATCAACACATAACCTACAGGGCTGCACACTATGAAACGCACGCTTTTGAGCTTCCTCGCTATGGCCGCCATGTCGGCGACCGCCATGGCCGCCGACATCAAGCCGGCAATCATTTACGACCTCGGCGGCAAATTCGACAAATCCTTCAATGAGGCTGCCTATGGCGGCGCCGAAAAGTTCAAGACAGAGACCGGGATTGACTACCGGGATTTCGAAATCGCCAACGACGCCCAGCGCGAACAGGCGCTTCGCCGCTTCGCCAAGGACGGCAACAACCCGATCGTCATGGCAGGGTTCTCCTGGGGTGCTGCGCTCGAAAAGGTTGCCGATGAATATCCGGATACCAATTTTGCCATCATCGACATGGTCGTTGACAAGCCCAACGTTCGTTCGGTTGTCTACAAGGAACAGGAAGGCTCCTTCCTGGTCGGCGTGATGGCCGCCAAGGCCTCCGAGACCGGCACGGTGAGCTTCATCGGCGGCATGGACATTCCGCTGATCCGCAAGTTTTCCTGCGGCTACAAGGGCGGCGTGCTGGCCACAAACCCTGACGCAAAGGTGCTGGAAGCCATGACCGGCACCACGCCGGATGCATGGAACGACCCGGTCAAGGGCGGCGAGATCACCAAGTCGCAGATCGATCAGGGCTCCGACGTGGTCTATGCGGCAGCCGGCGGCACCGGCATCGGTGTGCTGCAGACTGCCGCTGACGCCGGCAAGCTCGGCATCGGCGTTGATTCCAACCAGAACGGCCTGCAGCCGGGCAAGGTTCTCACCTCGATGGTCAAGCGTGTCGACGTGGCTGTCTACAACGCCTTCAAGGACGCCATGGATGACAAGTTCTCCTATGGCTTCAGCTCGCTCGGCCTCGCCGAAGACGGTGTTGACTACGCCATGGACGACAACAACGCGCCGCTGGTCACCGAAGAAATGAAGGCCGCGGTGGAAGCCGCCAGGGCTGACATCATCGCCGGCAAGATCACCGTCCACGACTACATGTCGGACAACGCCTGCCCCTACTAAGGGACAGAAGGGCTGCGGGCCGCTGATGCATGTCGCGCAAAAGTGTCCTGCGGTTTTGCGATAACGACATGCAGAACCCAAGAGCTGACGCGCGTCGCCTGACTCCATTTGACTGCGACGCGCGCTAGATTGATCAGGACGGCCGGGCGAGGCTTTGCCCGGCCGTTTTCTTGCGCGACAGCAAGTCCCCGGGCTATAGCCGGGAACAATCGAAACGAGGACACATCACCAATGGCCGAAATACGGACCCACAAGGGCGACATTTCCGAAACCGCGATGGCGCTTTACAAAGGCGATATCGCCATCGACACCGAGACACTGGGCCTTGTGCCGCGCCGTGACCGGCTGTGCGTGGTGCAATTGTCGCCGGGCGATGGATCAGCCGATGTGATCCAGATCGCCGCTGGCCAAACGAGCGCGCCCAACCTGGTGAAGCTGCTGGAAGACGAGAACAAGCGCAAGCTGTTCCATTTCGGCCGTTTTGATATCGCAGTGCTCTTCAATGCGTTCGGGGTGACCACCACGCCGGTGTTCTGCACCAAGATCGCCTCGCGGCTTTGCCGTACCTATACCGACCGGCACGGGCTCAAGGACGTGACCAAGGAGCTCCTCGACATTGACCTGTCGAAGCAGCAGCAATCCTCGGACTGGGCCGCCGAAACGCTCACCCCCGCGCAGCTCGAATATGCCGCGTCCGATGTCCTGCACCTGCACGCGCTGACCGAAAAGCTGACTGCCCGGCTGGTGCGCGACGGACGTGAAACCCATGCGAAGGCCTGCTTCGAGTTTCTGCCGACCCGGGCCAAGCTCGACCTGATGGGCTGGGAAGAGACCGACATTTTCGCGCACAGCTGAGCGGGCCCAAATCGACAGGGAACCGTTCGGGCCCAAAATGCGTTTTTATCAAAGCCGCCCGCATGACAACCGGACATAACCGGCGTGAATAACCGGGCCTTTTTCCGGTTTCGGTCCGGGACGCCCGCTCTTGCGGGCGTCAGATATTTGCAACCGGTTTGCGGGCGGTGAACTTCGTGCTCGTGCTGCCGCCCGGCGGCGGGGAGTCCATATAGACGGGCTTGTCGGGAGACGACTTAAATCCCATTCGTCACCTGACGAAGACGCCCAAAAAGGATCCGGGAACAAATCTCGCGTCAACTCCGTTGTCTGAAAGATGTATCTTTCAGGAGACAGCGATGACCGAGAACCGATCCGTTGAAGACGCCGTACGCACCCAGCGTGCGATCCAGGACCAGGTCGATGCGGCCGATGCAAACTCCGGCAGTCAGGAAGCCAAGGCTCAAGACCCCAAGGCGATGCAAGCAGGGGCCAGGGAGTACCCGGTCCCGCCGTTCCCGCAGGCGCACCAGAACAAACCCGGATCTGAACATACGCTCGATCCCACGCCGCTCTACGACGCGCCGTTCTATCGCGGCTCGGGTAAGCTCGAGGGCAAGACGGCGATCGTCACAGGCGGGGATTCAGGCATTGGGCGATCCGTTGCTGTCCTCTTCGCACGCGAAGGCGCCGATGTGGCCATATTCTATCTGGCTGAACACAAGGATGCGGAAGACACCAAGGCTATGGTCGAAAAAGAGGGTCGCCGCTGTATCATCATCTCCGGCGATGTTCGTGACAATACACAATGCGAGGCGGCGGTCGCAACCACGGTGGAAGCCTTCGGGGGGCTGGATATCCTCGTTAACAATGCGGCATTCCAGTACCACGCCTTCAATTTCGAAGACCTGACCTACGCGCATTTTGACGAGACTTTGAAGACAAACTTGTACGGCTATTTCAACATGTGCAAGGCGGCCGTGCCGCATCTGGGCAAGGGGTCCGCCATCGTCAACACCGGATCAACCACCGGAATCGACGGGTCGGGCGAGTTGGTCGACTATTCGATGACAAAGGGCGGCATACACGCGTTTACGCGGGCTCTCTCCTCCAACCTGATGGACAGGGGGATTCGGGTCAATTGCGTCGCGCCGGGACCGGTATGGACTCCGCTCAACCCCTCAGACCGGCCGAGCGGGCAGGTAAGGCAGTTCGGCAAACAGGCTCCGATGAACCGCCCGGCCCAACCGGAAGAGATTGCGCCCGCCTTCGTCTTCCTCGCATCCCCACAAACCGCCAGCTTCATCACCGGCGAAATCCTGCCCGTAATCGGTGGTTACTGACAAAAAACCCGCCGGATAGCTCCGGCGGGTTCGTTTGTTCAGGTCTCTTGAAGCGAGTGCGATTTATTCGTCGCCGCTTTGCTTCTTCAGGGCTGCGCCGAGGATGTCGCCGAGCGAAGCGCCCGAGTCGGACGATCCGAACTGTGCAACAGCCTGCTTCTCTTCTGCGATTTCCAGAGCCTTGATCGACAGGCCGACCTTGCGGTCCTTCTTGGAGAAGTTGGTCACGCGGGCATCGAGAACCTGGCCGACCGAGAAACGCTCGGGGCGCTGTTCGTCACGGTCACGCGACAGATCGGAGCGGCGGATGAACGAAGACAGATCGTCATGATCAACCAGTGCCACTTCGAGGCCACCGTCGGTAACGGCAGTCACCTTGACCGACACAACAGCGTTCTTGCGCAGTTCGCCCGAAGCGGCTGCGTCACCGATCGAGTCCTTGCCAAGCTGCTTGATGCCAAGCGAGATGCGTTCCTTGTCGACATCGACGTCAAGCACAACGGCCTTGACCATGTCGCCCTTGTTGAACTCCTCGATGACCTGTTCGCCCGGACGGTTCCAGTCGAGGTCGGAGAGGTGAACCATGCCGTCGACATCGCCTTC
>TARA_R110002050_G_scaffold108791_4_pt1 | contig 14736 bp, 11 predicted proteins | sample TARA_R110002050 | Tara Oceans TARA_R110002050 (sample SAMEA4396988) | marine metagenome | biome: Polar Biome; feature: [DCM] deep chlorophyll maximum layer (ENVO:01000326); material: water (ENVO:00002006), including particulate matter (ENVO:01000060) such as... | depth 25 m
CGCAGGTATTACAACACCGGCTATGATAGATAGAAGTATTACCAATGCAACCTTAAGTTATACAATAAACTTTTAAAGGAAATGGAATTCAATAAAAAAGGGGAGCAAATTGCTCCCCTTTTTTATTTTATTGACACCGCCAAAGAGTACAATACCCCAAGGCTTGCCTACAATTTAAAAGTTTGTTTCCTTTAAATGCCTCTTGAGCCTGTCCTGAAGGTTTTACCTTTTTAATGAAAAATGAGTTTTTCGGGTTTTGGCAACCAATAAGGCATCTTCTTGTTCACCATATTCAAAGCGAAACCAATAATCTGTAGATGGCATTTGCTGTCCATTGTAATTTCCGTCCCAAGCATCTGTGGAACCCAATTGCTTTAGAAGCTTACCATACCTATCAAAAATAAACACAACAGGGTCACTTAACGTCTCTATTCCCTCTACATTCCAGTCATCATTAATACCGTCACCATTAGGGGTGAAAAACTTTGGATACCCGACGACCAAAAATTCTAAGGGATCAGTAATACCGCAACCATTTTTATCATTAATAATAACCGTGTTAACACCAGGTGGAACATTCATAAAAACAGGACTATCCTGAAATACGCCGTCATTGATCGCATATTCATAGTCCCCATCACCCTCAACAAAAAATTCGATATTATTTTGATCTGGATCAATGGAGAGATTGGTATCCAATGTTTCCACTCTTTCCAAAATAGGTGTGCCATAGAACGTAACCAACACCCCACTATCATCGCTTACCGTTGGCGGAGAGCCCGATGCCGTTGTAATACTTGCAAAATAACGTCCTGTATTTGGGCTAACAATAACCAATTCCGCTCCAAAATCTCCTGAACCCGTTAATGTATCATCAATAATACCGTCGTCTTCATAATCTACCGTCCATTCAACGCTGGCGATATCCGCACCCGCTGGGGAATTCAACGCACTAATGGTGATAGGGTCATCACCTTCGCAAGCAACAATATCCAATCCTAAAAATTCATCCCTTAAGGTACAATCCAAGGCAGTATCTTGATCAGCACTAACAGAGCTACCTGTAAAAGTTAACATAAATGGCTCTGGGTCACCCGTAAAATTGTCTGCAAAATTGTTGATCAAGATATAATAAATCTCACCTGGCAACACATCTAAATACTCATCATATGTATTTTGATTACCTGTTAACGATGCCTGACCTTCTTGACCACTATCGGGATTTACACCAAGACCGGTAAAGTTTGTATCGTTCACTTCGTAATTACAACGAATTGGCTGTGCCGTTCCATTGCTAATAGCTGCACAATCCACATCTGGTCCATAAACTGCAAAATCCCATTCTGCCGTAGGTGTAGAACCAGTTGAAGGCAACGCCTCAATATCAAAACCAACCTGACCGCCGGTACCTGCCCTAAAAACAAACCAAGATGTATTGAATTCAATATTGGCCGAAGTTAGACTTCCTTTCTCTAGACATCCTGTTTCTCTTATAACTTCCGGATCAAAATCATCTACATCACCAGAACCACCGGCTATGCCCATAATAGGTTGATCGGCACAAACAGGTATAGCCGTTCTACAATCGGCTGAATTTTGTGCGCTTACTTTATAACAGAAAAGAAACAAACAACAAATAGAACAAATGAGTACTCTCATAAAAAGTGTAACTATTTAGTATACGTGATGTATATTATAACTACACATGACCTGCTTTAGTATCTTACAGCGAAGATTCTGGCATTTAATCGATAAAATACACTACTCACTGCCAATTATTACCTTTAACGCTTTAAAGTGAAGTGGTTATTAATATATGATGCGTTGGTATTCTCCCCTAAAGAATTGGTGTAAGAAAGTTTAAACCAGTAATCGGATTCCGGTAATAACTGCCCATTGAAAGAACCATTCCAACCACTGGAATCTTCGAATATCTGATATAACAATTTACCATAACGGTCGTAAATAGTGATCACCGGATCTTCTAATGCAGATAGACCATCTACTTTCCAAACATCGTTAACATTATCACCGTTTGGAGTAAAAAACTTAGGAAAGCCCACTACAACAATATCTCTGGTATCAGAACCACAGCCATTGGGGTCACGTACCGTTATTGTATGTTCTCCTGGAAATAAATTATTGAATACACTACTATTTTGCGGTGCTTGATCATCTACCTGATATTCAAAATCACCATTCTCTTCTAAATAAACATTTACCATGTTTGATGCATCATCCTCATATTCTATGGTAATATCGGATATAACGGGCGGACTAGAGAAAACAACGGTAACCGATCTTACGGTAATACATTGTATCAACCCTTGCGTATTGGTCACGGATAAGGTATAAACCCCAGGTTCTGTCACTGTAATTAAAGAACTTGTTTGACCTGAACTCCACTCATACGCAAAACTAGCATCAGGTATACGTTGACCAATGGTGACTACCGGCTCTTCTCCGCAGATATAAACCTCAGTATCAAAATCTAAAACGGGCAATTCTATTCCTTCAACTTCAAAAGACTCAGAAGCATCAAAACACATGGAATTTTCAATAGAAGTTGTTCTAACATATATAGTTTGGGAAACTTGTGTAGGCACAAACTCTTTAGAAAGCGCATTGGCACCATCAAAAGCATCTTCAAAACTTTCATGGTAAGATACACGAAAATCCAAGGGACTTTGTCCGCCCAATGCTTCAGCATCTTTTTCATTAAAATCAATGACCGTACCATCTAAACATGCCGTTTCATCTTCTAGTTCATAAGTTTCTGGAGAAGGGGCATATGCCACCTGTGTTTCACTTATTAAATTATTCCCTAAAGGTCTCACAACCAAAACGCGGTACATTCCAGAAACCGCCACTGATAATTCTGGATCACTTTCACCAGGTATACGTTGATAGCCTGTACCTGCATCTAAATACCATTCATAGGTTATAGCATCGGTCGTTGTAGCATCTAATACTACCGTTTCATTATCACATGCTATAATAGGCGGACCTAGCAAATTGTCTATAATATCACAGTCCAAAGCTGAATTAGGAAACTCAACAAAAATAGTCCCTGAAAACTGAATGGAAAATCCGGAGTTATTATTACTAAAGTTATTGATCATTAAAAGGTATTCTTCACCCGGCTCTACCAATAACCAATCATCATACTGTATATTTTCTATGCCCGTAGGGTCTTCGCCCACCCCTATATAACTGCTATCATCAGAATTATCAAAATAGTTACATCTCACCGGATCTCCCAGTGCATTACAATCGTTAGTTCTGTATAGTGCGAAATCCCAATCTTCGTTTGAATCGAACCCAATATTAAATCCCAATTGCCCTACTTCTCCAATTTTGAAGGTATACCAAGCGGAGTTCGTTTCGATCGTACCACTACCTTGAGTAATACAACCAGAAATTGACGCACCATTATAATCATCAATTCCATAACCATTTGTACCTCCATTGACCGGAGTATTATAACAAATAGGAACCGCATTGGCGCAATCTGCCGACACTTGCGCAAAGCAAGTGAATATGCCAAAAAAACAAATTAATAAAATGGATATACCATACTTGGTCATAGGGGCCTCTTGATTTGGAAAAATAAAATTAACGAGACCTTAACGTTATGGCTAATTTATGTTGTGTAATGCCCGCATTTGGTTATAAAGTGTCACATATTGTATATCTTTGCAGCTTGTAAAAGAAAGATAAAATGAAAATTGAGGATACACTGGAAAATCAATTTGACGAAATAGGAAACGATCATATTTCTACGTCAGAAGATACTCCTTTACGTTCAGACGCTTTTGATTTGGACGATGCCGAAAAAATTGAACGTATTCGCAATAACGTACGTGAAATCATGCATACTTTAGGTTTAGATTTAAACGATGACAGTTTAAAAGGTACGCCTAATAGAGTTGCAAAAATGTATGTCAATGAAATTTTTGGTGGTTTAAACCCTAGTAGAAGACCAAAGGCATCTACTTTTGACAACAAGTACAAGTACGGTGAAATGTTGGTGGAAAAGAATATTACTTTGTACTCCACTTGTGAGCATCATTTATTACCTATTGTTGGTCGTGCTCACGTAGCCTATATTTCTAACGGTACCGTAGTTGGGCTTTCAAAAATGAATCGTATCGTTGATTACTATGCCAAGAGACCTCAAGTTCAAGAACGTTTAAATATTCAAATCGTAAGAGAATTACAAAAAGCATTAGGTACGGAAGACGTTGCATGTGTAATTGATGCCAAGCACCTTTGTGTAAACTCAAGAGGCATACGTGACATAGACAGTAGCACGGTAACGGCTGAATATGGTGGGAAATTCAAGGAAGAATTGGTACGCCGCGAGTTTTTGAACTACCTTAATTTAGACACCCATTTTTAATAGCATACAGCTTTATGCAATTGTACGAAAGTCAAGAAATCAAAGTATACAATTCCCTTACAGGAAAAAAAGAAGTTTTTAAACCCATAAACACAGGCCATATTGGCATGTATGTTTGCGGACCTACGGTGTATAGCAATGTACACTTAGGAAACTGTAGAACTTTTATGTCCTTTGACATGATTTTCAGATACTTTAAACATCTTGGCTATAAAGTACGTTATGTGCGCAATATTACCGATGCAGGTCATTTGGTAGATGACGCTGAAGACGGTGAAGACAAAATTGCAAAAAAGGCACGGTTAGAAAAATTGGAGCCAATGGAAGTTGTACAGCGCTATACTGTAGATTTTCATAATATATTGGAAAAATTCAATTTTTTACCACCAAGTATTGAGCCTACCGCTACAGGACATATCATAGAACAAATTGAAATCATTAAGGATATTCTTGAAAAGGGATTTGCCTATGAAACCAATGGTTCTGTATATTTTGATGTTGCAAAATTTAATCAAGAACATGAGTATGGTAAATTAAGCGGGCGCAAGCTTGAAGATATGATTGCCAATACACGTGATCTTGCTGCACAAGATGACAAACACAACCCTCAAGATTTTGCTTTGTGGAAAAAAGCGGAGCCACAGCATATTATGAGATGGCCATCACCTTGGGGAGATGGTTTCCCAGGCTGGCATTTAGAATGTACAGCCATGAGCACCAAATACTTAGGAGAAACATTTGACATTCACGGCGGCGGTATGGATTTGAAATTCCCACACCATGAATGCGAAATTGCCCAAGCTGAAGCATGCAATGGCCAAAGTCCGGTCAATTATTGGTTACATGCAAATATGTTGACTTTGAACGGCAGAAAAATGGCAAAATCTACAGGAAACAGCATTCTCCCTGGTGAAATTTTTTCTGGCGAAAATGATATTTTAAGCAAGCCCTTTTCCCCGTCCATGGTAAGGTTTTTTATGATGCAAGCGCATTATACCAGTATTTTAGATATGAGCAATGATGCGTTGTTAGCTTCTGAAAAAGGATTCAATAAACTTATGGAGGTTTTTAATTCGTTGAAATCTTTACAAACGGGCAAAACTACCGATTTTGATGTTAAAGGTTGGAAAGCAACTTGCTATGCCGCCATGAACGATGATTTTAACACGCCTATTTTAATAGCAAAGCTTTTTGATGCCGTTAAGCATATTAATTTAATCAAAGAAGGCACTGAATCTATAACCGAAACAGATAAACAAGAATTAGAACAAACCTTACAAAATTTTGTTTTTGATGTTTTAGGCCTGGAGAACAAAAACAGTTCTGACGCAGATACTGAAAAATTGGGAGGTGTTGTAGAATTATTGATCGAGTTACGCAAAGCGGCAAGGGAAAATAAAGACTTTGCTACTTCAGATAAAATACGAGATCAATTGGCTGAATTGGGTATTCAACTAAAAGACGGTAAAGAAGGTACAACGTATAGCCTTTAATCTAAAAATTTTGATTTTTGAATTTTAGACTGGTATTCACCAGGTGCTAAATGCTGTCTTGTTTTAAAAACCCTATTGAAATAAGATCTACTTTCAAATCCGCAGTCAAGATATACGTCTTTTATGCTTCTATTAGGATCTTGCAATAAACCTACCGCTAATTTTATACGCTCGTTATTGATAAACTCCACGGGAGATATCCCTAACTCTTGCTTAAAAGTCCTATAAAAGTGAGAGGGACTCATACAAGCCATCTTACTAAGGTCATCTACATTTAAAGATTTATGAACGTTATTTCTAATATAACGTATAACCTCGGTCAACCTACTTTCTTTTTTAATGGATAATGTGGTGTTACTATAAATTTTACGCTCATTGGTCTGTAAAATACGAATGATCAACTCTCTCAACATATTATCCACAAAAATATCCTTTGATGGGTGGTCTTCTGAAAACAAAAACAACAATCTCTGAATGATTTGGTATATACCCCTATCATTTACAAAATGAAAATTATAGTCCATTAATCCCCATGCCTCTTTGGTACTTTTTGGCATATTCTCATTCATGAACTGTAATACCTTATTTATCTTATCTTCTGAAATAGCCATTGCCAAACATCTTGTAGGATTTTTTGCCATAGCTTCAGGAAAATCAATACACATACTTTCGTTTGCAGGTAGAACCAAAGATTCTCCAGGTAAAAAATCAAATGCCTCATAATCTCGTAAATGCATAATCTTTTTCCCTTGGATCATACTGGCCAAAACTGGCTGTTCAAATTTTAAAAGAACACTAGCTGCTTGTTCATGGGTCTCAAAAACATGCATGGCGGCATTGTTCATTGTGTAAGATGTCTGGTTCTCCACCATGGTCTCTAAACGCCTTCCTTCTAGGAAATTATCTGATAACTTAATCACAATTATTTTGATTTTATTTTAAGAAATTTACAAAAATATATGCTTAAAAAAATCATAAAATCAATAATTGATAGGATTGTTCATATTATTCGTAGAATCCGTCAGACAAAAGATATAAGTGTAGGGTACATTTAGAATATCGTATTGACTAGCTACCAATACATACATTTCTAATATTAACTTAAATCATATACTATGAGCACAACAGCAACTGTAGAAAAAGACGTACTTCAAAAACCCAAATTTAAAAATCAATATGAAAATTATATTGGTGGCAAATGGGTAGCCCCAAGTAGTGGAGAATACTTTGAAAATATTTCTCCGGTAGACGGTAAATCGTTTACAAAAATTCCGAGATCAACATCTGAAGATATTGAAAAGGCAATTGATGCCGCATGGGAAGCTGCACCTTCATGGAATTCATCTTCTGCGACCGAAAGAAGCAATATGCTATTAAGGATTGCCGATAAAATAGAACAAAACCTTGAGGTGTTGGCTAGAGCCGAAACTTGGGACAACGGTAAAGCCATTAGAGAAACACGCGCAGCAGATTTACCTTTGGCTGTAGACCATTTTAGATATTTTGCAGGTGTCATTAGAGCAGAAGAAGGCTCGGTCAGTGAATTGGATGCTAACACTGTGGCATTGAACGTTACTGAACCATTAGGCGTCGTTGGTCAAATTATACCTTGGAACTTCCCTCTACTAATGGCAACATGGAAACTGGCTCCAGCTTTAGCTGCAGGTAACTGTGTAGTATTAAAACCAGCAGAGCAAACACCCGTGGGAATCTTAATATTAATGGAAATTATTGAAGGAATATTACCTGACGGAGTACTTAATATCGTAAACGGATTTGGTGCTGAGGCAGGTAAACCTTTGGCATCTAGCCCTAGAATAGACAAAATAGCCTTTACCGGTGAAACAACAACAGGTCAATTAATTATGCAATACGCATCAAAAAACATTACCCCTGTTACTCTTGAACTTGGTGGAAAGTCACCGAACATTTTCTTTGAGAGTATTATGGATGCCGATGATGAATTCTTTGACAAATGTTTGGAAGGCGCCAATATGTTCGCCTTAAACCAAGGCGAAGTCTGTACTTGTCCTTCTAGAATGTTGGTACAAGAAAGTATTTACGAAAAATTTATTGAACGTGTAATTGAGCGCACTAAAGCTATTAAAATGGGGCATCCTTTAGATCCCAATACCATGATGGGCGCACAAGCATCTAACGATCAATTTGAAAAAATACTTAGCTATATCAATATAGGAAAAGAAGAAGGTTGTGAAGTCCTTACAGGAGGCGCACAAGCCTATAATGAAGGCTTGGAAGGTGGATATTACGTACAACCCACAATTCTAAAAGGAAATAACAAAATGCGCGTTTTTCAAGAAGAAATTTTTGGTCCCGTACTTTGTGTAACCACTTTCAAAGATGAAGCAGAGGCTATAGAAATTGCAAATGACACCCTATATGGATTGGGTGCCGGTGTTTGGACACGTGATACCCACCAGGCATACCAGATTTCAAGAGCCATAAAAGCTGGTAGAGTTTGGGTAAATTGCTATCACCTATATCCTGCACATGCACCATTTGGTGGATACAAAAAATCAGGTATCGGTAGGGAAAACCATAAAATGATGTTGGCACACTATCGCCAAACCAAAAACATGCTTATTTCTTACGATAAGAAAAAAATGGGATTCTTTTAAAAACGAAATACGATGAAGACAAAAAGAGTTTTGGTAACTAAAAAAGCCGCAGAAGTAATTGCACAGCTAAAAGAGAAACACGGTGAACTTATGTTCCACCAAAGTGGTGGTTGCTGTGACGGTTCCTCACCCATGTGTTTTGAAAAAGGCGATTTAATGCTGGATGATAACGATGTTTGGCTTGGCACTATTGAAGGTTGCGACTTTCATATGTCAAAGGATCAGTTTGAATATTGGAAACACACTCAACTGACTGTTGACGTTACCCCAGGTATTGGCTCTAGTTTTTCATTGGAAATTCCGTTAGGTCTTCGATTTTTGATCAAGTCTAGGTTCTACTCCGAAGAAGAGGCCGAACATTTAGAACCCATAAGAATAGGAGCCTAAACAAAAAACATTTTAATTTTAGAAGTCCGGATGCAAACCATCCGGACTTCTTATTTTATATAGTTAATCCTTTTATAGTAAATTTGGGCTATTAATTTATCATCGTGAAAATTTCCTTTAAAAAAATCCTTATTGCTCCTTTCATATTTCTAGTCCGATTTTACCAAGTGGTAATTTCCCCTTATACCCCAGCAACATGTAGATACTCCCCTACTTGTTCTCAATACACCTTAGAAGCATTAAAAAAACATGGTCTTTTTAAAGGAGGATGGATGGCAACAAAGCGTATTTTTAGCTGCAATCCTTGGGGCGGAAAAGGCTACGACCCAGTTCCTTAAATAAGGATCAAAATCAAAACTCGAGTTCAAGCTCAAAAAACTAATAAAATTTAAAGGTTTCATTGGTCAAAACTCTGACTTAGTCAAATCACCAAATATTTCTATATTCCCACCTGTATATTCCATTTCCTATTCTCCATTTTCTCTCATTTACATACTTAACCCTCTTTTAACTCATAACAAAACCAATTTCCCAAATCTTACGGCTAGGTAGATTTCTATTTTATTATCTTAGCCATTCAAAATTCAACACATGCATTTCTTAGGAATTACTTGGAATCCGAACGAGACACTTTTCAATATTGGTTTCATTCAAATAAAGTATTACAATCTACTTTGGATAACCGCCTTCGCCTTAGGTTGGTTTCTTATGAAAAAGATTTTTCTTAACGAGAAAAAATCGGTAGAACAATTAGATTCCCTATTCATATACACCGTTCTAAGCACTATGTTAGGGGCAAGATTAGGTCATGTGTTTTTTTATGACTGGGCATATTACTCTAATCACCTTATTGAGATTTTAATACCTGTACGCGAAAGTGATACTGGCAGTCTACTTTTTGGCTTAATAGATGGTTATGAATTTACCGGCTTTACTGGTCTAGCCAGTCATGGAGCTACACTTGGTATTATAATTGGCACCTATTTGTATACAAGAAAATATCCTGAATTTAACATGTTATGGATTTTTGACAGAATGGTAATACCTGTTGCCATTGGGGCTTTTTGCGTTCGTTTAGGTAATTTTTTCAACTCTGAGATCAACGGTAAAGTGGTAGATGAAAATTTCATTTTTGCCACAAAGTTTATTCGGGATTCAGATGACTTACACCCATCAAAAGCATTGGGTATTACCCAAGAGAAAACACTGAACGCCGCTTATGCCGCTATTGAAAACAACCCACAGTTCTCTCAATATCTAGCAGAAATTCCATACCGTCATCCAGCACAATTATATGAAGGAATAGGTTATATTTTCATTTTTATTCTGTTGTATTTTCTATATTGGAAAACAGATAAAAAGAACAAAACCGGTTATTTATTCGGGTTGTTCTTCGTATTACTTTGGACAGTTCGTTTCTTTGCTGAATTCGTTAAGAAAAGTCAAGGCGGATTTGAAGAATCGTTAGGTTTACTATCTACCGGTCAATGGTTAAGTATCCCCTTTATACTAGTAGGTTTCTATTTCATGTTCAGAAAAACAAAAACTGCGTAATGTTCAGTAAAATAAATAAAGGCTTGATAGTAGTGGCTACCATAGCTACTTTAGCTTTTTCATGCAAGGAAGAATCTAAAAAGACCATAGCTACAGAAACTATTGATTTTTCACATGAAGGAGATTTAACTATTTTTCTAAACTCCAGTGACACCGTTAAAACCAAATTCAATATTGAATTTGCCGAGACAGATTATGAAACCCAAACCGGACTAATGTACCGAAAAGGTATGGCAATCAATGAAGGTATGTTATTCATTTTTCCTGATGAAAGAATGCATTCTTTTTACATGAAGAACACAGAGTTTCCATTAGATATCATCTATATAAAAGAAAATTTGAAAATTGCCAGTTTTCAAGAAAATGCACAACCACTAAATGAAGATGGTTTATCTTCACAAGTACCCATAAAATACGTACTAGAAATCAATGCAGGTCTATCCCAAGAATTGGGCTTATCTATTGGTGATAGCATTAGTTTTAGCAGAAAGTAATGTCTTAATCCTGCGTTTAATTAAAAGAGAATAATGCCAGCATATGTTTTATTCAATGAAGAATCTGATCGTTTACTTTTTAAAGAAGTTAAACCATCGGATTTTGAACACTGGCTACCATTTCATGAAGAACCATTAAGCAGCCAATACTGGTCTGGACTACCAAACGACCCTAGAGTTGCCTGCGAAGAACAATTTCAAAGAATCTTTGAGAGATATAAGGCAAACCTAGGTGGTTTAAATGCTTTATTTTTAAAAGGCACCAACACCTTGGTTGGACTCTGTGGTGTTCTATTACAACAGGTAGATGGTAAACAAGAGTTTGAAATTGGTTATTCCATTCTACCAGAATATTGGCGAAAAGGTTTCGCATTTGAGGCTGCAGAAAAGTGCAAACATATAGCATTTGAAAAAAAATGGACAAACAGTTTAATTTCAATTATACAGGTAGATAATATTCCATCGCAAAAAACGGCATTGAAAAATGGTATGTTTATAGATTTTACCACCACTTACCATAATAACACAGTTCATATTTATAGAATAAACGCAAAATGAATCATTGGGTAATATATTTAGACAACAACTCAAACAAGAAAGGTTTCATTAAAGATTTTCAACAAGGAAGAACACCTATTGAACTCCAATATTTTAAACAAAAAACAGGAAGACTTTTCTCTCATTTTACCCTAGAAAAATTAATAGACGAGGAAGATAAACATGACATTAAGATAATTAGTAGTGCCGGGCAATCGTTAAAAACCATGTCTAGTGGAGAGCAAAAAAGAGCCTTGTTACATTACTTGCTTAATGAACGGCCAGATTATATAATACTAGATAATCCTTTTGATAATTTGGACATTTCCTTTCAAGAAAATCTTAAAACCATACTTGAAAATCACTCAAAGCATATTTCCTTTATTCAACTGGCCAGTAGAAAAGAAGACACGCTTTCTTTTATCAACCATTTTGGCAGTATTATAGAGAACAACTTTCAAGTTATAGAAAGTCCGCTTTCTGCCGAAATCCAAATCCCAGAAAGCTTTACAACCATCACTGTTCCACAATCGGGTATTGACTTTATTAACTTGCCTAATATGTTGATCAATTTTAAAGATGTAAGTATTTCCTATGGTGAAAAGAAAATATTGAACAGTATTAATTGGACAGTGAACAAAGGTGACTTTTGGCAACTATCAGGCACCAATGGCAGTGGTAAATCTACTATACTTTCAATGATTTTTGGTGACAACCCAAAAGCCTATGGTCAAAACATTCACCTATTTGGCAGTAAAAAAGGTAGTGGTGAAAGTGTATGGGACATCAAGAAAAAGATAGGTTATTACGCCCCTGCGATGACCTATAAGTTCAGCGGAAGACACTCAATTGAAAATATGCTTATCTCTGGTTTAAATGATTCTGTAGGCTTATATGTAAAGCCAACAGCGTTTCAGCAAAGAATAATTAAGCAATGGCTGGCACTATTAGACCTTTACGATATTAAAAATACTTTTTTCAATACTTTATCTACGGGTAAACAAAGACTGGTCATGACGGCACGCGCCATGGTAAAGCAACCTCCATTATTAATATTAGATGAACCCACAGCAGGTATGGATGATGATTCCGCTGCATTGTTAGTAGCTTTGGTCAACAAATTTGCAAAAGAGACAAACACCGCGATCATCTTTGTTTCCCATAGAAAAGAAAAAGGTCTAAAACCAAAACAAACCTTTTACCTTACTCCACATGAAACTGGTTCAACCGGTAATATAAAATAGAAAAAGCCGTTCATTTCTGAACGGCTTTTATATTTGAGTTAGTTAAACTCTTGATTACTCTTTACCAGAAGTAATTTTCTTGCTCAACGCATCGAACATTACAGGAGTTGCAATAAATACAGAAGAGTAAGTACCTACAACAACACCTACGATCATTGCGAACATAAATCCTCTTAATGATTCTCCACCAAATATGAAGATGGCCAAAAGTACAATTAAGGTAGTCAAAGAAGTATTCAACGTTCTACTTAACGTACTGTTTATTGCATAGTTAATGTTAGAACCGCCTTTCCAGCCACGCTCTGCCAAAGTCTCACGAATACGGTCAAATACTACCACCGTATCATTCAATGAGTAACCGATTACTGTCAAAATAGCTGCAATAAATGCTTGGTCTATTTCCATGTTAAATGGCATTAGCTTTCCAAATATAGAGAACACACCTAAAACAATCAATACATCATGGAATACCGCAACAACGGCACCCAATGAGAACTGCCATCTTCTAAATCTGAATAAGATGTATAAGAATACTACCGCCAATGAACCTAGAATTGCCAAAAAGGCATTATTCTTAATATCATCTGCAATGGTAGGCCCAACCTTTACAGATTGCAATATTCCTACTGCCTCATCATCAACACCTCCTAATACAAAAGCATCTTTACTTATACCATCTGGCAAGTATTTTTGTAAAGAAGTGTATAGCTTATCTTGAATTTCAGTATCTACCTCAATTCCTTCAACATCAACTTTATAAGGAGTAGTTATTTTTACTTGGTTAGACTCTCCGTAAGTTTTCACGTTAGTTCCACTACCAAATACGGTATTTAATTCTGATGCAATTTCAGAAGGGTTAACAGGCTGCTCAAAACGAACAGTGTAGGAACGACCGCCCACAAAGTCAACACCTTGTTGCAATCCAGGACCAAAGAACAAAGAGAATAAGCCTACGGCAACCAAGATTCCAGAAACAACATAAGCTATCTTTCTCTTGATCAAGAAATCGATATTGATTCCCTTGAATAGGTTTTTTGTAATTCCGGTTGAGAAATCCAAGCTTCTACCTTTTCCTCCTATATACCAATCAACCAAAAGACGGGTGATGAATATTGCGGTAAATAAAGAAGTTATAATACCGATCAATAACGTTGTTGCAAAACCTTTAATTGGTCCAGATCCAAAAACGAATAATATGATTGCAGTTAAACCTGTAGTAATGTTCGCATCTAAGATTGATGACAATGCATTACCAAAACCATCTGCAACGGCTTGACTTTTACCTTTACCTTTTGCCAATTCTTCTTTAATACGCTCAAAGATAAGTACGTTGGCATCAACAGACATACCGATCGTTAATACGATACCTGCGATACCAGGTAGAGTCAACACAGCATTCAAACTGGTTAACACACCAAAGATCAACAAGATGTTCAATAGCAATGCAACATCTGCGAAAGCACCTGCTTTACCATAATATGCGATCATCCATAATAGAACAATTGCCATAGCGATTAAGAAAGACATAAAACCACTATCAATAGCTTCTTGACCTAAAGAAGGACCAACAATCTCTGACTGGATAATTTCTGCAGAAGCAGGAAGTTTACCGGCTCTAAGTACGTTAGAAATATCTTTTGTTTCGTTTACGGTAAAGTCTCCGGTAATTTCTGAACGACCACCAGAGATAGGACCAGAAGAAACACCAGGAGCAGTGTATACTTTGTTATCCAAAACAATAGCTATACCTGTTTGATTGCTATAAGCATCACCCGTTAATTTTTCCCATTCTTTAGCTCCTTTGGTATTCATGGTCATTGAAACTGCAGGCTTACTGAACTGATCAAAATCCGCTCTAGCATCACTAACAACATCACCACTAATTCTTGGCGTACCTTCACGATTAGATTTTAATGCATACAAATCAATAACCTCGGTATCTTCTGAAGATGGTCTTTCCCATACAAACTTTGTAAACTGGATATC
>TARA_R110002050_G_scaffold211780_2_pt1 | contig 14729 bp, 7 predicted proteins | sample TARA_R110002050 | Tara Oceans TARA_R110002050 (sample SAMEA4396988) | marine metagenome | biome: Polar Biome; feature: [DCM] deep chlorophyll maximum layer (ENVO:01000326); material: water (ENVO:00002006), including particulate matter (ENVO:01000060) such as... | depth 25 m
AGAGATGCGGGAAGTGTTTGTTCCCAAGGGACAGATCAATCAAATATTTCTGGCCGATGGATCACGTATTTGGTTAAACTCTGAATCATCAATTGAAATTCCATCAATTTTTATGGACGATGAGCGCGTGGTTAAGCTAAGAGGGGAGGCCTTCTTTGAAGTTGCCAAAGATGCTAAACATCCTTTTAAAGTTAAGGTTGAAGGTCAGACGATTGAGGTTTTGGGTACTTCTTTCAATGTCCGAGCCTATCCCAATTCTTCGGTTATTCAAACGACATTGAACACCGGTAAGATTACCCTTCAAACCAAGAAAGGGAAGCTAGCCATTTCGCCGGGTGAACAAACCGAGTTGGACAAAGCTACAGGCGATCTCACCCTTAAAAAAGTCAATCCATCAAACTTCGATTCGTGGAAAGAAGGCCGTTACGAATTTGTAGATGAGGACTTAATTGAAGTTTTTAAAGTCGTTGAGCGGTGGTATGACGTTGAGTTGGTTTACAGTAAAGAAGATTTTGAGTTGATGAATTTTTCAGGTGTTATCAAACGAAATAATTCAATTCAGCACTTCCTGACCTTGCTAGGGTATTCCATTCCAATCAATTATGAAATTAATATGGAGAAAGTAAAAATCAGTAAAGTAAAAGAAGCGAAACAAACTAAGAACTAATAGTAAAAGTTAGAACGGAGAATGTACCACCATTCCCCGTTCTTAATCTAAGTCATTTCATTAATAACTTAAACTTTAAGCACTTCAAATTTATGAAAAAAATGTTAATCGGACCTATTCCCTATAAAAGGAATAAGATCCAAAAAACTTGGCTAATTATGCGCCTGACGATTTTTCTGACATTGATTTTTGTTTTCCGTGTGTCTGCCTCGGTTTACTCACAGCAAACCAGGCTTAGTCTGAAATTGGACGATGTGTCGCTTGAGCAAGCCTTCGCCATCATTCATGAACAAACGGATTATGATTTCTTTTACAAAACGGACCAGATTCCTGTTGACCGGCGAGTCTCGGCAGAATACAAAAACTTACAGGTTGAAGTCATACTTGAGAAAATTTTACAGGGGACTAATCTTTCGTTTTATATGCTTGATAAGGACATTGTTATCAGTCCAAAGCGCGAGGCTGGAGGTGTATTGAGCCAGCAGACGGTAACACTGACAGGAAAGGTGACCGACTCCTCGGGTGAGCCGCTCCCCGGAGTAACTGTTGTAATAAAAGGAACAACAATCGGCACGATCACTGATTTCGATGGAAATTATAATTTATCAAACGTGACGGCAGACGCAACGATTGTCTTTTCGTTTGTTGGGATGAGAAGTCAAGAAATTGCAGCATCCGGGAAAACGAATATTGATGTGGTTTTGAGTGAGGAAGCTATTGGCATTGAAGAGGTTGTGGCTATTGGATACGGCACGGCGAAGAAAAAAGATTTAACAGGGGCCGTTAGCCGTGTGAATATTGAGGAAAGCAGGATGCAGCCAAATGCAAGTGCCTCACAGATTTTGCGGGGAACAACAGCAGGGGTTCAGGTAACCGACAATGGCAGGCCTGGTTCCAGCGGATCAATTATGATCCGGGGTAGAAATTCAATCTCGGCGAGCAACAGTCCTTTGATTGTCTTGGATGGTATTATCTATGCCGGGGGAAATTTATCGGATATTAATCCGGGGGACATTGAATCAATGGATATTTTAAAAGATGCAAGTTCGGCTGCGATTTATGGTTCTTTGGCTGCCAATGGCGTTATTGAAATAACGACAAAAAAGGGAAAAGAAGGGAAGCCAAGAATTACCTTCAACGCATATACTGGTGTTTCGGATTTTGCTACTATTCCAGATTACATGAATGCTGAACAATATTTGTCTGCACGAGAAGATTATGTAGCTATTGCCGGACCAACAACATTTCAACCGATAGAACTCGAAAATATTGCTGCGGGGCGGACAATCGATCCTTTCGAGGAGATTAAACAAAATGCACCAATTTCCAATTACGAGTTAAGTGCCTCAGGGAAAAGTGGCAAAGTCAATTATTTTTTCTCCGGAGCCTACTCTGATGTAAGCTCTCCTGTAAAAGGTGATAATTTTAGCCGCATATCCAGCCGGTTAAATGTTGGGGTGGAAGCTACGGACTGGTTAAAAGTTGGCATTAATTCCGGATATTCATCAAGGGATAATTCCGGTGTACGTGCAGATCTCCAGCATACATCCTATTTAAGCCCTTTTGCCAGCCTTTACCTTGAAGACGGTGTCTCCCCAAGGCCATTGCCAATGGATATTGGCTTGGTACATAACCCAATTATTTCCAATGTTCTTAACGATCGCTTGTCGGTTACAAATGTCTTATTTACCAATGGCTATGTAGATGTGGATATTTGGAAAGGGATTTCTTATAAGCTCAATGCCGGATACACCCGCACGGATTCTAAACTCTTTATATATAGCCCTTCATACGAACCTTTAAACCGGCTTGGTTCTGGTTCGAAACGTCATGGAGAAAATCAAAACTTCACCATGGAAAATATTCTGAAGTACAGCAACACCTTTCAGGAAAAGCATAAAGTTGACCTGACCCTTTTATATGGTATTTACGAATTCAAAAATCAATTTTCATTGTTGTCTAGCCAAAATATTTTTAACGACGCTTTAGGTTATAACGCTTTGGAAATAGGCGATAGTTTTAACATCGATACCGGGGCTGAAGAAAACAAACAGAACTCCAGCATGGCCAGGATTGGGTATTCTTACACGGGAAAATATTACTTAACCCTAAGTTTGCGACGAGACGGATATTCTGCTTTTGGAGTAGGTCGAAAATATGGCGTTTTTCCAGCGGTCGCGGTCAGTTGGAATGTTTCAGAAGAAGATTTCCTGGCAAGTGCAGATTACATAGATTTCATGAAATTGAGAGTATCGTGGGGGAGGAATGGCAACCGGGGTGTTGCTGCGTATTCATCACTAAGCCAAGTTGAACAAAATAATTATGTTTTCGGCGATGGAGGAAGCACGGCGGTGGGCCTAAATATTAGTTCATTCGCTAATCCCAATTTAGGATGGGAAACAACAGAAAGCCTTAATATTGGGACAGATGTTCGAATGTTCCAAAATCGCATTGTCGCATCGATCAATTTTTACACCAGTAATACTTTTGATCTGTTGTTAAAACAGTCGGTTCCAAATACCAATGGTTTTGAAACGTACTTGAGGAATATTGGGAAAACGAAAAACTCCGGGCTCGAAATTGATTTGAGTACGACAACTATTAAGAACAATGATTTTGAATGGGATACCCGAATCGCTTTTTCTTTCAATAGAAATAAGATTGTGAAGCTTACCGGAAAGGATTTAAATGAAGATGGCATTGAAGATGATGACATTGCAAGCGGCTGGTTTATTGGCGAACCCTTAGGATCAAACTTCGATTACGTTTTTGATGGTATCTATCAGGAGGGAGATGACCTTTCGCTAATTCCTGGCGCAAAACCCGGTGATATACGATTTAAAGATATCAGTGGCCCTGATGGGACTCCTGATGGAAAAATTACACCTGAAGACAGAACTGTAATAGGCAACAGTGAGCCCGATTTTATTGCAGGTATTACTAATATTTTCAAATATAAAAATTTTAGCCTTTCTTCTACTTTTAATACCCGGCAAGGTGGGGAAAGCGGAATATCTTCAATCAACCATGGTACGAATTTCGCGGATCAGGCAAATGTTTTGGACGTTCCTTATTGGACCCCTGAAAATAAAATTAATACCGCGGCCAGAATAGATTACAAAAACCCTCTTGGATACGGATTCTATCAAGATAGAAGCTTTGTCAGATTACAGGATGTTTCTTTGGCATATGAATTTTCCACGGCAATTGTTAAGAGAATAGGAATTGCTGCTTTACAAGTTTATGCCAGTGGAAAGAATTTGATCACCTGGACCAATTGGGAAGGTTGGGACCCTGAATTTGGATCGGGTGGAAGAAATCCTGGCAGTAATGGCCCTCTGCTAAAAACATATACGATAGGTCTTAATATTTCATTATAAAAATTGGTAATATGAAACTAAAAATAAATATACTTGTAATAATTACTGCCTTTGTAATGCTATCTTCTTGTAGTGATAGTTACCTTGATGAAGTTCCATTGGACCAGTTTAGTCCTGAAAATCTTCTGACCAATGAATCCGGGTATGATGCGGCAGTAATCGCTTTATATGAAGGCGCGCGTAATGAGCACACTATTGCTTCAAGTAACTTTGAATACATGACGGTCGGTACCGATCTTACTCAATGGGGAAGGAATGATTCCCGTGGAAATAAAGATTATAGTTTGTTAAATTCGAACTTAAGTGCAACTATTGTCTATTGGGACTGGGCTTACAAGCAAATGATTGTCAGGGCGAATACTGTTCTTGAAAATATTGACGATCCCGATTTAGATATCTCGGATGAAGCAAGAGGCAATATTAAGGGACAGGCATTATTCTTCAGGGCTTATTCCTATAATTTTTTGGCAAACATTTATGGAGGTGTGCCCATTGTTTCGGAGCGTTTAACAGAGCCAAAATTCGATTTTATCCGGAATTCGAGAGAAGAAGTTCTAAAATTTGCGGCTACCGACCTTGAAGAAGCTACTCAAATATTGCCTTTGGAAGTTGAAGATGGTCGGATTCCAAGAGCTGCTGCCTTCCATTTATTAAGCGAAGTGTACATTTCCCTGGGCATGGAAACAGGCGATGCAACATATTATGACAAATCAATAAGTTCTGCCAGTAAAGTGATCAACAAAGAGGCCGGTGATTACCAAATAATGACCCAGCGGTTTGGTTCGGCCAGTTCAGAACCGGGCGATGTTTTTTCCGATCTTTTTGCCGACGGACAAATCAATAAGTCTGAGGGAAATAAGGAGGTCATGTGGGCCTGGCAATTTGAATCGTTTACTCCAGGTGGGGCCAACAGTACCAGTTCGGCAAACAACAGCATCCGATATTGGGGGCCAGAGTTTGACAAGACCAAATCGCCAAATGGCTTCGCGAATCTTGCCTCAGACAGCTTGGGCAGGGGAATTGGTGTAAATTCACCGACAAACTATGTGAAATACGATGTTTGGGCTTTGGATTCTAATGATATGAGGAATTCGAGGTTTAACATAAGACGTACTTATTACTACAACAATGCGGCTGACCCGGAATATTATGGGAAACCAATAAAAACGGGATATAGCAACGGCAAGTTGTTGGTGGCAAAAGAGGATGGAACGTTGACGAATATTGAGCTTGATACCTTGCGCCAGTATTATCCTTATTTCCGTAAAATTGAAGGAACTCCTTTGAATGATAATTTTTTAAACGGGAATACCTCAAAAGATTTTAGTCGAATGCGTGTAGCAGAAACCTATCTGTTAAGGGCCGAAGCTTACTTTAGAAAAGGGAGCTTGGATTTAGCGGCTGCAGATATTAACGTGGTTCGGGCAAGGGCAAATGCGGTTCTGATTTCCAGTTCTGATGTAACTGAAGATTTTATCTTAGATGAACGTGTCAGGGAATTAATCGTTGAAGAACCAAGGCTGCGTACTTTGATTAGGATGGGGCGTTTGGTTGACCGTGTCCGCACCTATAATTCAGCGCCATCTGTACCTGGAGGTGTTTCTTCAGGCAAAACAATTCAGGATTTTAACAGGTTCTGGCCAATTCCGCAAAAAGTAATTGATGCCAATACAGATGCAAAATTTGAACAAAACCCTGGCTATCCGGGAGCTTGATAAAATTTGCAAATAAAACTATCAAGATAATCGGGGAAATTCCCCGGTTATCTTTTATCCAATCAAATACGAAGTAAGCACAATGATGAATAGAAGGGAACTTATACAAAAACTTGGAATAGGGTCTTTGGGCATCTTTCTGTATGAGACCATGTTGTCCTGTGGCAAAGCTGACGGGCAAACGGGTGAAGGAAAAACCATTTTAGTTGTTTCAGGCTGGCAGGATGTCAATATTGGCGACATTGCCCATACACCGGGGCTTTTGCATGTTTTAGAAACTTTTTTGCCAAAAGCCGAAATCATCCTTTGGAAAAAAAGCAGTGCCACCGACGAAGTAAAACAACTGCTTAAAAATAACTTCCCCAATGTAAAAGTTATTTACGGAAGTGTTGATTCTGAAATGAATGTTACCAGCCAAGATGTGCTGGATGCATTTTCAAAAGCCGACGTGATGGTTCATGGTTCGGGTCCTTCTGTTGTCGGGCAAACTAATCTGGAAGCTTGGTTAAAAGCCTCCGGGAAACCGTTTGGTATTTTTGGTGTGACGATCCAAACCGTTAGCAGCAGTCTAAACGAATTGCTCAAAAAGGCCAAGTTCATTTATACACGTGAAACAAAATCAATTGAGGTACTAAAAAACGCTGGCATTGTTGGCGAACACATTGCTTTTGCCCCCGACGCCACTTTCTTTATGAATATTCATGATGATCAAAAAGCAGCTATATTTATGGCCGAAAATGGATTGGAACCCAAAAAATTCATTTGTGCGGTTCCGCGGCTCAGATATACCCCTTACCATAAGTTCCGTCCAAACAATGCAGGTTGGAGTGCTGAAAAAATAAAAACGGTCGAGGAAACCAATGAGAAATATAAGGAAATTGACCACGCCAAACTCCGCGAAGCGATGGTCCGGTGGGTGAGGGAAACCGGCAACAAAGTATTGGTCTGTCCCGAAATGACCTATCAAGTAGATATTATGGATGAATTATTGATTGATCCACTACCTGAAGATGTCAAACCGTTTGTTATCAAACGTGGCTACTGGGGACCAGACGAAGCCGCTTCGGTATATGCCAAAGCACATACCGTGCTAAGTTTTGAATGCCATTCGCCCATCATTGCCTTGCACAACGGCACACCTGCCTTTTATCTCCGCCAACCCGAAGACACCATTAAGGGTCATATGTATTACGATCTGGGATATGATGATTGGGTGTTTGAAATCATGGACACTGATGGAAAACAAATTGCTGATCAATTAATGGCTGTGGCTGCCGATTATAGTTCTGCCCAAAATAAAGTACAGGAATCAAACAATCATATCCGTGAAATTTATGCCAAAGCAGTCAATGCAATTTGATTGTTTCAATGCAGAATAACAATAAAATCAGACATACAATCCGTATTTATCACATATAAACCTGATCAGACAGAAACATGAAAGCAAAATTAAATAGACGCGATTTCTTCAACTTGAGCCTTCCAGCAACAGGGGCCATTTTCGTCGCCCCGGGATTTTTAAACTTCCAGATATTATCAGAAATAAATGAACAATTCACGGGAGATTTAAAACGGGACGAATATGACTTGGTGATCAACGGTGCTGGGTTGTCAGGTTATTTTGCAGCAATCTCTGCCGCAAAAAAAGGGTTGAAAGTCCTTATTGTCGAAAAAAGGCCAAGCCCGGGCTTCGAGATCACGACCAAGCGGAAACTATGGCTGGGGGCAGATGGGCTGGATGCTTTTGATGCAGACTTGGTCAACCTGTTTTTTCCAACTCAGGAAATGCAGGAGGTTTTCAGGGAAGGTGGGGCTGGCCCAAACAAAAGCAAATTTAGCGATGAACTTGCTTTGCTTGCAGGAAGTGTCAAAAAAGGCCTACTCCGAAACCTGTTGGTCAACAAGATCCATGTATTGTTGATGACCGATGTTTGTGGGATTTTCTCTGATGACAAGAGTGTCAATGGTGTCCTGCTAGCTTGCAAACATGGCTTGTATTCAGTGAAATGTAAAAGTTTTGTCGATGCTTCGGATAACTTAATATTTAGCCGTGAAATTTTCAAACAGGATTACCAGATAGAAAACGCCGGGTTTGTCTTGGAATTGTTGCACACTGGAATTTCAGAAAAAAAAGAACTGGAGGTGCCGAGTGAACTTGGAATACTGAATAACAAAGTGGTCCTTCATCCAGGCAAGAATGCGGACCACCAAGCATTCCTTGAAATGAAATTTGAGGTTGATGGCCAAACCCTGGAGGATATTGAATTGCAGTCAAGGTTATTGGCGCTGGAAGTTGGCAAAAAACTACAAACACTTCATGGTTCATTAAAAGAGGCGAAGATTCACTATTATGCTTTCGAGAGTTCAATCTTTCTGTATCAACCGTCTTTGCCAAAATCAAATATCCAAGGATATTATGTTTTGCCTTCGGAACAAAACGAGTTAACATGCAAACGGATCATTGAACTGCAATCAGCAGCAAAGAGGCTAGTCCACGAGATAAAACCAAGAAAAGAAAATCAAGAAGCGAAAAGATTAATTGTTGTTGGTGCTGAAATTCCACACAGGCAAATCTCTTTTTCAGACCCGGATGAACCAGGGCTTTCTGTGCCGCTCAAAAAGTGCACTTTCGATGTCGAAAGGCATGTTGGCCGAATAAAAAAGTGCCAAATTTTGGTTGGCGGGGGCGGGACCTCCGGTGCACTTGCTGGTATCAGTGCGCAGGAAGCCGGTGCAGGAACAATCGTGGTTGATTACTTCAACGACTTGGGAGGGACAAAAACCTTGGGCGGTGTGATGGGCTATTATCATGGAATGAAAGACAACCCGTTTATCAAGGAACTTGAAAATGAGTCCCGGATAATAACTTCCGACATGAACACCAATGGTAAGGTCGGCAGGCAAGTATATTTGTGGAACCGGCTTGCCCACGCAGGTGGAAAATTCCTGACCGGGGCAATCATTTGCGACACTTTGGTTTCAGGCAAAAAGGTTGAAGGCATTGTAGTTTGCCGGAATGGTAAACTGGAAATAGTTAAAGGTGAGTTGACCATCGACGCAACCGGCGATGGCGACATTGCTTTTTTCGCAGGTGCAAATTTTAGCCATGGAGACTCAAGGACCGGACAAACACAAAACTATAGCCAATGGAACTTGCCCGGCGGAAGCAAACCACCTTCAAACCCAAATTCTGATTATGATGTTATTGACAATACAAAAATTTCGGAGTTGCAGCGGGCTTTGTTCTTGTCCCACTACGAAGCCCACTTCTACGATTTTCACCCCTACTTGACCATCCGCGAATCGAGGCGTATTGAAGGGCTATATGAAGTAGATTTGCTGGATGCTGTTGAAGGTACCCATTATGAAGATTTGATTTCAGTTACCAGCAGCGACTTTGATCCTCATTACGTCGATAACTCTGAATATACCCGGTGCGGGTTTTTGTTGCCACATTCGAATATCCTCAAAGTTGAGGTTCCCTTTCGGTCGATTGTCCCCGCTGGGCTTGACGGCCTCTTGATTTCAGGGAAGGCTTTCAGCCAAACACACCTTGCCCTGCAGTTTACCAGGATGTCGGCCGACCTGACCATCTTGGGTTATTTAACCGGACAGGTGGCGGCTAGTATCGTTGACCAAAACATCAAACCAAAAGATTTTGATATTTCAAGTTTGCAAAAACAGTGGTTTGCGAAGGGTTATCTGCCAGAAGAATATGCCAATAAAAATGTTGGAAATAACCTTCGGGATTTGAAAGAGATTGAACGGCGGGTGGACAATTTGTCTCAAGGTAAAAATGAATATTTATACGAATGTTGCCGCCTTCCAAAAGACTTAACAGTTCCTGTATTGGTAGAAAAATTCGAAAGCACTTCAAACGAAAGCGGAAAAATTTTGGTTGCAAAAGCATTGGCCTGGTTTGGAAAAAGTTTGGGGAACCGACTCATTGTTGATGAGCTGTCTGTTTTATTTGATGAAGAACAACGCAATGGCTACGATGGAGGTTACGTTGAAGATTATGACAACATCAGGGGCCGGGAAGAGAATCGGCTGGAAGGAACGTTCTGGAGGATCAACCAAAATATTGCCTTGCTTGGAATGGCCGGAAATCCCGAAAACAACCCGGTTATTAAGCAAATCCTGGAAAATACCACATCGGGCGGAGAGGCAATTATCAGAATGGGGGCAAGGGCCGATTACTTTAATTCCCGAATTGATTTAAGGACTATCCCGTATTTTAACCGGATTTTCAACCTGTGTTTTTATGCTGAAAGGTTGCCTGACCAGTCATTCAATGAGGGCTTTGAACGTTTATTGGATGATCAAAACATCCGGGGGTTTGTCACAGAAGAATACGATGCCGTTCGCTGGCGGGTTTATAGCAGCGATCTGGAATTGTATATTGGTGCCACCTCGGCGCGCTGTGGTTCCCCCAAGGGGTATAATCTGCTGGTCAATTACCTGGATGATATTCATTACCGATTTAAAAATTATGCCCATGCCGAATTGAAAAGACTAACCCAAAAGGATTTTGGGCTTCAACCCGGCGATTGGTCCAGATACTGTGATGAGCTAACTTATCCGCAGCCTGTTCTGAAAATTCAAAGGGAGATTGAAATATGAGACACCCGTCTTGTTACGAGGGTTATCAGTCTAAAATACGGCCAGTGAAAAGTTGCATAAATCCGTGCCCATTGAATTTCGGGTTTGGTTTGAATTCATATTTTACAATGCCAAATGGTTTTGTTCCTTGAAGCGCCGACAGGATGCAAAATCCCGTCGGCGCCCAAGAAACTGCTGCCCGGTTAGGTATGAAAGTGGCATTGATAAAGGATCGTCCCGTTTTAGGGGGCAACAACAGCTCTGAGGTGCGCGTGCATTCAGGGGGACGAATCAAGGTGGAGCCCTATCCTTCATTGGGCGATGTGGTGAATGAAATCGGCCCCACGCAGGGAGGGAATGCGAAACCGGCTGCCTATTATGAAGATGAGAAAAAGATGGAGATGGTACTGGCCGAAGAGAATATCTCGCTGTTCACCAACTACCGGGCCTTCGGCGTAAAAACGAAACGTTCACGGATTACCGAAGTGCATGCCAGGCACGTTGAAACAGCGGAAGAATTGTCCTTTTCAGCGCCTTTGTTTGCCGACTGCACCGGCGACGGTACCATCGGGTTTCTTGCTGGTGCCGACTTTGCCATGGGACGTGAAGGAAAAGATGAATTTGGCGAGCCCACTGCCCCGGAAAAAGCCGACAAAATGACGATGGGATCATCCGTTCATTGGTATTCGGTTGAAAGTGGAAAGGAAAGCTCCTTTCCTGAATTTAGCTACGGTGTTGAATTCAACGAAGAAAACACGGAAAAAGTAACGATGGGCGAGTGGACTTGGGAAACAGGAATGAATTTCGACCAAATCAAGGAGTTTGAGCGAATCCGGGATTACGGATTGTTGGTGGTCTATTCCAACTGGTCGTTCCTGAAAAACAACAGTTCGGTGAAAGAAGAGTATAAAAACCGGGAACTGGAATGGGTAGCTTACATTGCCGGGAAACGGGAATCGCGCAGATTGTTAGGTGACTTCATACTGAAAGAGCGGGACATTACCGATTACGTGGTTTATCCGGATGCTTCAGCTCCAACCACCTGGACCATTGACCTGCATTACCCCGATCCAAAAAACAAGGAACACTTTCCTGACAAGGAATTTAAGTCCATAGCCGTGCATAAGAAAATCCATCCATACCCAATCCCTTACCGCTGTTTTTATTCGCGCAATGTGGACAACCTGTTTATGGCCGGGCGCAATATCAGCGTAACGCATGTTGCCCTTGGGACCGTCCGGGTGATGCGCACCACGGGCATCATGGGCGAAGTAGTTGGGATGGCTGCCTCGGTTGCCGCAAAGCACAACACCAGCCCGCATGGGGTTTATCAAAACCACCTGGCCGAACTGAAAACCCTGATGGAAAAAGGTGTTGGAAAGTACGATGTGGAAAACATGCAGAATTATAACGAGGGTTCAACCCTTGGACCGAAGGAATAAAACCTTTTTACCAACTGAACTTGTTACAAGTTTTTTTAATTCACCCGGTGGTCGAAATTCCACCGGGTGAAAATTTGTCTTACAATATGACTTTTAGAAATGGGAATTACATAAAAGCATTGATTGCGATCGTTTTTCTGTTGCTTTCCGGTTTTACTGAAATCCCGCCAGGTTTTCGGCAGATGGATTTCAGCGATAGGGAAGGGACATTGGTAATCCACCACTTTGAAAACGAAGTCGATTCGCTTTCAAGTCCCGAAATTATTGAACTTCAGTATGAAAATGGCTTGTCTGTTTGGTTTAGCCGGCATTTTTACAAAGATGTATGCATGACCGGCGAATGTAAAATGATCCGTTTGAGACTGTTTTGGGACGGTGCCGGGAATTATCTGGGAATGGAGATCCCGGAAGAAGAACCGCTGACCAAATCAGACCACACCGAATTTGAAGCTGCTGACTATGAGAAGTTAAATACAATCCTTAGCGACACTGCTTCAATACTGAAAGATTTAGAGTCGGAAGAATTAATTATAGTCCCTGATTCAATCGATCCTTACACGGCTTATGAAATCGATGGATACACAGCAGCTACGCAACCTGCCCTTGCGGAAGTTGTAGTAAAGGACGCAGTGTATACCTGTCATACCCTTTGGCACACGGTTTATGGCCCTGTTCAAACTAAAATAATGGAAATACTGGATGAAAAAGTTAGTGCCAATTTTTTAAGGCGGACGTTTGAAAGTCAGGATACAAAAAAAATAGTTTGGGGAATCCGGGCGGTCGAGAAAGATTCATCATACCATGAAGATTTTTATCCCCTTTTTATTCAGTACATCCAGTCTGATACCCTTGAGATCTCAGCAAGGGCACTTCAGTATTTTCAGCCATTCGGACTGGAAGATGCTTCCCTTCAAAAACAGTTGGTTGAAGTGATGCCTGGTTTATCAACAGAAAAGAAGAATGCGATTATATGGAAGTTTATTGAATCAGGTTACGCAACAGAAGAGGCAGTCTTTGAGTTGTTAACCCGTTTCCAGGAGCAACAGCTCAGCATTGGTACCCTGAACCTGATTTATCGTTTGATCCGTTCGGAACACCTCAATAACCAACAAGTCATGTTGGCTTTGGAAGGTCTGTCGAACCATGAGGATGCCTATGTTCGAAACCTCACGGGCAGGTTGTTGGGCAAATTTAAAAAATAGCATAATATATTAAAATTAGCGAAGCAAATGATTTCACTTATCGTATCAATAGCTATTCTGACGGGGGGATATTTTTTATATGGAGGTTATGTAGATCGCAAGTTTGGAAGCGATTCTTCGCGGATTACGCCTGCTATGGAAAAGAATGACGGGGTAGATTATGTCCCCCTAAAAACAAGCAAAATCTTTTTAATTCAGTTTTTGAATATTGCCGGACTAGGTCCTATTTTCGGAGCAATTGCAGGCGCTTTATGGGGGCCGGTCGCTTTCATTTGGATCGTTTTTGGAGCTGTGTTTGCTGGTGGGGTACACGATTATTTTTCGGGTATGCTCTCCGTTCGCCACGGAGGAGAGAGTATTCCCGAAATTGTAGGAAGGTATCTGGGAGAAGGGGCAAAAAACTTCATGCGGGTTTTTGCTGTTGTTTTGTTGATTTTAGTTGGAGTTGTGTTTGTCAAAGGTCCGGCAACCATTCTTACCGAACTTTCAAATGTGCGTCAAGTTTATTGGATCGTCATGATATTCCTGTACTATATTTTGGCAACCATGATTCCGATTGATAAACTAATTGGAAGAATTTATCCGCTTTTTGGCTTATCGCTCTTGGTTATGGCGGGGGGAATTCTGGTTGCTCTTTTTTCCGGGAACTATGCCATCCCCAATCTCACACCAGAAACCTTTGGGAATATGCATGCTCAAGCAGACAAGTTTCCGGTCTTTCCTTTACTCTTCATCACCATTGCATGCGGCGCCATTTCCGGCTTTCATTCCACACAATCGCCGCTAATGGCCCGTTGCCTTTCGAATGAAGCCGATGGCAAAAAGGTATTTTTTGGAGCTATGATCACAGAGGGCATTGTTGCCTTAATCTGGGCTGCAGCAGCCATGTCCTTCTTTGGTGGCGTTCGTGAACTAGGCGATACGATGGCTGCTCAAGGGCATAACGCGGCCTGGGTTGTGAATCAAATTTGCAATACGATGCTCGGGAAAGTGGGAGGATTATTGGCTATCATTGGCGTGGTCGCCGCACCCATTACATCGGGCGATACTGCTTTTCGAAGTGCTCGTTTGACGATAGCTGATTCGTTTCGTTTCAAGCAGGGCTCCCTTCAGCAACGTTTGGTGGTGACGATTCCGATTTTTGTTATTGCGTTTCTGCTTACAACCATCAACTTTGGCGTGATTTGGCGATACTTTGGATGGGCAAATCAAACGTTAGCAACTATTGTGTTGTGGGCTGCGGCAGTTTACATGCTCAAGCAGGGAGGCAATTATTGGATCGCACTCTTGCCTGCGGTTTTCATGACCGCGGTTATTACAACATACATTCTTGTTGCTCCTGAAGGACTACAACTTTCTTATTATCTATCGTTGAATACTGGGCTGGTCACTTCAATTGCGCTGGTTGGCTGGTTCTTTTATTTGAAGTCAAAGATATTCATTGAAAAGCAAACTCAATATGAATAAGCTCACGAGCCGCTCACTCCTTTTTTTAAATGCCATGTAAGGATCTTCACCCACCCGGGTGCAGTGTTCATATTCCTTATAGTTCTTGGACAGCAAAGTAGGGGAGGCTAGCTAAGAAGTTGAGCAAATGGCCTTTTTTCGAAAGCACTGAAGCAATACTCATAAAGCTCACTTTCAGTGCTTGCAGGCAGGTCAGACAGACTCCGGCACAGGAATAGATTTCCATCGGTTTGTTTTTCATCAGCCCGTGAACC
>TARA_R110002050_G_scaffold433_4_pt1 | contig 14729 bp, 11 predicted proteins | sample TARA_R110002050 | Tara Oceans TARA_R110002050 (sample SAMEA4396988) | marine metagenome | biome: Polar Biome; feature: [DCM] deep chlorophyll maximum layer (ENVO:01000326); material: water (ENVO:00002006), including particulate matter (ENVO:01000060) such as... | depth 25 m
TTTGGATTTCTGATCATGGAAGAGTCAGAAACAAAGAAGGCCACGCGTACACTCCAAAAGCAACGGCGTCTGATCTGGGGTACAAGAGAACCCATGGACGCTTTGTACACGAACTCGTTTTGAATGCTTTTTCGTTGTCCAAACCAGAATGGGCCACGTCTGTCGATCACATTAACCATGATCCAAGTGACAACTCGTTGAAGAATTTGAGATGGGCCGATGCCAAGCTGCAAAGGTCACACACCAGGTATCCTCGAGATCAGTGCACAAAGAACAAATGCAAGCCGGTGTCTGTTACGCGGCTTGACGGTTCTCCAGTTGGGGAATTTGTGTCATCCAAAGCTGCATCGGAAGCCACTGGCGTCTCCAGATGCCGCATTTCCCATTGCATCAATTTGAAAGCTGCGTCGTCTGGGGGGTTTAGGTTTGAGTGGGTTTGATAGGCATTCTTCACCGCATGTAGTTGCGGAAACGTCCGGTCGAGCTCGACCGGATGACCATGACCTGGTTGCCGTTGACGTCGTACAGCGCTTGTTCCTGCTCGTACACGGGGTCGCCCTCCCACCTCCGGAAGTCGTACTGCCCGTCGGTGGTTCTTGCCGGCCGCGAGTAGAGCTCCGTGAGCAGGCCACACACCATGGTGACCGCCGTGAACATGAAGAGCGCCGCCAGCGTGCCTCCGTGCCGAATGCCCGTCACGATGCCCAGCGCCATCATCATGAGGCTGGCCGACGCCGTGTACTCCAGCCACCTGCGCACGAGAGAAAGACAGTGAGCACGCCGCGTGGAAACGCATGGTGTGGCATGCCGCGCACCGCCACCACGCAAAGCAGAGGTCCAGCTGGCGCCAGTAGTACTGTATGTAGCGGTCGAACCACCCCGCCAGGAACGCGGCGAGGTGGAAAAAAAAACTCAACCCAAAGAAGCTGGCCGTGAGCCAGTCGAAGCGGATGGGCAGCATCTCGTCCGTCGTCACCGTGAAGTTGTAGCCGTCCGCCGCGCCCGATTCCCAGTCGGCGCGGATGCGATGAATCGGGATCTCGAACTTCTCTCCCTTTCCCCAGGCCGCGCTGAGACAGAGGTACGTCATCGTGCCGTGGGCGATGGCGCAGATGAGGTTGAACGCGCTGATCCAGTATGCCTTCTTCCAGTCCCACCCGGGCGTCAGCAGGCAGCAGCAGCACAGGAAGCGCACGATGAGCCAGGGACGGACGCGGTCCTCAATCACAGAGTTAAAAGGGATCCTTCTACCCTGCTCGTCGCTTGAGAGGCCCTGTGGGATTGCGTTTGCCGTATTCTTCTGTCCTCGGCTGCCCGGTTTTCCGCGACGGAACACCCAACCCCAGAACGGCAGTCGCGGATCGTTGTCCAGCAGACGACCCTCGATGCTGGCCGCGTTGTTGCCGTGCTCGTTGCTCAGCGCGTCGTGTGGAAGGTCCGGAAACCGCAGACTGACGACGCGCTTTGTCACTGGCACCGCTTGTATTTCCTCAGCGTCCTCGGCGTTCGCTGCGAGCGGTGCTGAGTGCGCCTCGTCGTAGTCTCCGGTGGCGCGAGTGCCCCTCGCCATCCGCTCGGAACCACTACTGAAAAACCAGCGGTTTCGGCCTTATTCCGAAACCGGTCAGTCACCCACACCGCCGTCGCTATGCACTGTCGCTCGGCTGGAACTCCCCAAAACTCAGACTCTCAGAAACTCGAACCGCATCAGTACCGCAGCGCCACCAATGCCACCGCGGGAGCCGACTGCCGAAGAGGTCGCGGAGGTCAGCCAGCAGAAGAAGAGGAAGAAGTCGCAGTCCAAGAAGTCTCAGAAGGAGGTGAAGGCTTCCGAGGATCTGCAGCCCGACCCCGAGGAGCCCGAGGAGCAGCCCCCGCCCAAGAAGAAGAAGCAGGTCAAGAAGAAGCCCGTGGAGGAGGAGGAGGAGGAGGAACCCGAGGCGGGCGGCGAGGAGGCCGACGAGGGCGGCGGCGAGGAGGAGGGCAAAGAAAAGAAGGAGCGGGATCCCGCCAAGGTGCTCAAGACCCGCCGCGAGCACAAGCGCTGCTCGGGGTACCGGCTCAAGGCCAAGGAGGCGGGATACCTCAAGGTTGGAGGTGGCATCGACATGCACAAGTCCTCGCTGTCGGTCACGGACGCCAAGCGTCTCCTGCGCTTCTACCCAGAGGTGCTCGACAAGTCGTCCTACAGCGAGGAAGAGACCAAGGAGAGGATGATGCTCGCGGTGGAGGCTCTGCCAACCTCGACGGCTCGCGTGGCGCAGGCCGGCCTCGAGTCGCTCTACCGCTACCTGATGACCGAGTCGCTCTGGCGCGCGCAGGAAAACGGCAAGACGCGCGTCAATGCCCAGCACGTCCACGCGGCCTTCCGCCGCTACGCGCCGTACATGCGGTACACCGCCGTCGATCCGCCCAAGGGCCTCATCAAGCACGCCCTTTCCGAGGGTGTCACCGGGATGGCTGCCACCGAGGACGACATGACGGACGACAAGATCAAGAGCGAGAAGGCCGAGAACGCGTCGCTCGTCAAGCAGCAGAAGGCCATGGAGAAAGCCGAGGAGGCACGCAAGAAGGCGTACCACGACCGCAAGGCGTACCTTGCCGATCTCCGGGCCAAGAAGGAAGCGGCGGAGGCGGTCTAGGCTGCATCGCTGCGAGACGCACATATCCCATTTGTCACCATGCGTGTGGTTAGGCAGATGGGCACGTGAACAGAGGAGATGCATTCGCATTTCGCACACGAGAGTGGTGGCCCTGGTAGTGACCATGTGGGGTTGCAGTTTCGTAATGGGCGAATCCAAAAATTGTTGTCAAACCCACCCCTTCAAACCGAGGAAGCCAGCGAGTGGGACGATGCGTCGCCGAGCAATCTTCCCAGCGTCGACGCGTCGGCCACCTCGTGCGCGGACACGCGGTGCGACGTCGTCTATGCCCTGTTCCTCGAGCCGGACGACAAAACCCATCCGGAATGGTCCTGGGGAGAGTACATGATCGACAAGGCGATTCGCTGGGGACAGCCCTCGCCAACGTTCATTCACTGCGAGCTGCTCATCCCTCCGGTTCCTACCGACGAGGGCTCCCGAACGCAGTTTTCCACGTACTACGGCCGCAAGTCGGCGTGGCAGGCCGACCACGTCGACGGGTTTGGATACTATTTGGTTCAGCACGCCCACAGGTGGCGTGCCGTGCCCGTGTTCGCAAACGATGCCGCCAACCGCGCGCGGCGAGAGGCCAACATGGAGCTGGGAGTCAACTACAGTCTTTCACGCTACGTCACGAGCGTGCCGCCTTTTCGATCGATCGCAAGGTACCTTGTACCAATGGGTCGGCGGAAGCCTGCTCACTGCGCAACGCTCCTCGCGCGCGTGCTCCGCAACTCGTTCCCGGAAGGCGATTTGAACGAGACGGCAGCGTACTACGGTCCAGCCACCCTGCACAAGGAGATCCAGAAGCATGCTGGAGACGTGGCGCTGCGATCGGCCACTTTGCAGTGCGACGCCGGGGCGGCGTCCACGTTTGACTCCACCGAGGAGTCCATCCACACGCTGCTGCGCAAGCCAATGTGCCGAAAACACGTCGTCGAGCTCGGCGACGATGGATGCATGGAAGTGGTGAGAGCGCTCACCTTGCGCGTCACGGACGCCATCGTTGCTGGAGACTCAAAATCTCAGTGCCAGACCCAAAAACAGCTGGCCACCGCTCTGCTTCGCTGGAACATTCTAAGGGACCCACTGTTTGACCAAATCGAGTCGGTGTGACTCCCACGCTCGCACGCACGCACGCACACCTGCCGGATGAGACGGTACGGTGCACGGTTGGTAGTAGGGAGCTTTTTCAAAAAAAACAACTTCTAATCACTCCACTCACACCAAAACAATCGAATTCTTGCGAGACTCCGTGCCCACTGGCGCTCGCTCGCTGAATCCCGCGTCGCTGTCGTAATCAAGATCTATCCCCACACCCTCTGCCATCTTCTTCAGCTCAATGCGCTTCCGCTTCCGCGACTCTTCCGCCCGAGTCGGAGGCCTGGACCCCTCGCGCTTGCCGGTTCGCCACCGGAGGTACGTGATCCAGTTGGGGTCGTACGAGTCCTTGAAAATCTGGAGCACGGGGATGCACAGAGGCAGGAGCTGCAGACGGACGTCGTCCATCTCTTCGACCCGCTTCGAGCGCTCGGCACTGATCAGCTTCTCGCAGGTGCGCCGACAGAAGCTGACCGCCTCGCGTTCCACCGCGCTGCGAAACGTTTTGCACACGAGCCGCATCTTGTACAGCATGGAAAAGTCGGCGGCGTACGGTGAGTGGATCAGATGATCCACCAACAGCGTGGTAATCAGGTCCGCGACATCGGACGGCATCGCGCTCACGTCGAACGTCGAACCGATGTACTGCGCTGGCCGCGCGAGGCTGCTCTTCTGCTTCGGACGTCCCTCGTTGCGCAGGGGGTGCATTGCGATCCCCGGCTTGACGGACATGAAGAACACACGGTCGTACCAATTCTCGAGCGCGTGCATCTCGGTGACGCCTCTGTCCATGTGCGCTTCCGGCTCGAAGCGAACGTACGCCGGTGCCATGTGGGTGATGAGCCCGTTGGCCACCCAGTCGTTGGGAATCTGCATGTTGGCGGCTGAGGCTTCGAGATTCTGCTTGATCGCGACGCAGTGGTTGAACGGGATCTGCCAAAGGTAGTTTTCGCCAAAGCGGACGCTGTAGTGCGGAGACATTGCGTCCACAGAAGCTCGCGCAAACCAAAAGTTCTGTAGCTCTCCGTTGTCGCCAGGCACGCGAACGACGACGACGGACTGCGCCGAAATAGAACGCCCGTCCAGAAAGACAGACGCACCAAAGCGGACGTGGTTGGGACCCATCTTGTTCCACTCGCTGTTGCTGAGTGGGATCGGGTGCATGAAGTCCCGGACGATGACTTCGTGCTCAATCTTGAAGCAGCGACCGTCCGAGCCCATGATGTAGGTCTTCGAAACCGACTCTTCCGCCTGTTGCATCGATCACTCTGCAACTGCTCTGGATAAACGAAACTTGCAAATTTCGCTGCAGCAGAAGTAAGCTGCGGCTGTGAAAGACAGCCTAGCGTTCTGTTTACGTCGCTAAATCATTCTTCCGGCGCGCCTCTGCATCCTCACAGACTCGCATGGTTTCTACACTTGACGCGCTGATGGTGTCGGTCGCTGGCATCGGATCGGAGCATCTGGCATCCGACCAGCAGGAGGAGCACGAAGAAGTGCAGATGTACGACAGCGCGCTGAAGAAGTGGCTTGCTCCGTCCAGCTGGTTCCCCGCTTCCACCACGCGCTTCAGCAACTACGTCAACGGCGTGCGGGAGCGGTTTAGCAAGACAAACCGCGCTGCGGACTCGGGAGTCACCATCAAGCAGGAGGTGGTTCTCGAGACGTCCTCCAACGCCTCCTCGTCCTCCGAGTCCACGGAGGGCGTCGAGGTCACGGGTTCGACGACGCGGTCCGAACGCGACGCCAAGCTCCGTGCCGAAGCCGTCTGCGTGGACAGGTGCATGCGTTTTGATGCTGCACGACATGGGATGCCAGACGACGTCTCCGCGCGCTGGCCTCTGCCGTCCTTCGAGGAGCGACGACAGGAGTCGCTTGTGCAGATGATGACCGCACACCTCACCCGCACAAGGGCCATGCTGGACATGGGCGTGGGGGTCGCCCCCAAACACTGGACGGAGTACGACGAGACGAAGGCCGTGTGGGAGCTCCAAAACGCGCGGCTGCGCAGCATCCGCAAGCGTCGGCGCATGAAGCACAAACTCAAGATCAAGAAGAAGCGCGCGCACGAGGAAACCAGAACCCTGGCTCTCCAGAGGATGGCAAGCGCAGAACCGGTCGTCAGAGTGGCGCTCAGCGTCGCTATTCCTCGTGATTAAAGCGTGTGTTGACACGGGGGTGTAGACGTCGAGCCTAAAAACACGCGTGACAATGGCAGCACGCGTGGAACAGACTACAGAACTGAACGTAAAGCAGCGGCTTGCCATCTTTCACAACACCTCCGTGACTGCCGAGAAAGCGCTCGTGCTGAAAGCCGAAGACATCACTCTCGACTTTCTCGTCCAAAGCGGCGTGAAAGCGGTGAACCTCGTCGTCGCAGGGCTTCGTCCGATGCATCTCAAACGCTACGGCGTCACAGACGCCCCGCAGCTCAGAAGGTTGGGCTTCACCGCTCTGCATCTCATCGACCCCTCGTTCTGTCACGAGGCCAACTCGGCCTACGGTGCCGATGCAGTGACGGAGGCGTTTGTAAACGAACCCGGAGCTGCCGTCGTCGTCGCCGGCACCGAAGCCGCGACCATTCTTGACATCTCCACCAAGAAACTGTTGGAGGTCTGCGCAGGCGCGCCCACGGAGGCTCTCAGCGTGCTCGGACACCACAACGGAGACGCCAAGTGCCTGCAAGACGTCCCCGTTGTCACGCTCCTTGATGCCGGCATCAGAGCACAGCAGCTGAAGCAAATGGGCTTCAACTTTGCTCAGGTGATGCAGTGCACCAGCGCTAACAAAGACCAGATGCTCAAGCTGGGCTTCAAGTTATGAAGGAGCCAGAACACTGCGGACTGGCACATCCTCGTGAGTGAGTGTGGTGCGTACGTACACATTTTGTACATGACCTCCACGCGCGTGTCCCCCCGACTCGACATCGCGACTAAAGTAGAGCTCCTCTGTCACTACTACCAAGACAAGCGCCCCAAGCACCGCGGCTCGTTTGTCGTGGACGACCATCCCGTCTGCGATCGCGTCGGCGGCGCCTTTGAGTTCAAGGCAGGAAAGGCACTGAACACGCTTTCCAACCACCTGGTGCCTTCCGCCAACCACGCAACGAAACATTCAAACAAGGGGCTCGACGAGCAGCACATGCACATGCTCACGAAGATGGAATGGTTTTCCTCCTGGGTGTCGGAACTGCAGGATCGACGCGCCGTAGATCTTCCCAAGTCGGAACCCACCATCGAGGAACTGGTCGGCATGCTCGTGGAAGTCTGCAACGGGGTATCGAAGCCCACCCCCAACGACTCTCACGTGTGCACTCGCGAGAACGGCAGCGACTTCGTGCTGCGCCCCGTGCGCTTCATCGAACGCATCGCGCCCAACTGGTTCGGATGTCCCAACAAGCGGTCACAGCTGACGGAGGCGCTGAGGCAAAACGTCGAGAGCCTGCCGTGGTTTTCCAGCTGGCTGGAAAACAGCCGCAAGAGGCGTCACGTTTCAAGAATGCGCAGCATGGTCACAAAGGACGACAAGCTCGCGCTCATCATACAGTTCTACAAGGGGCTCGACCCCCCCAGCTGGGCCGACGTGATTCCTCTCAGCCTGGACGACGGCACGGAGTTTGAATTCAAACCAGCCACCATGCTGGACGACCTGATCAACAACTGGCTCAGCGGCTCGCCGCCCGGCGTCGTGCTGAACCCCGACCAGAAAGCGGCACTCGAGACCCTGCCCTGGGTGAGCGGCTGGATCGACCGCGTCAGGAGTCGCCGGCTTCGTAAGCGCGCTCGCGACGTCGTCAACGCGAGTCGCCAGTCGTCGTCGTCGGGCGTGTCCGATTCGTCTTCCGACTTCCTAGCTTGATCTAAATTTATTTGCGTTTGTACAAACTTGGCACCTGGTGCCCAATTTCATCACACGCGGAATCGTTTGCTAAAACTTCCGCGAACCTCCCCTCCCTCACACCCGCCTGTCACAGTCGTTTTGCATGGCCGAAGCGTCGCAGGGTGCGGCGCCGGCTGCATGACACCAACACGCACCGCGCTACAAACAGGAACGCGCACGCAGAGAACAGATAGACAGCCACGGGCGGCGGACGGATCGGCGCCGGCGACTTCTCGAGCATCTCCACCCCTGCCCGCATCGCGTTCATCATATTTTCCGCGTACGGGACGTCCAACGAAACGTTGCGTTCGCTTCCATGTCCGACACGAGCAGCCAGGTCGTCCCATGTGATCCACGTGATGTTCCATTTCAGGGTCCTTCGGAAAAACCCAATCTGCTGCTCAAACTCATCCATTGTGGGTCCGGCAGCAATCTCGACAAACCGCGACGGCATTCCCAACCGCTAGAAACGCACAGCCCGCTTTGTCCTGCACAAACTCAGGAGTCTGCAATCGCATAGCGATGCGATCCGTTTGTTCAACTACCGAATTCAACGCGCTGCAGTACACATTCCGAGACGAACACTGGCTGCTCTCCACCTTCTTCTGTCCCGCCACGAATCCTCACCGTCACAGACAGAAGCTGTACGTGTTCACGCAGAACTGCAAGTCGCTGCAGTTCCACCAGCGGGAGCACATGCAACTGCGTTCGTTTGCGTCCCTCGCAGAGTTTACCGTTTCCTACGTGGTCAAAAAGCTTATGACCATGGTGAATCTACAGACTCCGTCCCACGCAGTGACTCGCAGTCGTTCGGCCACCATGGCCGCGTCCATCGACCACCCCTCCTGTTACCACGAGCTGCTCACCGTCGCGCTCTCGGAGATTTTCGTGGAAACCCACGAGCGAGAGTACGACGACTTCGTCGACGAACACATTGATTTTATCCTGCTTCAAAACCCTCTCATCGTCTTCAATGCGATTGCCCACTCGTTTGCGGTGCTGCGCGCCATGGACGACAGCGACTTGAAGCAAGCGGTGCACGATGAGATGTCAAAGGTGCTAAACGCGCTTGTCTTCCTGCCGCTCTGCGACGCCTTGCTCGAACTGAAGCACGTGGAAGCGTTCAAAACAGTCGTCGCACACAGGTTCTTCGGTGGCTTCGGGTTCAAACTAGATGGCAAGAGTGACATCGACCAGGAGCGTATCTTAGCCAAGGCAACCTCGTTGGATATCGTGATGGTAACCTCGCCGCTATAAACTAAATCTAGCGTTTGCAATGTAGTGTGGCGCAAGGTGGCAAACGCCGCCCTCTGCGTGCATGAGTGAAGGCCAGGGAAGCAGTTCATGGGAGCACTCTTTCAACGGAGATGCAGAAGCGGAAGCAGAGGAAGAGGGGAGCGTCTCCCGCAGTCAGAGGACAGGGACGTCCAAATCTTCCAGAGCGTCGGTTAGCAGCTCCGGGTCGGTGCGTACGTCAGTCGACGTGCTTGTGGAGGCAGAACGGCTGTCGGAAAAGGTCTACGTCAAGCTAGCTCCCTCACCCAAAGAAAAGCTGGCGATGTCCGTCCACCAGTCGGGAGTCAGCTACATGGTTCGGCTCAGAGACATGCTGACAGACCTCACGGAGGCCGCCACCACAAAGACGCGCATGGCTCTCATGTGCACCGGCGTCGAGCTGTATCGGAGATCCACTCTGGGAGTAGACGACAAACAGACACTGGGGCACGTGCTGTCCACCATACCCCTCGTCTTCATGTTGGTGGTCCTGAGCGAGGGGCCGGTAAACCAAGAAGCCAGAGACATGCACGAACACGAGATGCAGAAAAAGCGCGAATGCCACGACGAACTCAAGCGCAAGCGCGAGCAGGCGTCGCGAAGCAGCGACGCAGATTCGGAAGGCTCGGGCCCTCCGCAGAAACAAGCAAAGCAGCAGTCCAGAAAAACAAACCAGTACGAGAGCGGCAGCTCAGACGGATCGGATGCAGGGTCAGACGTTCTTCCGGCGATCGCGTCCGAAGAGCGCAAGTTGATTTCAAAGTGGAACGCGCAGTCCCTGCACCAGCAGATGCAGGCCGTGGAAGACTGCCAAGCTGAATCTGGAGCCTCCTGGTCCCGCGTGCTCCAGCTCACACCGGCCGACGTCAGCCGCGCCGCTCTGAGCGAAGCCCGACACTCTGGTGCCGAGTGGACATGGGACGACCTTCACACCATGGCCATGGACTTTTTCTCCTGCTCCGCCGTCACGATGCAGCACCAGCTGCTCGGCACGGTGTCGGAAAACATGCGCGGTCAAAGAGAGGGCTTTCTCACACTCGACACCGTCGGGCTGTTGAAGGTCGCCAACGCGCAGCGCGCCGAGCGACTGGCCGCCGTTGCCGACGCGGCGGAAAGCGAAGCCGGTCAGCAGGCGCTCCGCGATCTTGTGTTGAGCTTCACGCTGCCAAGGGGGGTCGTTGGCACGCGGCGCACGGTCGTCATGACGCGCGACGCCAACACCAAGGCGCAGCAGCACCACCCAGTAGTGGTCAACGAGGCGCACGAGTGCGCCATGCGTGGTGCAACATGGTCGTGGACCAAGGACAGCAACAAGGTGCATCAGACGTGCGCGCTGCTCGCTGGACTGGCCATCATCCTGTGTTCCAAGACGCAGGACGCGCACCGCAAGGAGGACGCGTTCAAGGGAAGGGTGCAGCTACCGTTCTTCGAAACGTGCACGCCCAAGCCCAACACCAAACGCCTTTCTCTTATACCTTCACGAAACGAGTGGATCGTCTACACCGTGAACAGCAGCCAAAAGCCCACCGTACAGTTTCGACAAACCGGACTCGAGGGACTCTCACAAGCCATTCTGTTGTTCATAGCGTCCGAAAAGGGGTTCCAGTGATGGATGTAAAGTCATGTGTTGTTTTTGTTCTCACTCCTCCGCCACGTCGTTGGCCTTCTGCCACTCCTCCACCTGCTGGCGGATGTAGTATGCCGGCACGAGCGTCTTCTCAATCTTTCCACGGCACGTCGGGCACTCGTAGCGCTTCTTCTGATCCTTTGCAACGCGCAGCATGCCCTGCATGGTCTCCTTGTCAAACACGTGACCGCACGGCACCACCGACACCGCGTCGATGAGCGGGCAAAACGTAATCGGGCAGAGCAGGTCGTCCGGAAGGTCCACGGCCTTGGCCTTGAGCGACCGCACAAACTCCGACTCCTTGGGCTCAGCCGCGGTGTTGGTGGCCGCGGTCGCCGGCTCCCTCCCCTTCTTCCTCTTGCTCTTCTTTTTGGACGACTCCTTGGGTGCCGCCTCCGTTGGCGCGGGCGGCGCGGGCGGCGCGGGCGGCGAGGGCGGCACCGACGACGACCCCGCCGACGAGGACGACGATCTCGCCGACGACCGTTGGAAAGCCGCAATCCGGCCCGCCAAATCGTCGTTGAGCAGACCGGAGGCCTGAAGCTTCTCAAAGTGCTGCGTGTTCATGAACGCGACGGGCTTCCATCCGCTCGGCGTCTTGTTGACTTCGCCGCTTAGGTCCAGATCCTCTCCACCCACGACCACCGCCTTCGGCTTGGGATTGCCCGGCGCCTTGAGTCCCTTGACGATGGCGTCGCAGTGCTCTTTGAACTGCTTGCACTCCTTCTTAAGACCGTCGGAAATCAGATCGCGCCGCAGCCCCTTCTTTGTCTTGTCCTCCGTTTTGACGTACAGTTCCCACTTCTTGGACTCCGAAGCGACCAGCTTGTCCTTTGCTGCCTTGACAAGTTTCACAGTCAGCGTGATGGTGTCGTCCTCAATGTCCTTCTTGGCGTGTTTGAGCGCGCTTCTGACCAACCGATCCGCCTCTGTCTCCAGCTCGAGCCACGCCTCGTTGGCTTCGTCGCGCGCCTTCTGCTCCTCCGCTTCCTTCTCCAGCATCTCGCGTTCGGCTTTGATGGCCTTTTCCCTGAGCCTCTTCTCCTGGTTGACCTCAAGCTTCTGTTCGGCCTTGCGCCGCTCGCTCTCCTTTTTGGCCTTCTCCTCATGAATCAGCTCCCACTCGGCAATGTTTGCCTTGTGCTCCAGCCGGTACATGTCCGACTGCGCGGCGTCGTTGATCTTCGCCCGTTCCAGCTGCAGCCACGTGGAGAAGTGAGGATCCTTCGACGTGACGTGCTTGATGACCTCCTTGTCTCCCGAGTCCATGCTGAGCTGCCACCATGCGGAGATCTGCTGCTTTGATGCCTTCAGGTTGTTCACCACGTACTTGCACAGCTCGACAATGCACTTTTTCGCACGCGTGACCATCAGATTGCGCAGCAGATCGACGTGCCACGACTGGACGATCCCGAGATCGACCCCCTTCATCTGCATCGAGTTGCGCCGAGCGTCCCAGCTGGCCGCCATGCTGAGCGACCGCAGCCACGCGTGCGAGTGCTGCATCACCAGAGGTGTGAACATCATGTCGTAGATGTTCACACAGGGAGTGCCTGACAGCACCCACTCCATCACGTGGCTGGCGTCCACGTTCGAAACTACCGAGCACATGACGTCCTCGATCGCCAGGCCGAGGTTGATGCTAGGCAGGATTTCGTGGCTGATCTCGCCGGTACTCATGATTTGCATGGTGATCACAAACGCTCGAAAAGTAGTGCATTCGAAATTTGAATGTTGCGGACGCCTGGAAAACGCCAGGTCCAGGATCGAGAGCGTCGCTGGCGACTTGCCGTCTTTGAGCGGCCTGAACGGCTGCGCAAGCGTGGCCTTTTGCTTCGAACACGACCACGCTTCTTCCAGACGAGCTGCCGTCCACTCCGGACGCAAAAGAGCTCGCATCGTGTTGATCTGCTTGACCGCCACCTTCTCGCACAGAACGATGTGCAGAAGCCCGCTTTGATTCTCCTTCGGCAGCGTTTTCCACTCAACGTTTCTCAGAAGGTGACTGAGGCATTTGCCAGCGCCGTAGTGCGCCGCGAGCTCGTGAAGACTGACCGTCCGACCGCTCGCCAACACGTTGGCGTGGCCATCCATCCTGCCCGCCTCGGCGACAAAGATCTTCACGTCGGCCTTCAGCTCAAGGACACCTTGCGCGGCAACAAAGTTCTGCACGTCGTCTTCGAAGAGATACCGACCAACGAAACCGCGCAGTTTGCAATCCTTTCTGGGGTTGAAGTTGTATTCAATGGCGCGGCTCTCCTTGCACCACAGCTTCGAGCTGTCGTTGATGCGCCAGTACCCCTTCACGCGCCGGTTGATTTCGGCGGTCGCCTTCTTGGCCTTCTCGTCGGCCTTCTTCCTCTCTTTTTCCTTCTGCATGTTCGCACTGAGTTTTTGCATCTCATCGACAAAGGCGCGCACCGTCTCATCGTCCGATCCGCGCATGGCATCGATGAGAGCAGTCACCTGCTCGGTGGTCGTTAAGCCCTTCGTCGAGGAAATGAAATCCGCGGCGAGCGGCTTGAACTTGTCCGCAAGACTGTCGAACATTCCGTTCTCCAGCGTCGTGCCATCCTCCGACATCATCTCGGACAGCTCCTTGGCAAGCTCTTTCTTCAGCGTCCCTTCCGACTTCTCGTTCTCGCTCTGCAGAACGGGAATGCTGGAAACCGTCTGTTCGGCAATCGAGAGCACTTGCTCGTGCTTGCGCATCTCGGAGTTCAGCTGCTTCGAAAGATTGGCATACGTCTCCTCGGCAGTCTCACCCTTCCCAATGTTTGTGCGCGGCTTGCTGCACTCGACTGCATCTTTCCCAAGGCTCGTAATCACTTGGAGGTCGTAATCGTCCTCAAACACGGGGTAAAACGAGGGCTTCCGACCATGTGGATACTTCATCTTGCCGTTCACAATGAGCTCGGCATCGTCCGTGCTGATGTACCTTTTGCTCTTCAGATCGGCCTCTGCTTTTGCGTCTCCCCTTCCCGTGGTCGCAAAGTCGCTGCACGTCTCAGTCTCTACGGGCGTTGGTTTGATAAACTCGACGATGCTCTTGTAGTGGGGGTGCTCTTGGGGCACCCACTCCGCCGCAATCGAAGCCAGCGTCACGTCGTCGGTTCCAACCAGGTTGTGATGCTTCTTCGGCACGTAGGTCATCCAGTCGGGCCACGTCTTTTTCGCGGCCGCACTTGCGGCTCGCTCCTCTCGAAGCTTCAGCTTCTTCTGAATCGCCGCTTCGCGCTTTGCCTCCCGCTCGTCGTCAGGATTGACCGGTTGCTTCTTTGCAGAACCTTCCGTCATCTCGGACGGATGAGGACGCCGGCTGCGCAGCGCCTTCGCAAAGCTATCCGAGATCTTCTTCTTCTCCAGCTGTGCCTCGAGTGAAAGCTCCCCTTTTTTCTCCTGCTCTTTGGCAAAGTAGTCGTGCATCTCTTCCACCACCTGGCTCACAAATTCTTTGCGGTCCTCCTCCCTGCCCTGCTGCACGAGACCATGCAAGTTGCACAAGATCTGTCCCAGGTCCACCGGCTTCAGCGCTCCGATGGCTTTCTGCTTCTCCTCACTGCAGGAGTCAAAGTGCATGGTGAACGCAGTTTGCACCATCTGCTTGAGCGTCGCACTGGGCACGTCTTCCCCGATCATGAACTTTGTCACGACCTGCACCAAGTACACCCACACGTCCTCGGTGCCGAGCGCCGGGAACTCCGCGTTCGTCACACCGAGTGTCTTGTTCTGCTTCCACATGGCGGAGCGCATCGCGGCGTCGGTCAGGATGTTCATGTCGGTGATGTACGGATTGTCGCCACCAACGGCCGCGTCGGCAAATTCGTAGGCATACTGCAGTTCCTGCAGCGTCTTCATGTTGCGCCGGAGCAGGGGGTTGTTGTTTGCCAGCTCCATGAACTTTTGAAAATTTTCCTTCTTTGGCATGCCGTTCGAGTCCGTGTCGGCCAGCAGCAGCTTCATTGCCATCGCAGTGAGCTCGCTGTCCTTGGGCAGACTCGCCATGGCAGAGACCATGCTTGCCCGGACCTTGCTGGCCATGATGTCTGACCAAACCGAGATCCACTGAGATTCGACTTGTGCAGGTCTAAGCTGTGAGTGCACGGATTAGCGGCTGTTTTCGTTTCGCGGTTGCCACTCTTCACAGCGCCACGACTCCTCACGCGTTCAATCCCGCGACTCCATTCATCATGCCTAATCGGGAA
>TARA_R110002050_G_scaffold132385_4_pt1 | contig 14723 bp, 8 predicted proteins | sample TARA_R110002050 | Tara Oceans TARA_R110002050 (sample SAMEA4396988) | marine metagenome | biome: Polar Biome; feature: [DCM] deep chlorophyll maximum layer (ENVO:01000326); material: water (ENVO:00002006), including particulate matter (ENVO:01000060) such as... | depth 25 m
GGTGAAAAACTAAAACTGTTAGTACATGATGAATCAGGTAAATGGGAAAGACCTGACAATATACTTAATAACTGGAGAGTTACAAAAACAACGCTTAGATTAGGTAGTAGAATTGTAGGTAAGTGTATGATGGGTTCTACAAGTAACTCGCTAGATAAAGGTGGAGAAAACTTTAAAAGATTATATTATGCATCAGATGTTACCAGTAGAAACCGCAATGGACAGACTAGCTCAGGACTCTATTCTTTGTTCATACCTATGGAATGGAACTACGAAGGATTCATTGATACTTATGGACACCCTGTCTTTGATACGCCATCAAAATCAGTTGAAGGCTCAGACGGTTCACAAATTGAAGTAGGTGTTATAAACCATTGGGAAAATGAAGTTGATGGTTTAAAAGGTGATCAAGATAGTTTAAACGAATACTACCGACAGTTTCCTCGTACTGAGCAACACGCTTTTAGAGATGAAACAAAAGAATCTTTATTTAATCTAACTAAGATATACGAGCAAATAGATTACAATGAAGATATAAAAACCGGAGGACTTGTAACTAAAGGTTCTTTCCAATGGGCTAAAGGTCATAAAGATACATTTGTAGAATTTATGCCACATAAAGACGGTAGGTTTTTAGTTTCATGGGTACCACCTGTTAATTTACAAAACCGTTTAATAATTAAAAATGGAGTTAAATACCCTGGTAATGAACATTGTGGTGCTTTTGGTTGTGACTCTTATGATATATCAGGAACAGTAGATAACAAAGGTTCTAAAGGTGCTTTGCATGGTCTTACTAAATTTAGTATGGAAGATGTACCACCTAATAAATTTTTCTTAGAATATGTAGCTCGACCACAGACTGCTGAGATATTCTTTGAAGAAGTACTTATGGCTTGCGTTTTTTACGGCATGCCTATACTTTGTGAAAACAATAAACCAAGATTACTATACCATTTTAAACGTAGAGGTTATAGAGGATTTAGTATGAATCGCCCAGATAAAACATATAATAAATTATCTATAACTGAGAAAGAAATCGGAGGTATACCAAACTCCTCTGAAGATATTAAGCAAGCGCATGCTGCTGCTATTGAATCTTATATAGAAGATTTTATCGGATTAAAAGAAACTACATATGGTGATATGTATTTTCAGCGCACACTAGAAGACTGGGCAAAATTTAATATAAACAATAGAACTAAGTTTGATGCAACAATTAGTTCTGGCCTAGCGCTTATGGCTTGTAATAAAAATAGATACACACCAGTTTTCAAAGTTGAAAAAAATGTTGTACCTTTAGGTTTCAAGAAATATGATAATAAAGGTGGTATTTCAAAAATAATAAAATAGATGATTTATACTAACGTTAATAGTTCTTTCCCAAGTCAGGTAGTACCAGACGCAGAGAAAAGTACTTTAGAATATGGCTTAGCTGTAGGAAGAGCTGTGGAAAACGAATGGTTCAGAGGCGATAGAGGTCTTGGAGATGGCGGAAGGTTTGGAAACAACTGGAGGTATTTTAACAATCTAAAGCTATACGCTCGTGGAGAACAAAGTGTTCAAAAATATAAAGATGAATTATCTATAAACGGTGATTTATCTTACCTTAATTTAGACTGGAAGCCAGTAGCTGTATTATCTAAATTTGTAGATATTGTAGTAAACGGTATGACAGATAGAGGTTATGAAATAAAATCTTTTGCAACAGATCCATTTTCAATATCACAAAGAACTGATCACGCAACTGCTTTGTCTGAAGACGCTTTTGCTGCTGATATAATATCTAGCGCAGAACAATCTTTTGGTATTGACTTAAAAAGAACTAATGTATCTGAAGAGCAATTACCAAAAAGCAAGGAAGAACTAGAATTACACATGCAGCTTTCTTATAAGCAAGCTATTGAAATTGCAGAAGAAGAAGCTATTAGCAATGTTTTAAATTATAATAAATACGATGAAACTAAAAAGCGTTTAGCTTATGACTTAACAGTGCTTGGTATCGCAGCTGTTAAAACTAATTTTAATTTAGCAAATGGAGTTACTGTAGACTACGTAGACCCTGCTAATTTAGTATACTCGTATACTGATGATCCTAATTTTGAAGACATATATTATGTTGGTGAAGTAAAAAGCGTTAGCTTAGAAGAAATTAAAAAACAATTTCCTTACTTAACACAAGATGAATTAGAACAAATAGAAAAATATCCTGGTGATATAAGTTATACTAGAAATTATTATAATCAGAATAACGATAATGACACTATACAGGTTTTATATTTTGAATATAAGACTTATCAAAATCAAGTATTTAAAATAAAACAAACAGATCAAGGTCTTGAAAAAGCTCTTGAAAAAGACGATACATTTGACCCGCCAGAAACTGATAACTTTAATAAAGTTCATAGAGCTATAGAAGTTTTATATAGTGGTGCTAAAATTCTAGGTCATAAGAAAATGCTTAAATGGGAGCTAGCTAAAAACATGACTAGACCTTATAGCGATCAAACTAAAGTAGAGATGAATTACAGTATCTCTGCACCTAGAATGTACAAAGGTCGTATAGAATCTTTAGTAAGTAAATGCGTAGGCTTTGCTGACATGATACAGCTGACGCATCTTAAACTACAGCAAGTTTTATCACGTATGGTGCCAGACGGCGTTTATGTAGATGTAGATGGTTTAGCTGAAGTTGATCTTGGTAATGGTACAAACTATAATCCAGCTGAGGCTTTAAACATGTATTTCCAAACTGGTAGTATAGTTGGTAGAAGTTTACTCAAGATGGTGATCCTAATAGAGGTAAAGTACCAATACAAGAACTTCAGACTTCATCTGGTATGGCTAAAATACAATCATTAACGCAAACATATCAATATTATTTACAAATGATACGAGATGTAACTGGTCTTAATGAAGCTAGAGATGGTAGTAAGCCAGATAAAGATTCATTAGTAGGTTTACAAAAATTAGCAGCAGCAGCTTCTAATACAGCTACAAAACATATACTACAATCACTTATGTATCTAACTGTAAGAACTGCTGAAAATATTAGTTTACGCGTCGCTGATATGCTAGAATTTCCATTATTGAAACAAGCTTTAATGAATAGTATTAGCACTTTTAATGTAGATACTTTAGAGCAAATAGAAAAACTAAACTTGCATGAGTTCGGTATATTCTTAGAATTAGAACCTGAAGAAGAAGATAAAGCAGGTTTAGAAAGAAATATACAAATTGCTTTACAAAACGGAGGTATTGATTTAGAAGATGCTATAGATATTAGACAGATATCTAATATTAAATTAGCTAATCAAATGCTTAAAATAAAACGTAAGCAAAAGCAAGAAGCAACTAGAAAAGCTCAGCTTGAAAATATACAAGCACAAGCACAAGCTAATGCTCAATCTGCTGAACAGTCAACATTAGCTGAACTTCAAAAACAACAAGCTCTTACTGAAACTAAATTACAATTAGAGCAAGGTAAATCTCAGTTTGAAATACAACGCATGCAAACAGAAGCTGAAATTAAAAAACAGCTTATGGCGGAAAAGTTTCAATATGATATGCAATTAGCTAGAATTGATGTAGAAGCAGAAAAAGCAAAAGAACAAGATATAGAAGATCGTAAAGACGAACGTGCTAGAATTATAGGTACACAGCAATCAGAAATGATTTCACAGCGTAAAAACGATGAACTGCCTAAGAATTTTGAGTCAGCTGGGTTTGACTCACTAGGAGGATTTGGACTTGAACAGTTTGAGCCTCGTTGAAAATAAAACCCATTAATTTTATATTATTATATTATGTCAGAAGAAATAAAACAAGAAGGAGAATTTAAAATAAAATCTCATTCTAAGCCTAAGAATTTAGGTGATAATCAAGGTCAAAATGAAATTACTAAAGTTAACATGAAAGAACCTTTAGTAAAATTAGAACCTAGTGTTACAAAAGTTGTAATACCAAACGAAGAAATAAAAGAAGAAGATGCCGTTCAAACACAAGAGACAAATGATAGCGATGCTATTGTCGAAGAGTCCAAAGACAGTAGCGACAGCAAAGAAGTGGTTGAAGAAGTACGGACCTCCGAAGATGAAGTAGAATCTCCTATAAAATTAGTAGATAATACAGAAGAAGAAGTACAAGAAGAAATTGTAAAAGAAGTAGAACAAGCTGTAAAAGAGCAAAGAGTTTTACCTGAAAATATTGAAAAGCTAGTTACCTTCATGGAGGAAACTGGCGGAACTGTACAAGACTATGTTAGGCTTAACGCAGATTATACCAATGTTGATAACCAAACTTTAATACGAGAGTATTATAAACAAACAAAACCACATTTAGATTCTGAAGACGTAAGTCTTCTATTAGAAGATTTTGATTATGATGAAGATATCGACGAACCAAAAGACATACGCAAAAGAAAAATTGCGTTTAAAGAGGAGGTTGCCAAAGCTAAGGGATTTCTTGAAGATCTTAAGGGAAAGTATTACGACGAGATCAAGTTGAGACCGGGCGTAACCCAAGAACAAAAGAAAGCAACAGAGTTTTTCAACCGATACAACGAAGAGCAGCAAGCTGTAAAAGCTAAGCATGGAGATTTTATTGACCGCACTAAAAAATTATTAAATAATGATTTCGAAGGTTTCGATTTTAAAGTTAGTGATAAAAAATTTAGATACGGTATTAAAAACCCAGCACAGGTAGCTGAAAATCAATCTGATATTACAAACTTCATTAAGACGTTCTTAAATGACAAAGGTGAAATAACAGATACTAAAGGTTACCACAAAGCTATATACGCAGCTCGTAACGCTGATACAATAGCACAACATTTTTATGAGCAAGGCAAAGCTGATGCTGTTAAAGATGTTATGGCTAAATCTAAAAACATAAGCAATGAGCCTAGGCAAACAAACTCAGGTGAAGTTTATATTGGTGGATTAAAAGTAAAAGCAATAAGCGGTGCTGATTCTTCAAAATTAAAAATAAAAACTAAAAAATTTAACTAACTAAAACATAAATTATGGCTTTAACTCCACAATTTGGTAGTTTAATACCTTCGGCAACTCAACAACTGTTGGCGAGTAACTACCTACAATTTAACGCAGCTGGAGCTGGTGGTGCAACTTTTGCACAACAGTATCTACCTGAGATTTACGAACAAGAAGTAGAGCGTTACGGAAACCGTACACTATCTGGATTCTTACGTATGGTTGGCGCTGAAATGCCAATGACATCTGATCAAGTAATTTGGTCTGAACAAAATAGATTACATATCAGTTATACTGGATTTGGTATTGGAGCAGATGCTGCAAATGCTAACCTTATTACAGTACCTAACACTGTAAGAAACGTTGTTTCTATCAATGATACTGTAGTTCTATTAAACCCTGCGACTGGTGCTGAGCAAAAATGTATTGTAACTGCTTCTACAACTGTAGCTGCTGGTGGTGCTCCTGGAAACGGTGGTACATTTACTGTAGCTCCTTTTGTTGGAACTGGTCTTGTTGCTGCTGGATTTGTAGCTGCTGCTGTCGCTGTTGGGGCTCAAGCTAGTCTTAAAGTGTTTGTATATGGTTCTGCATATGTAAAAGGTAGTAACCTTGGTGGTGCTGCTGCTGGAACAGGCGTACAAGTTGCTAACACAAGAGTATCTGTAACTCCTCAGTTAACTCAATTTTCTAACTCTCCAATTATCATAAGAGATCAATACACTATTAGTGGTTCTGATATGGCACAGATTGGTTGGGTAGAAGTTGCTACTGAAGATGGTACTTCTGGATTCTTATGGTATTTAAAGGCTGAATCTGAAACTCGCTTGCGTTTTGAAGATTACCTAGAAATGGCATTAGTAGAAGGTGAGTATAATCAAGGTGGTGCTGCAGGTGCTGCGGCTACTTTGCCTGGTACTGAAGGTTTATTTGCTGCTATTCAATCTCGTGGTAACGTAGAAGTAGGATTTACTGCTGCTAACGGACTAGATGAGTTTGATAACATTCTTAAAAACCTAGATACTCAAGGAGCTATTGAAGAAAACATGTTGTTTTTACAGCGTCAGACTTCACTAGACTTTGACGATATGCTATCTGCAATCTCTGCTGGTTCAGCTGGAGGTACTGCATTTGGTCTTTTCGAAAATTCTGAAGAAATGGCATTGAACTTAGGATTCTCTGGATTCCGTCGTGGTTCTTACGATTTCTATAAGACTGATTGGAAATATCTAAACGATGCTTCTACTCGTGGTGGTGTTGCTGGAATTAGTTCAATCGAAGGTGTATTAGTTCCTGCTGGAACTTCTACAGTCTACGATCAGATTCTAGGATCTAACATCCGTCGTCCGTTTTTACACGTACGATATAGAGCTTCTGAAAGCGATGATCGTCGTATGAAGTCTTGGTTGACTGGTTCAGCTGGTGGTGCTTTTACTTCAACTCTTGATGCAATGGAAGTAAACTTCCTATCTGAAAGATGTTTAGTAACTCAAGGTGCTAACAACTTTGTACTATTCAAAGGAATCTAATGATTCAATTTTAATAATAACCCCTGTCTTCGGGCGGGGGATATTATTTTTTAACTATTTAATTTTATTATATTATGGCTAAAGAAGCTAAAGCAGTAGAAACAAATGAGGTTGCAACTCAAGAAACAGTTAAGGCTAACACTGTAGAACAAAAGCCGAGTAAACCTGAATGGGAAATTAAAGATCGTGTATATTTTTTAACAGGAAATAAATCTCCTTTAACACTTAAAATCCCAGGAAGACATACAAGAAAGCATGCATTACTATACTTTGATGAGGCCAATGGTAAGCAAAGAGAAATTAGGTATGCAACAAATCAAGATTCACCACTTGTTGATGAACAAAAAGGTGAAGTAACTTTAGGTCATATTATGTTTAGAGACGGTACACTAACTGTTCCTAAGCAACAACAAAACCTACAAAAATTACTTTCATTATATCACCCTTTGAAAAATAGATTATATCAAGAATATAGCGCTATTGAACAAGCTACTGATGAGCTCGATGAATTAGAACTACAAATCGATGCGTTAAACGCGGCTACATCTATGGATATAGATCAAGTAGAAGCTATCATGCGTGTAGAGGTTGGTTCTAGAGTATCTCAGATGAGTTCTAAAGAACTTAAACGCGACTTGCTATTGTTTGCTAAAAAGAATCCTTCTTTATTTGTAGAACTTGCTAATGATGAAAACGTACAACTACGTAACGTAGCAATTGTAGCAACTGAAAATGGAGTGATTATACTTTCACAAGACCAAAGAACATTTACTTGGGGTAGCAATGGAAGAAAACTAATGAACGTACCGTTTGATGAAAACCCTTACTCAGCAATGGCTGCATGGTTTAAAACAGACGAAGGCGTAGAAGTTTATAAATCAATAGAGAAAAAACTTCTCTAACGTGTAATAATATATAAGGGCGTGTAATGCGCCCTATATATAAATAAAAATATCAATGGCAATAAACGTAAATACTGTATATCAAACAGTTTTGCTTATACTCAACAAAGAACAGCGTGGTTATATAACACCTGACGAGTTTAACAAAACAGCAACACAGGTTCAGCTTCAAATATTCCAAAATTATTTTGAAGATTTAAACCAAGCGTCTAGAGTGCCACAGAATGATATGGATTATGCCGATAGAGTTCTTGGTATAGATGAAAAAATATCTTTATTTAGAAGAAGTAAAACTGTAAACAGAGCTGTTGATATAGGCTCAGACGTGTATAGGGTTGGCACTGTCACATTTCAAGAAAAAGAATTACAAAGAGTTCAACGAAACGATTATTACAACATAATAAAATCTCCACTTACAAAACCTACAACTCAATTTCCTATATATCTTTTTCAAAACAATCAAATACTTTCACAGCCAGAAACAGCTAATCCATTAAGTTTAGATTTTGTTACTAGACCTAGCGATGTTGTTTGGAATTTTACTAAAGATCAAAATACTCAAATATTAATATATAATTCTAATGGTAGCACTGATTTTCAGTTAGATCAAACTGAGCAAACTGAAGTTATACTTAGAATTTTAGCTTATGCTGGTATAGTTATTAGAGATCCACAGATAGTTCAAGCAGCTAGTCAAGCTGTTCAAGCTGAAGAAGTAAACTCAAAAAGTTAAGATATGTCAATGATGCAAGAAAATAATAGGCAATATTACGAAGGAGCTCAAGGTTTCACGGCAACAGGAACTGGGAGTGCTGAATCTTTTACAACTACGTTTGATACAGATCTAATATTTAACGCGGTGTCTTCTGCGACGCCAAGTTATGCTTTAAATAATTTTAAACTATATACTAGCCCTACAGGAGCAGCAAGCACATATACAGAATACACAGGTCCTTACACTGTTTCTGGTAATACTATAACTATAAATGGTATACAATCACAAACGCTCAATCTTGCAGCTCCAAATAGTATAAACAATGTAATAATAACTAAAAACACATTAACAAGCACTATAATCGCGGGTGATACTCTTTCAATGCCATCAGCTACTTGGGATGGCACTGGTAGCATTGGAGCTACAACCTCAGCCGTGATAACAAGTATAACAGACACCGGCACTCAGTTGCAATTGTTTTGGAATCCTGCAATATATGGCAATGCTACTTATGGACCTGGAGTACAGGTTTTTATAAACCCTTTAACAAGTGGAACTCGAATAGTTGTACAGCTTAAAAAACTAGACGGTGGTAATTACGGTAATACTATAGGTGAAAAAGCATTTGGTAATATAGTAGAAGAAAATTATGGCTCTTATGCTTATGCTAGACTAGGTGATATTGTTAACAATTTTTTAATTGCTTACGTTGGTGTAGGAAAACTTATACCTAGCGTTAAAAGAACAGATGTTATATTTCACGCTAAAAGAGCAATACAAGAATTTAGTTATGATACTCTTAGAAGTGTAAATGCTCAAGAGCTTACAGTTCCTAAAAATTTAAGCGTAGTGCTACCGCAAGACTATGTTAATTATGTAGAAGTTTCTTGGTCAGATAATCAAGGAGTTAAACATATTATATACCCTACTAGACTTACTAGTAATCCATCTGAAATGCCTTTGCAAGATAATCAAGGTGTTCCAATTCAAGATGCATTTAATGAAAACGTAGAGGTAAGTTCTATTATAGAAAAAAGATGGAAGAACAACTCGCTTTCAGAGCTTAATCAAATAGAACAAAACAGTTTAATATCTTATGATTACTACTATGCTAATGGAGGTAACATGTATGGCTACGGTCAGTTGTATGGATTAGAACCAGAACTTGCTAATGTCAATGGATCGTTTACTATAAACGAAAGAGAAGGTAAGTTTTCTTTTTCAGCAAACTTAGTAGATAAAATTATTTTATTAGAATATATATCTGATGGTTTATCTAATGATTTAGATACCAAAGTACCTAAAATGGCTGAAGAAGCTATGTACGCTTATTTAAAGCATGCTATACTTTCTAGTAGGATTAATCAGCCAGAATATGTAATACAAAGATTTAAAAAAGAAGCTAGCGCTAAATTACGCAACGCAAAGATTAGATTATCAAATATTAAATCTAACGAAATAGTTCAAGTTATGCGTGGTAAATCTAAATGGATAAAACATTAAAATAAATGGCTGAAGTTAAGAATAGTTTTCTAGCATCTAAAATGAATAAAGATTTAGATTCTAGACTAGTTCCAAATAATCAGTACAGAAACGCTTTTAATATAGCTGTTTCAGAATCAGAAGACAGCGACGTAGGTGCGCTTGAAAATATTTTAGGTAATAGTCTTATAGCTACAGCTACAGGTTTTGGCACCAATCCAACTGTAATAGGTTATGGTGTAGATGAAATAAATGAAAAAATATTTTTATTTATTACAGATTATACAGATACTTCACCTACTAATTTAACTAATAACCAAGCTGCTGTTAATCAAGGCGTGTCTTCTATTGTTTGTTTAGATGTTCAAAATAATGCTAATGCTTTTCAAACTCTTGTTACTGGGAGATTTTTAAATTTATCAACTACACATCCTATTTATGGTGTTAATATTTTAGAAGGTTTATTATTTTGGACTGATAATAGAAATCAACCAAGAAAAATAAATATAAATAAAGCAATAAATAGTAGCTCTTATTACGCTACAGAAGATTCTATCTCAGTAGCTAGGTATGCTCCGTATCAATCTATAGAATTAGTTACTGAAAACGCAGGTGTTTACACAGGTACAATGAAAGATGTAGTATCGCCTTCTAGTATAGGTGGTGCTGCTGCTTATGCAACTTCTGTAGTTAGCAATGCAACTGTAATACCTATAAATACAACTTATGGTACGTTTGCCACTGATGATGTGATAACATTACAACCTCCAAATGTAGATAAAATACCCGCTGGCACCAAAGTTGCCGGTAGTAGTACATCTACTAGTTTAAACACGAATGTACCTGTTGGTGTTACAACACCTTTAGATGCTAACGACGTTATTGTTTTTTCTGAAAATCCATATTTTATAAATGACTACGCTGGTGATCCAGTTTTTCTTCAAGATAAATTTGTAAAATTTAGCTATAGATTTAAATATGATGATAATGAATATTCTATAATAGCTCCATTTACACAAACTGCTTTTATACCTCAACAAGACGGTAGGTTTTTAATTGGTGATGAAGAAGCTTCTTACACTAGTGGTGAAGTTTCTTTTATGCAGAATAAAGTTAATTTTATAGAATTAATTATAAATTTTCCAGACGCTGTTACTGGTGCTAATTTAAATTCTAATTTTAAAATAACAGAAATAGATGTTATATACCAAGAATCTGATGGTATTGCTTTGTACGTATTAGACACAATTACTTTAGATGATATAACAACAAACCATCTTAGCGATACTTTTTATAAATATAAATACCAATCTAGAAAACCTATACTAACCTTGCCATCTTCTGAAGCTAATAGAGTTTATGATAAAACTCCAGTCAAAGCATTGTCACAAGAGGTTTCAGGTAATAGAGTTATATATGGAAATTATGTAAATAAATATACAGCACCGCAGCATTTAAATTATCAAGTAGCTGCAAGCGAAAAAATAGAAGCAGGTTCTTTATATACTGGTATAGACAAAGAATATCCAGAAAGTACATTAAAAAGAAATAGAAACTATCAAGTAGGTATTGTGCTTATGGATAGATACGGAAGACAGTCTGATGTTATACTATCTAATGTTGGTAGTAATACAGCTTCTAATGATTTAACTAATTCTTTTGGAGCTTCTACGTTTTATTTTCCTTATAGAAATAACAACACCGTAGGTGATGTATTGAATGATATAGGTAATTCTATAAAAATTCAATTTAACGAAGCTATATCTAGTAATTTTAGTCCTTTACAGTACGGAAACTCGCAGCCAACAGGTCAACCAGGTTTATACAACGGTGTTTTAGGTAATGCCGCATATAATCCTTTAGGTTGGTATACTTATAAAGTTGTAGTAAAGCAAACAGAACAAGATTATTATAATGTTTATACGCCTGGTATTGTTAATGGAGAATTTAATAGCGCAAGCGCTAATTCAGGTTTTGCATTCACTACTTTAATATCTGATAGTTTAAATAAAGTTCCTAAAGAGCTTTTAGACGCTAGTGGTAATCAAAACCAGTTTAGAAGTGATACACTTTTGTACAATGTTGTAAACACTGCAGGCACGGCTCCTAATTATTACAACATACAAGGTTTCCCTGGTAATACAAACAACACTGTTACTACTTTATCTACTTTTACAGATATGGGTGGAACTACAGGAACAAATGATGAAGCTGTATTTCAAGTTGCAACAAATCCATTTTTAGCAAAACTCGCTACACCTATATCTTTAGGTGGTATATATGCTACTAATTTTAATTTTAATTTAACAGTTTTTGAAACAGATCCGTTTGTATCTAATATAGATATATATTACGAAACATCTACAACTGGTTTAATATCTGAATTAAACACAGCTATAGGTCAAGGTGGTGGTGATACGTCTATTGGCTTTACGGCTCTAGCTTATTTACAAAACGAAAACCAAAACCCTGCAGGTACTGGTAATTCTACTGGTGCTGCAGACTCACCTTATGTCACAGCTACTTTTCAACCTATAGATCAAGCTTCTCAACAAATTGATGATTCTGAAATAACAAATTTTGCAGTTGTTGATGGTGGTGGAAATGATAGGAGTAGTGATTTTGATTTAGAACTAGACACAACCTCAGGTGATGATCGTTATAGAATTAAAATAAATTCTTCATCAGCTGGTTTTTATTTTGGACCTAACGCGGCTACTATAGAAGCTTATACATTTAGCATGGACGTTAGAAACAATGAAGATAATGCCACGGCAAGCTCTACACTTGCTGTTAGTAATTCTACAACTATAACTGTAAATAATTTAACAGATGGCACTGCTAGCAATGGTATTTTTCCAGGCATGCAAGTTCTTCTTACGGCTTCACTAAGTACTATAATAGGTACTATAGATGTTGTTACAGCAGGTGGACAATCAGGAGATACAACAGCTACGTTTAATTTAGTTAATCCTGGAAATGTAAATGCCGGAACTGGACTTACTTTTAAAGCTCCTTTTGTTAATTTAGAAGTCTCAGGGGTTTTAAGTAATAATGATCCTATTATAGAAACTTATAATCTAATAACACCTCAATATTCTACAATGCCTATTTTTACAGGTACTGTTGTAGGTAAAAATGGTAGTTTTAATACAAGCAAAAATACTTTAAATTTAACATGGGGATTTACTGCAGCTCAAGGCGCTGTAACAGCAGCTGGTGATACTTTTATAGTTAATAATACCCCGCAAGGTAGCGATAACGCAACGCTTCAAATAACAAGAGGTAGTAATATATCAGAGAGTGTTACCATACAGATAGATCAAAACACAGGAGCTTTAAGTAGATCTAGTGGAACTTTTTGGAGTGATTTAACTATAGTAATAAATTTAACAGACGCTGGCGGAGCGACAGTTACAAAATCAATAGATTTATTAGTAGAACCAGGAGCGTTTACAGACGCTTTTTCAACAGCATTCGATATATAAAATAAAAAAAATGAGTTCAACAACAACGATTAAATTTCAATACGAGTTAGATGACGCTACTACAGGTTTACTAGCGGACAATAATACTAAAGCTATTAGTGCGCAAGACGTAAGAACAATAGTTACTAGTAACTACCAACCTGTTTTAATTTTTGCAGGAAGGATTTTTTCTGATGATGCGCCAACTGTGTTAGATGATGATATACTACGTGTTCAATATTATAACCAAGATTATTTTGAAAGTAATTTTACTAACGATTCAACTAGTCCTTGGGTTATTAATGATAGTGGTAGTGGTATAACTCCAGGCACATACACAGACGTTCCTTTACAACAAAATGCTTGGAATGGCACTACAATGTCTACTATTGGTGGTGATTCTACTAACGCTACTTTTGATGTGACTGTATCTAATGCTGGTATAGTAACTGGTGCTACTTTAAAACAACCTGGAGTTGGTTGGATTGGGAAATCAACAGATTCTAGCGACCCATATGAGGGTCAAACTGGTCAACTTAATATTAACGGTAATACGTCAGCATCGTTAAAATTTAATGGTCCTTTAATTCAAACTACTCAAGACCAAGGCTTAAATGTTTTTTCAATGTCTACAAGTGCTACTAATAGTAATCATACACTATTAAATTCAATACTTTCCGCTACAACAGCTCAAAAACTACCATCTCCAGTAGAAGATCCACCTGTTTATATTACTATAGATACTAACAATATATTAAATATCGAGCACACGGAAAATAGTTGTTATGTTCAAATATGGCGTGTTGCTCAATAAGTTAAATAATTAAATAAATAGGTGAATATATATATATGTCTGCTACAATAGAAGTTAAATATTTTAATTCCTTCTTATTAAGAAAGACTGTCGACGCTAGTGACAGTGATAATCCAGCATATAAACCTACTAGTACTTCGCCTGCTAAAAACTGGATAATAGAAGAGTCTAGAATTAAAGGTAGATTTAACGGTACGTCTGTAGGTTTTGGGCCAAGAGCTTATCTTGTTTCTGAAACGAATACAGGTTCTATAAGATTTAACTCACTTATATATTCAGGTGTATTTAATTCTAGAACAGGTGTTAACGAAACAAATGTTTTTCCAGTTGGTGAAGAAATAACTAGAAGTTTAGATCCGCAAAATGGATCTATACAAAGATTATATGCTGAAAATACAGACTTAACTATATTTCAAGAAGATAAAGTTAGTAGAGCTTTAATAGATAAAGATGCTATTTTTTCAGCTGAAGGATCTGCAATTACTACATCTGGCTCTTTAGTTATAGGTCAAATAGTTCCTTATCTAGGTAGATACGGAATAAGTGAAGACCCTGGTAGCTTTGCTGTTTATGGTTATAGAAAATATTTTACAGACAGAAAACGAAATGCTGTGCTTAGGTTATCAAATGATGGTATTACAGAAATATCTTCTTATGGTATGCGTGATTTTTTTAGAGATGAGCTTAATAATTTAGACGGTGGAACTGGTCAAATAGGAGCTATAAAAGGAGCTTGGGATATACATTCTAAAAGTTATGTAATTTCATTTCAGCCTTATTCAAATACTGATTTTAAAACATTAGCTTTTGATGAAAGACCTAA
>TARA_R110002050_G_scaffold249589_3_pt1 | contig 14682 bp, 12 predicted proteins | sample TARA_R110002050 | Tara Oceans TARA_R110002050 (sample SAMEA4396988) | marine metagenome | biome: Polar Biome; feature: [DCM] deep chlorophyll maximum layer (ENVO:01000326); material: water (ENVO:00002006), including particulate matter (ENVO:01000060) such as... | depth 25 m
AATATTAATGAAAGAATACACCTTATTTTTAATAAGATTTCTAAGCGCTATTTTAAAATAATTTTTTAGCATGGTTTCTATGAATTACTGTTCGTTTCTTGATTTGGTTTCAACACTTCAGCACAAGTTGATTGATTGGTTGATTGGTTGATTGGTTGATGATGTACTGAAGTATTTCCACCTGATTGATTGATTGATTGATTGATGAAAGTCGATTTATGCCAAAATATTTTCTGTTACTTTTTGTCCGTCTAACATTCTTATAATTCTGTGACTATATTTAGCATCGTGCTCACTATGTGTTACCATAATTATTGTAGTACCACCTTCGTTAAGGTCTATTAATAAATCCATAACTTCGTTACCGTTTGTACTATCTAAATTTCCTGTTGGCTCATCAGCAAGGATTAATTTTGGTTTGTTTACAACAGCTCTAGCAACGGCAACACGTTGTTGTTGCCCACCAGATAATTGCTGTGGAAAGTGATTACGACGATGCATTATTTGCATTTTCTCTAACACCGCTTCAACTTGTATTTTACGTTCTGCTGGCTTTACACCTGTGTAAATTAATGGTAACTCTACATTTTCAAAAACTGTAAGCTCATCGATGAGATTAAAACTCTGAAATACAAAACCGATGTTATGCTTTCTTAAGTCTGAACGTTTACGCTCATTATAACCTGCTACTTCTGTTCCGTTAAACACAAAACTGCCACCATCTGGATCATCCAATAAACCTAAAATATTTAATAAGGTAGATTTACCACAACCCGATGGTCCCATAATGGCAACAAATTCACCTTCCTTTACATCAAAAGACAATTTATTTAATGCAATAGTCTGCACTTCTTCTGTTTTATAAAATTTCTCTAAGTCCGTTATCTGTATCATTATATTCGTATTTTAATTGATTGTATTTTGAACTTCAGCTCTTGGCTTAGCCCTTCGTTTTAAATTATAAACTATTCTTTATTTTAAAATTAGCTCTTCAACATCACCAAAGGAATCATAACTCGATGTCACAACTTTATCACCAGGATTTAAACCTTCTAACACTTCGTAATATTCAGTATTCTGACTTCCTAATCTAATATTCACTTTGTAAGCTGTATTACCATCCTCACTGACTTTAAAAACCCAATTACCTCCTGTCTTCTGAAAAAATCCTCCTTTTGCAATTAATAATGCTTGTTTTTCAGCACTCAGAGCCACTCGGATTTGAAGGTTCTGACCACGTCTTATCCCTTCTGGCACTTCGTCCTTAAATTTCATATCTACCTGAAAACGACCATTATTAACTTGGGTAAAAACCTTTTTAATTTCTAAAGTGTAGGTTTTATTATTTAATGTGAATGTTCCTGTTTGACCATTATAAATTCTAGAAATATAGTGTTCATCAATATCTACTCTTACTTTGTAACCGCTTGTTACATCAACTTGCCCTAAACGTGTTCCTTTTATAATAGATTGACCAATCTCTGCATCTAACGATGTTAATTGTCCATCAATTGGTGCTCTTACCACTAAATCTCCCACTTTTTTTCGCATTAACTCTAAAGCACTTTGCGTTCTTGAGTATGAACTTCTTGCCTGTCCTACTTCAAGTTTTGTAGAAATTGAATCTTCTGACAAAACTTGTTCAGCTAATTTCATACGTTGTTTTTGGTATTCGTAATTATTCTCAGAAGACTCGTAATCCATTCTTCCAATAGCGCCTTTATCATACAAACGTTTATTTAAATCATAAACTCGTTTGGCTTCAATTAAATTATTCTCAACATCAGTAAATTGATTTTTTCTATTAATAGTATTCTGTCGTGCAGCATTCTGAGAAATCTGCATTTGCGTTAACAAGTTGTAAACTGATGTTTCCTGATTTACTAAGCTTAATTCTAAATCTGTATTAGATAATCTTAAAATAGGTTCTCCTTTCTTTAACATCGCTCCATCTTCTACAAACTTCTCTTCTACACGTCCACCCTCTAAAGCATCTAAATAAATTGTAGTAATAGGAAGCACAATACCGTTAACAGGAATGTTTTCTTGAAACACATCCTTAGAAACTGTATTTATAGAAATACGCTCCTTATCTACATTTAATTTTGAACCTCCTGAGGTCTTAAAAACAACATATACAATTATTGCTACTATAGCCAACAAACCTAGTATAAGACCTATCTTTTGATTTGAAAATTTTTTCTTTTGAATTGGAACGTCCATGTTTATTTTTTGTTTTATACTAGTTATATAGTGAAGATGATGCCAAAACAATAAGCAACTAAAAACCAATACATTAAAAATTACACCTAAAATAAAAGTGTCCGATTTTGATACACTTTATGTTCGGAAATGCACACTTTTGAACACCACAAAAATTTTACTTTTTGAATTTTTATAAGCTGAGTTTAATATCGTAATATTGTAGAGATGGTTTTAAAAAACGCTACAATATTAGTAATTGATGATGATGTTGATGTTTTAACAGCATTACGATTGCTATTAAAACCAATGGTCAAGGAAGTTGTTACTGAAAAAAATCCGAGTAATATCACTGCGCAAATAGAGCGTGCTAATTACGACATTATAATTCTAGACATGAATTTTAATGGCTTGGTAAATACAGGTAATGAAGGCATTTTTTGGTTGAATAAAATAAAACAACTAAAACCAGAAACCTCAGTTATTTTAATGACGGCTTATGCTGATATTGATTTGGCAATACGTGGTTTAAAGGAAGGTGCTTCAGACTTTTTGATGAAACCATGGAAGAATGAAAAAATCCTAGAAACTATCATAACCATTTTAGGAAATAAGAAATCTAAAACCTCAAACAAAGAACACCTCAATTCTAATAGTATTGAAATTATTGGCAATAGCGATGCTATGGATAATGTTTTTGTTAAACTGAAAAAAGTAGCTCCAACAGACGCTAATGTTTTGGTATTAGGTGAAAATGGAACAGGGAAAGATTTAATTGCAAGAGCACTTCATGATAATTCTAATAGACGTCATCAGCCTTTTATTAAAGTAGATGTTGGTGCATTAACCGAATCACTATTTGAAAGTGAATTATTCGGTTATAAAAAAGGCGCTTTTACAGATGCCAGAGAAGATAGAAAAGGACGCTTTGAAGCTGCAAATGGAGGCACTTTATTTCTAGATGAAATTGGCAATATTAGTTTAAGTCAACAAGTAAGGTTACTGACTGTTCTACAAAACAGACAAGTGACGCCTTTAGGCTCTAATGAGCCTATTTCTGTTGACATAAGATTAATTTGCGCTACCAATATTGACCCAAAAGAATTGGCAGACGAAAAAAAATTCAGAAAAGATTTAATTTACAGAATTAATACGGTTGATATAATTGTACCACCTTTAAGAAATCGAGGAACAGACATTACAGAATTAGCGCATCATTTTGTGTCATTATATGCTGAAAAATATAATAAAAATACGTTTTCTTTTGATTCAAGATTTATTTCAAAATTAAAAAAACACGATTTCCCAGGTAATGTTAGAGAACTTCAATATGTTTTAGAGCGTGCTGTAATTATGACTGATGGTTCTGTTTTAAAACCAGAAGATTTGGTATTCTCTTCTATTGAACGCTCAACGACAACAACTAATTTTGAATCCAAAACTTTAAACTTAGATGATTTAGAGAAAAATGCCATTCTAACGGTATTAGAAAAAAACAAAGGCAATGTTTCTAAGTCTGCTAAAGAACTCGGTATTACAAGAGCCGCTTTATACAGAAGATTAGAAAAGTATGAGCTATAAAACATACATCTTTAATCTATTTTTTAGAATTCTACTTATTGTAGGTTTAATACTCACATTCATCTATTTTATATATAACGATAAAACTGCTTATTCTACCATAATTGGCATTGCAACACTTTATGTCCTCATTAATACCTACACGTTTGTAAAAAGACGATTTGTAGCCATGGATGATTTTTTTGAAGCCGTAAAATATCGTGATTTTTCCAGATGGTTCCCAGAAGACAGAGGACCAAAAGACATTAGATTTCTCTACACTGGTTTTAATGAAATTAATAGAACAATAAAAGAAATAAATTCTCAAAACCAAGCCCAATACGTTTATCTACAAAAGATTTTAGAAATGGTAGATATTGGAATCATTGCCTATAATTTAGATTCTGGAGACGTCCTTTGGAGCAATGATTCTTTTGGTGAAATTTTAGATGTACCTTCTTTTAAAAATATTCGGTTTGTAGAAAACAGAAAACCAGAATTATTCAATACAATTTTTGAAACTTACCATAGAGAACCCGATTCTATTTCAATTGCACTTCAAAATGAAAGTATAAAAATCTTAATTTCGGATACTGTTTTTCAGGTTGAGGAAGATGCTTTTAAGTTAATTGTCATTCAGAATATAGATGACACACTAAATAAAAACGAATCAGAATCTTGGAAGAAATTACTGAGTGTAATGACTCATGAAATCATGAATTCCATTACACCTATTTCATCATTGGCAGACACGCTTCAAAAGAATTTACAATTAGCCATTGAAAAACCTAACGAAACTCAATTAGAATTAGAAGATCTAAATGCTGGTGTAAAAACAATTAAAAACAGAAGCGAAGGCCTTTTAAAATTTGCTAAAACTTATAGAAGTTTGAGTAAAGTGACACATTTAAATTTACAACGTGTTAAAATTGTTGACTTATTTAATAATATTCAGCGACTTATGGAACCGTCTATAAAAGCTAAAAATATTGATATAGAATTCAATATAACCTCTCCAAAATTAGAACTTGATATTGATGCGCATCTTATTGAGCAAGTATTAATAAACCTTATTCTTAATGCAGTAGATGCCTGTAAGACAAAGGACAATGCTGTAATTAAAGTTTTAGCAACTCAAAATCCAAATAGAGATATCGTTATTAAAGTATTTGATAATGGCTCTGGAATTCCGAAAGATATTTTAGAGAATATATTTGTCCCCTTCTTTACAAGTAAAACCACAGGTAGTGGTATTGGGCTAAGCCTATGTAAACAAATAATGTTATTACACAAAGGAAGAATTATCGTTAAAAGTGTAGAAGAAGAAGGTTCTGTTTTTAGTTTGGTATTTTAAAGAAACATAATAAACTAACGACTAAAACTCCAATACTTTAATTAAATTCCATAAGCTTTCAATCTTCTAGCTTAAGTTAAAATAATACTAAAAAAGCCCTTTTCACTATTCCCTATGCTTTTATAGAGCCACTCAAACAATTATTAGACAACAACATACAATAAGTATTCATTAGTAATCCATATTTAAAATTTTAAGCTATCTACTCGATTGACCTAGGTCATTTTAGACATCTTCTAGCACCTCTAATTTTGTAGAAGAAAATTGATAACTATAAAAACAAAAAATATGTCAAGTAAAAATTTAAAAGCCTATTGTTTAGGTGGTGGACTAGGTTCACTTTCGGCAGCAGCATTTATGATCAGAGATGGAGGAATTTTGGGTTCTCAAATTACTATTTTCGAAAAACTCCCAACACTAGGAGGATGTTTAGATGGTGCACGTCTTGATGACGGTAGCTATTCACTTCGTGGTGGTAGAATGCTAACCACAGATGCTTATGAATGTTTTTGGGGTTTATTTAAAGATATCCCTTCCATCAATAATAAAGGGATGTCTGTAAAAGACGAAACAATTGCTTTTAACAAAAAGCATATTGCTCACTCCCAAGCGCGTTTAATAGATAAAAATCGTCATATTGTAGACACGTCTACAATGGGTTTTGACATGTATGATAGAATAGAATTTCTTAAACTTCTAGAAGCTTCTGAAGAAAAACTAGGCACATCAAAAATCACCGATTGGTTATCTACAGATTTTTTTAAAACAAATTTCTGGTATATGTGGCAGACTACGTTTGCTTTTGAGCCATGGCATAGCGCAGTAGAATTTAAACGCTACTTACACCGTTTTATGAATGAGTTTCCAAGAATTAACACACTAGGCGGTGTAAAAAGAACCATTTATAATCAATATGACTCTTTAGTTCTCCCTTTAATAGCATGGCTTAAAGACAAAGGTGTTAATTTTGAATTAGCAACAACAGTGGATGACCTTGATGTTAAAGATATAAATGGCAAAGTAACAGTAACTTCAATAACTGTAATCAACCAAGAAGGTACCAAACAAGTCGATGTACACCCAGATGATATTGTTATTTTTCAAAACGGCTCTATGGTTGATGCCTCAAGTATTGGCTCTATGGAACATCCTCCTATTAAAAAAACAAAAGCAGACAGTAAAGGATGGAAAATTTGGGAAAAACTAGCTAAAGGAAGACCCGATTTTGGTAATCCGGCTCCATTTAATAGTAGCATACCAGAATCCTTTTGGGAATCATTTACTATAACATTTAAAACTCCTGACTTTTTTAATAAATTAGAAAAACTATCTGGCAATAAAGCTGGTACAGGTGGTTTAGTTACTTTTAAAGACTCTAATTGGTTAATGTCTATAGTTCTTTACAACCAACCACATTTTATTGGTCAATCAGACGATGTTTACATACTTTGGGGCTACGCTTTATATGGCAACCGAGTTGGTGATTTTGTACCAAAAACGATGGTAGAATGTAATGGAAAAGAGATAATGACAGAATTAGCCGCACATTTAAATTTCGATGAAGCTATTTTTGACCAAGCTATATGTGTTCCTTGCAGAATGCCATACATTACCTCTATGTTTATGCCTCGTGCTTATAGCGACAGACCAAAACCAGTACCAGAAAGTTCTAAAAACCTAGCATTTGTAAGTCAGTTTGTAGAACAACCTGATGATGTTGTTTTTACTGTAGAATACTCTGTGAGAGCTGCTCAAACTGCAGTTTATCAATTACTAAACATTGACAAAGACATACCTAAAATTACTAAACACGATAAATCCTTTAAAGTACTTTTAGATTCTGTATTTAAATCTTTTGAGTAGATTATTTTGTACCTAGAAATTTTAAAAAAATCTCAAAATAATATGATAACCGAAGTTAATAGCTTCGGTTATTTATTTTAACAAAAAGATGGTTTTCATAAATTTAAAATACCGATATCTTCTTTCCACCAATTTTATATTTCGATATATATAGCAATGGCTATTAAAAAGTATTCCTTCATCAAATTACAACGTTTGATTAATTTAGAATTATTGTAAAAAGTGTCGAAGAATTAAGTTCTGTTTTTAGTTTGGTGTTTTAGAATATCGACATAGAATTATTTTGCGCCTAATTTTAACTTCTTAACACCTACTAATATTAATTCCCTAATGGTAATTATATTCAGCGGAAACTCCAATACAACATGTAACAAACTTAAAAAGAACAAAGCAGTAAGTCCTGTTACATAATCATAGAAATATAAACCTACAGCAGCTAACCACAAAATGATTATATATTTTATCCTTTTACTCGTTAGACTAGATTTCCAACCTATAATTGAAGTTTTTGAAAACCAATTTAAGTAATGATACGTGTAGGCAAAAGCAATAAAAATCTGAACCTTTATCGCTATAGATGATAACGAATTAAAACACCCTTCGTTTACTTCTCCAAAGAAATGAGTAATTGTTGTGTTGAGAGATAAAAAGCCACTTCTAGAATACGTATTCTCAATAAAATCCGACAATGAATAAGTTGTGGGTCTTATATCTAAAAATAGAATAATTAATGGAGCAGCTATCAGTAAAATAACACTTACTATTCCTGGATTACTTTTCGCTTTAATCTGTCCATAAATCATAAATAGTAGTGTAAAGATATAGACATGAACCAATGTAGGCAGAAAAACACCAATGACTATAACCAACTTTGGGATGTAGAGATTACATACTATTGAAAATAAAACACTAAAAACTAATGCCATTACCAATTGCTTAATCTTAGTTAAAAAAATCAAACTTACTGAAAAAATAAAACCAGATAAAAGGACTATATTTTTCTGGGAAGTAAGAAAATTAATGACAGTACTAAGACCACTATTAGCTTCTAAATTTAAATATATTAAAAAAGGATAGATACTTATGATAATAGCTAAAACCACAAATAACTTATAGCCTTGTGTTTTTGATTTTATGAAATTTCTTTTATTATCGAGCCAATTAATTTCTGTTAAATAATGTAGTGGTCCTAAAATAGCATATGAAAACAAAAAAAGCTCAAAAGGCAAGAATATTGCAACTATAAAAGAGATTAGTAACAACCAAATATTTAAGTAATCAACAGACTTACTATTCATATTTTAAAGGTAATACCAATTAAGTCAAATAAAACAATTAGTTTTTCTTAAAATTACCTATGCCCTCTTTAAGCCATTTAATATATTCAATATGATCTGGTGTATATGCTACAGGAACGTTTAAATTCTCTTCATTATGATCCATTAACACATAATAAGGTTGTGTATTGGTTTTATATTTAATGGTTTGCATTTCGCTCCATTTTTGACCTTTGTTTCTCAGTTTTTTTCCTGGTCTTAATTTAGAATCTGGTGCTTCACCTTCAGGAAAATCAATCTGTTCATCTACATACAATGAAATTAAAACAACATCATTCTTCAACTGCAATAAAACCTCTGGCTTTACCCAAACATTTTGTTCCATCTTTCGGCAATTTACACAAGCCCAGCCTGTAAAATCTAACATCACAGGTTTACCAACTTTTTTAGCATAAGCCAAACCTTGGTCATAATCATTAAATGCTAAAATATCGTGAGGCGCTAATAAATGTGCGCCTTCAGGCAACTCTGCATGGCTAGCAGAACTTCCTCCCCCTTTTGCATTACCTACACCATAAGGAGACTCCGAATAATCTAATGGTGGTGGAAATGCGCTGATTAAATTTAAAGGCGCTCCCCAAAGTCCTGGAATCATATAAACCGTAAACGACAAAGTTAACAAGCCTAACAGTAGGCGACCTACTGAAATGTGTTTTAATGGAGAGTCGTGAGGTAATTGAATTTTCCCTAAAAGATAAAGGGATAGTGCACCAAAAATAGCAATCCAAATAGCCAAGAAAACTTCACGTTCTAAGAAATGTAATTGTAATACTAAATCCGCTTGAGATAAGAACTTAAATGCTAACGCTAATTCTAAAAATCCTAAAACAACTTTTACGGTATTTAACCAACCTCCAGATTTTGGCAATGAATTTAACCAACCAGGAAATGCTGCAAATAATGCAAATGGTAATGCAATAGCAGATGAAAAGCCCAACATACCAATTACTGGTGCAACGCCTCCCTTAGAAGCGGCTTCAACCAAAATTGTACCAACTATAGGTCCTGTACACGAGAACGAAACAATAGCTAATGCCAAAGCCATAAAAAATATTCCAACAAGTCCTCCTCTATCTGCTTGTCTATCTGCTTTATTTGCCCAAGAGTTTGGTAATACAATTTCAAAAGCTCCTAAGAACGAAATAGCAAATACAACTAGAAGAATAAAAAATATAACATTAAACCATACATTCGTTGCCAATGCATTTAAAGCATCTGCTCCAAAAATAGCTGTAATAATGGTTCCTAATAAAACATAGATTACAATAATTGATAATCCATAAATAATAGCATTTCTAATTCCTTTTGCCTTAGACTGACTTTGTTTTATAAAGAAACTCACCGTCATTGGTATCATAGGAAATACACAAGGTGTTAATAAGGCTACAAACCCAGAAAGGAATGCTACAAGAAAAATTGACCATAAACCTTTACTTCCCTCTTCTTTTTCGGACTGAAACTTATCTTCGTTTTTTTTTACAGCTATACTTTTAGTTAAATCGTAATTTAAATCTAAATAGGTTGGTGCTAAACAGCGTTCATCATCACAAGCCATAAAACTCACTTCTGATGCTACCGAAGTCGTATTTTTATCTGAAATTTTTATTTTTTGTCTAAACTCAGCACTATTTTTAAAGAATTTAATCTTCATCTCGAAGACCTTATCCATAACTTCCTTTCCTTTTTCTTCTATGGTGTTTCCTATTAACTCAACACCATTTTCAACGTTATACTCAAACCCTGTTGCTATTGGACCACCTTCTGGTACTTTTTGAGAATACAACTTCCATCCATCATCTATAGTTGCTTTAGAAACAAGAACGTATTCTGTATCGTTAATCTTTTCAACTGAAGTATTCCATTTTACAGGTTCAAATATTTCGGTTTCAGTTGCATTAAAATCTAAAATAGTAGCTGTTGTTTCTTCTTCAACTTGCTTAGCCTCTTTCAAATTAAAGACAAGGTCAATGTAATTTGGTGGCATACACTTTTCATCATCACAAACCATGAATTCAACTTCACCTTTAACTATGGATAATTCTTTATTTAAAACTTTAATACGTTGCTTGAACTCTGCTTTGTTTTCGAAAAATTTAATTTTCATTTCAAATACAGGATCATCTACAGTATGACCTTCTTCCTCAATGGTTTTAGCAATAAGCTTAGCATCAGAATCTGTTGTATAAGAAAAACTCGTCGCAACTGGACCACCTTCTGGTACAACTTGAGAATACAAATGCCAACCTGCATCTATTGTTGCGGTTGATATAAGATTATATTCTGTATCAGAAATTTTTTCTGTTTTAGTCTCCCATTTTACGGGATCAAAAACTTGAGCATTTAAATTAAAAGCAAATGCAAAAAGGCAAAGTAGAAGTACTTTATTAAAATTCATAAACAACGCGTTAGTACACAAATATAAATGATGTGCTTTTGTTATTAGTTAACAGTCGTCTAATTTATAAAAACCTTAAGAGTTATGGAAATGAAATAGAGCAATAAAAAAACCGAACGTTAAGTTCGGTTTTAATTATTAAAGACTCTCGTTAATCTCTAGCTTATCAGAATGTTTCCATTTAGAAATTCCACCTTCTAAATCGTATATTTTTTCAAACCCAGCTTCTTTCATTCTTTTTGCACATTTAGCACTTCGTCTGCCAGACTTACAATATAGAATAACTGGTTTATCTTTATTAAGTTTCGTTATATCAACATCAAAGGTTGGTGACATAAAATCGATATTTTGTGAGTTTGCAATATGAATCTCTTTATATTCCTTTGGCGTGCGAACATCTACCAATTGTACATCTTCTAATTCTAAAATAGATTGCATTTCTTCAGCAGTAACTAATTTTACTTCATCACTATCTAGTTTATTATCTATACAGCTTACACTTAAACTAATAGCAACTAAAAGACAACATATTGTAAATATTCTTTTCATAATTATTTAGATTAAAATTAATCTTGGTTGGTAACTTCACCTTGCCATCCCATAATACCACCAACTAAATTATAAGCATTTTTAAAACCTAACTGGTTCATTATTCCACAAGCTTGTCCGCTACGAGCACCAGATCTGCAATACACATAATAGTTTTTAGTTTTATCTAACGCTTCTAGTTCGTAGATAAAACCTTGTCCTTTATGAATATCTATATTAATTGCATTAGGAATAATCCCCTCATCAACTTCATCTTGTGTTCTAACATCTAAAATAACAGCATTATCGTCTGCTTCTAGTTGCTTTTCCCATTCCTCTTGTGATAAATCAGCCATATTATAATTTTAATTTTCGGTAAAATTAACATTTCCTTATGATATAGACGAAAAAAAATCCGAAGTGTTACATTTTGGGTTCAATATTTAACATTTTTATCCAAAATTTCAATTTTAGAGTCTCGTCATTAAGAATTTATATTTACCTTATTATACTACAACTAAACGCTTCAGTTGTTGAATTATTTTTACATGACCTTAATTTCAGAATGATAAAAAGCACAAAATACATCCTTGAATAAATATATTGTTCAAAATTTTCAACGTTTAAATTTTAACAAAAAATTAATTTAATTCTCCAATAAAACACATACATTTGTATATACAACTATTGTATATGAAAGAATTAAACGGCATATTAAAAACGAAAGCTAATTTATCCTTACCGCAGGCGACTGTAATTAATATTTTTCATTCAAGTATATGGATTAAAGATGATTTTTTATTACAACTAAAACCTTATGATTTATCCTTAGAACAATTTAATGTTCTTAGAATATTGAGAGGTCAAAAAGGAAATGCCATTAACCTGCAAGACATACAAGAACGTATGATAAGTAAAATGAGTAATACTACTCGGTTAGTAGACAAGCTCATTAAGAAAAAATTTGTAAAACGCACAATTTGTAAAACAAATAGAAGAAAAGTAGAAATTTTGATTACAGATTTGGGGTTAGAAACACTAGAAATAGTAGATCCTATAATTGATGAAACAGAAAAAAAAATAACAAAAAATTTAACTCAAGAAGAGTTAACACAATTAAATACCCTTTTAATAAAACTAAAAAATAAGTAATTATGAAAAAGAGAAATTCAAAAATCGGAATCCTTTTAATTTTAGCCGTATCACTTATGTCATTTACAGCTTTAACAGAAAAAGAAGTTAATATCGAAAACAGCAAAGTTATCTGGAAAGGTTACAAAGTAACAGGCCAACATGAAGGTACCATAAGCTTAAAAAGTGGCACATTAACTTTTGATGATGAAACCTTAACGGGTGGATCATTTGTAATGGACATGACCTCAATAAACACTACAGATTTAGAAGGTGAATACAAAGGTAAACTAGATGGACATTTAAAATCCCCAGATTTCTTTGGTGTAGACAAATACCCAACAGCTACACTAGAGTTTATCAACGTTTCAGGAAAAGACGGTTCTTATAAAATCAAAGCGAACTTAACAATTAAAGAAACTACTAAAGCTGTAGAGTTCTCAATGACTATTAAAGATAATATTGCAACAGCTAACTTGGAAGTTGACAGAACAGAATACGATATTAAATATGGTTCTTCTAGCTTTTTTGATGACTTAAAAGACAAAGCTATTTATGACAACTTTGATTTAAATATAACATTAGAGTTTTAATACCCTAAGAACTATTAATAGCAATGTTTAAATTTTGATTCCTGTTTTTGTGAAAATTCACTTTTACAGGAATCTTTTTTTTAAATTTATCTTAATTAATTTGATTTCCAACATTTCATTTCTATATTTGAAAATATTATGAAAACAAATACAAATCATACTTGGTGGTGGAATTTCTCAAACGTTAGTTAGTGAAACCATCCTTGTTATGTAATTATATAAAAAAAGGCTTGTCATTCACGACAAGCCTTTTTTAATTTAAAAATTTTATGAAAACATTTAGTTTATACACACATTATAAAAAAATCTTAGCAGACACCATTACACCTGTTAGCATCTATCTTAAAATTAGAGATAAATTCCCGAATAGTATATTATTAGAAAGTAGCGACTATCATGCCAATGATAATAGTTTTTCTTACATCTGCTGTAATCCAATTGCTTCTATTAAAGTGGAAGGAGATACCATTCATCAAACCTATCCAGACGGTAGTTCTAAAACAAATTTCATTGAAACTGTTGGTGTCGTTGAAGAGATTCACAAATTTACACAACGCTTTAAAGTCGAGACAAACGAAGATTTTAAGTTTATTAACAATGGTATTTTTGGTTATACCTCTTATGATGCTGTAAAGTATTTTGAAGATATAGACATCTCTAAAAAAGAAAATTCCGTTAACATACCAGATGTGTATTATGCGGTTTATCAAAATATCATTGCTATAAATCACTTTAAAAACGAAGCCTACATTTTTGCGCATTGCTTTGATACTGAAAATAACATTGATGATATTCTGCAATTAATTCAGACCAGACAATATGCCTCATACGACTTTAACACCAATGGTGATATTGATTCTAATCTTACAGATGAAGAGTACAAAGATCATGTAGAGTTAGCAAAAAAACATTGTGGCAGAGGTGACGTTTTTCAATTGGTTTTGTCTAAACAATTCTCACAAGGTTTTAGTGGAGACGAATTTAACGTTTACAGAGCTTTAAGAAGTATCAACCCTTCACCCTATCTTTTCTATTTCGATTATGGGAATTTTAAAATATTTGGAAGTTCACCAGAAGCACAACTCGTTGTTAGTGATGGCAAAGCAGAAATACACCCAATTGCAGGTACATTTAAACGAAGCGGAAATGACCTTAAAGATGCTGAACTTGCTGAAGAATTAATAAAAGACGATAAAGAAAATAGCGAACACGTGATGTTAGTTGATTTAGCCCGAAACGACTTAAGTAGAAATGGTAGTAATGTAACTGTAGAGAATTATAGAGAAGTACAATTTTTCTCTCATGTTATCCATTTAGTGAGTAAAGTGACCGGAAACATTCATAAAAACACAGATACCATGCAAGTTGTTGCAGATACTTTTCCGGCAGGTACATTGAGTGGTGCGCCAAAACATAAAGCGATGCAACTGATTGAGAAATATGAAAAAACCAGTAGAGGTTATTATGGTGGAGCCATTGGTTTTATGGATTTCAATGGTAATTTTAATCATGCCATTATGATTAGAACATTTTTAAGTCAGAATCATAAATTATTCTGGCAAGCTGGAGCTGGATTGGTGGCTAAATCAAATCCTGAAAGTGAATTGCAAGAAGTATATAATAAACTTGGAGCCTTAACAAATGCAATAGAACTGGCAAAAGACATATGAGTTGGCAGTTAGCAGTTAGCAGTTAGCAGTTAGCAGTTAGCAGTTAGCA
>TARA_R110002050_G_scaffold300136_1_pt1 | contig 14681 bp, 14 predicted proteins | sample TARA_R110002050 | Tara Oceans TARA_R110002050 (sample SAMEA4396988) | marine metagenome | biome: Polar Biome; feature: [DCM] deep chlorophyll maximum layer (ENVO:01000326); material: water (ENVO:00002006), including particulate matter (ENVO:01000060) such as... | depth 25 m
TATTATATAAGTTGCAGCTAATGGCAGTTCATTAGAAGCATCACCATTGTGTTTATTTAATCCAAATGATTTGTTGTAAACATTGGCAACATCATCTGTAAGTTGAAATACAATGCCATAGTCTTTTGCTACTTTATTACTAATGTCACTTAACACTTCAAATTCTAAATGATGCTTTTCTTTGGTGCTAATAGACTCATCCGGTAATTCTGGTGTTAAGGCTAGTAGATTTGCTCCACTGGCTTTAAAATTTGGTAATTCTTGTTGTAATTGGTTTAAGGTTAAGTTACAATAAGGACACCAACCACCTCTATACCATGTTAACACTACAGGTCCTTTTTTTAAGTAGTCTTCTAATGTAACCGATTCACCTAAAGCATTTTTTAAAGTAAAGTTTGGTGCTATATCACCAACATTTTTAGCTTTACTTAGGATGTCGCTGTTTGCGACGTCAGCAAATCCTTCGTTATAGATTTTTTTTTTAGTGTCGTCTGCGTTTTTTTCAAAATTGGCCTTTTTTTCTTCTAACTGAGATTTTAAAGAGGCCGCAGTATTATCTTTCATAGTATTTTCTTTTTTAAAGTCTTCCTTTTTTAAATTATTGTTGAATTTAATGTTAGTCCAAGTGACATAAATCCAAGGTTGGTCTGATACATCTGCATCCCAATTCGATTTTTTATATTGTCGCTTTGTTGGAATTAATAGGTCATCAATTTTTTCATATTCTAGTTCCATTAGAAATGGCGTTTCCATTACACCAAAGTCAGCCACAGTAAATAAAAATTGGTCGACTAAGCCTGTTGCTTTATTTATGTAGAGTTGATAAATATCTGTAGGTTTATCGTTTTCTGAAACAAAGGATACTTTTACGACATCGTAATCCTTTCCGTTAATTGTTTTATCTCCTAAATGCTCATACGTTAGTCCTGGGTCTAAAAGTTTTTGAAACATGGCGAACCAATAAAAGTTGGTTGGTCTGTTAAAAGCGACTCTTTTTAAATACGCTTCGTCATTTAAAACGCTACCGTTATGCTTAAGCCAGTATTCATTTCCGTCCCAACCTTGTTCAATAGATCCTTCAAGATTAGCTAATGTTCTTTCGTGTTGGTTATATAAACCATAAGATAATTCACCATCGAAAATATATTTTTCTGTGGTACTATCTGTCTCTCCTGCAGGTGTTTTGTACGTGTAGGTATAAACAACATCTTTCTTATTAAGAAGTGTTTGATAATTCCCAGTTTTTTTTGTGAGGTTGTAAACTAATTCATGTCCTTTATTATCAAATGACATGGTTTCCGTTTTAACGATTTCTGGCTCTGTTGAAGTTGGCTTTTTAGTATCGTTACAAGATGCTAAAACAACGCAAAGAATAAGTGTAAAAATGTTGGCTTTCATATATTATTTTAAAAATTGAATTTTAATATTTTTCTATTAATTCTAAACTAAAGCACCATTTGCTCCTATAACTTGGCCAGATATCCATTTAGAATCATCACTTGCTAAAAACACAGCAACTTTTGCAATATCTAATGGTTTGGCTAATCGGTTAAAAGCATTCATGCTGCTCAGTTTATCAATGAATTCTTGTGATTTTCCGTTTAAAAATAATTCTGTTTCTGTAGCTCCAGGAGCCAACGCATTTACGGAAATACCTCTACCAATTTCTTTAGAATATACACGTGTCATTTGTTCTACAGCAGCTTTAGATGCAGAATACAAAGCGTAAGTAGGAAACATTAATTTCACTGTGCTAGATGATATATTTATAATATTACCATTATCTGCTAATTTGTGATAAGCTTCTTGCAATGTATAAAATATACCTTTTACGTTAATATCGAATTGTTTTGTAAAATCATCTTCAGTATTATCCTTAATGGCTTTACTAATCATAACACCTGCATTATTGATAAGCACATCCACTTTTCCGTATTTAGAAATACTTTGATCAAACAACTGTGTAACATCGGCTTTGTTGCTTACATCGGCTTTTATTGCTAAAGCCTTTCCGCCTTCACTTACAATAGTATTAACTGTTTGCTCAGCTTCTTTTGTACTGTTTGAATGATTAACAATAACAGTCGCACCATTTTTTGCTAATTGAACAGCGATTTCTTTTCCAATACCTCTAGAAGAACCGGTAACAATAATCACTTTGTTTTCTAATTTTTCCATACGTTTATTTTATAGCAATTAACTTTTCTGCAATGCATTTTAAATTGGGTTCAGCAATTTCTGGAGTAGGTGCTAATGGGTATTGTTGTGCACCTGGTCGACTGACAAAAGCACCTCTCCAGTTTGCCCAAAGCGCACCAGCGATGTCCCAACCATGTGCAGCGACTAATAAACACTCATTAGGTTTTACACCCATTGTTCTCGCTGCCCAATCGTAGGCGTCTGTATGTGGTTTAAATTTTCCGATATCTTCAATACTTAGGCGCTGATCAAAATAATCTAATAAGCCTGCATTTTTAAATTGTGTTTCTACGCCTATATTAGATGAATTTGTAAATGAAACAAGTTTGTAACCTGCCTTTTTTAAATCGGTTAAAGCTTGTTTAACTTCAGGATGTGCAGGAATTGAGCGTAATGGTCCTAAAATCGCTTCTTTAGCTTGGTCTTCAGTTAAGGTGATACCGTGGTTTGCAGCAACCATTTGTAAGGCTGCAGAGCCAATAATCCCAAAATCATTGTATTGTCTACCAACTGTGGTTACCAATGAATATTGCAGCATTGTAGTAAACCATAATGGTAATAAATCGCTTCTGTTTCCTAAAACCTTTCCAACACTTTCTTTCATTGCTGTGAGATCTAGTAAAGTTTCATTAACATCAAAAAATAGAACTTTTGGTCTTGTCGTTGTATTATTCATAACTTTTTGTTCTTTTTTGTTTGCAGAAAATCCGAATTGTGGCAGTGTTGCTCCTGCTAAACCTAGCATTGCTGATTTTTTTATAAAGCTTCGTCTGGTATTGATATTCATCGTTTTGGGGTTTAAACATACTATTTAGTATGTTTATAGTTAAAAAAATATTATGCTTTTAATTGGTCTATGTATAACGAAAGCCCATTAATATATTCATCAAGAATTTGGTCATCGTTATATAATTTTCTAATACCTCTTACACCTTCAAACGAGCTAATTAAATAGGTAGCAATGGCATTGCTAGAATAAGATTTATTGATGGTGTTTTCTTTTTTTCCACGTTCTAATAAGTGGACTAATGCAGCCTTCCATTCTTCAATAATGCGTTTTAATGCGATTTGATAAGCTTCCTCTTCATCAGCAATTTCATTAATGAAATTATTCATAGGACAACCATGTTTCTTAGCGAAAAGTGAAAATGATTTTAGTCGTCCAGAAAAAGTGCTCTCTAATATATCTAAGACATTCCCATCTTGGTATAATGGTGTGATCATACCATCATAAACACGTTTTTGTAGTGTTGAACTAATAATTTCTAGTCCGAGGTCTTTTTTACTTTTATAGTGATGATAGAAAGCACCTTTAGTAAGGTTGGTAGCTTTCATAATTTTGTCTACACTAGTGGTTTTAAAACCGTTTTGATAAAACAATTTAAAGGACTCGTCTAGAATTAACTGCTTGGTGAGTTCTGATTTTTGTTTTTGCTCCATACACAAATATAATATAAAAAATACTAGTCGGTATGTTTTTAAAATTTTTAACTATTATTTAAGATTACGAATTCATGCAAAGCTTAAAGGATAAGTATTATTTCATCTCATAAATAGGAACTGATGCTTTAGAATCTGAAATTAAAATAGCATAATCTAGAAAATCTAAAGTCGACATGCCTTTTACAGCTTCACTATTAGAAGCTTCATCTTGCATAATAACTTCTATTAAGTCTGGCTCATTTGTGAAGTAAGGTGAATCTGATCGGTTCAATCTAAACAATGTTTTATCTGATATTTTTGTATCCTTTAAATTTTGAATTCCTCTGAAGTATTCTTTTTCATAATCGCCAATACCAAAACCAGCTTCAATTGAATAACCAGAATAATCCCCGTTTTTATCATACTGTTCTGACCAAAAGACTTTACTATCAGTAAAATATCCAATTACTGAGATGATTTTTTGTTTTGGATAAATTTTGTTTTCTATAAGTCTTGCATATAGGGAAGGATAACCATCTTTGCCTTCTCTAGATTTTTCAAGATGAAAAAAACCAACACGCATAAATTGAGGATTATTGCTAAAATTGTATTCAGATTTAAGGGTTAAATAATTATCGTAAATGATTTGTTCACGTTCTGGTTGCTCTTCAAAGGAGTGTTTGATATTCTTTAGAATCATTTCAAACACTTCTACATTTTCAATTTTTGAAGTGTAGCGTTTTTTATCGTTTTCGTAATCAGTTATTAATTCTTTTAAATTTTTATTGACTAAATTCGGTTTGTCAATGCTGTAGTTTGTTGTATCTGCTGCAATTGTTTGTTTTAAGCGTCTAATAGGTTGTAGTTGGTTATCTTGGTCTTTTATTAGTTCAACGATATGTTTAGTAACATATTTATAGTTTCTTATCCATTCAATTCCTAGAATTTTTAGTTTTTTAGTTTTAGGAAGCCTATCATTTAAATGTTTGATTTGTTTCCATTTTTCGTAAACTTCAATGGTTCTTTCTTGAGTAATGTGATAACCGTTATAAATAATTAACTCCTTTAATAGTGTAGTGTCACCCGTTTCTAAAAATTCATTATAATAATAGGCTGTGCTATAATCTACTTCAGGTAAATAATACTTTATGGTTCCGTTTTTAGTGAGCGCATTAAGTAGTTTTATTTCTACATTTTCAGTTTTGGCACTACCATGATAAGCACCAAACCCTATTATATTAAAATTTTTTTCAGGAAAATCAAAGTCTTGTGATGTCAGATCAAATCTGTTTTGTTCTAAATATGATATTTTGGTTTCTTTACAAGATTGTAAAATAAGAATCGAAAACAAGAGGGTTACAAATTTGCTCATAGTTGTATTTTGTTATTAAGATAGTTTTCATTTAGTAATGTTACAGTGATTTTTATTTATATACTGTTTCTGTTGTATCGTGATTAAACAAAATTAACCCAAAATATATTTTAATTAAATAATTTGTTTTATATCTAAATGTAAAGTATATTTGACATATAGTAAAATATATTTTACTTAATGTAAATTTAATTTGTCAATTATGAATACAGAGAAAATTATGAATTGTGAGCGTAAAAGCTTTCAGAAGATTATTAAATTTAGATTACCACATCGATTTATGATGATTGGTATCTCTATTGTTTTATTATCTATTGTGGGTATGTTTGTGCGTGCTTTTGCGATGGAAGGTGATTCAGACTGGTTAAAATTACTATTACAAAAAACACTTTTAGTAGGTATGCTTATTATGTCAATGTCTAAAGATAAAATAGAAGATGAGATGACAGTAGCTCTAAGGGCACAGTCTTATGCAATAGGCTTTGTTGTTGGCGTTATTTATGCTTTGGTGATGCCTTATGTTGAATTTGGTGTTTCTAATTTAGTACACTCAGGAGGTGAGAATTTTAAGAACTTAGGCGATTTTCAGGTGCTATTATTTATGCTCATGATTCAGCTTATGTTTTACCATAACTTAAAGCGTTATAGATAATGGAAAATACTATAAAAATAGAACGTGCTATTTTAAGTTTAACACAAGATGATTTAGCGAAACGAATTGGTGTATCTCGCCAAACTATAAATTCAATTGAGGCCAATCGCTATGTACCTTCTACGGTTTTATCATTAAAATTATCTAATGTTTTTGGTAAACCCGTAAATGACTTTTTTAAATTGAATGCTGAGGATTAGTGTTTTTTTACAGCTAACACAGTTTTAAGATTCTAAAATCTTAATTAATTCTTCCATGCCTTCCGTTGCAGATTTAGTAATCACAGTAACCATTCCACCACTTTTAATAGCTGGTTTAGGATCTATATAGTAAATAGGCGTGTTGGGTTGTACATAATCTATTAGGCTTGCAGCAGGATAGACTTGCATACTTGTGCCAATAATAACTAGGATATCTGCAGCATAACAGATTTTAACCGCAGTTTCAATTTCAGGTACAGCTTCGCCAAACCAAACAATATGAGGCCGTAATTGATAACCTTTATCGCATAAGTCGCCAAGGTTTAAATCTTCGGTCCATTCTCTAATAGCGTTGTCGTTTCCTGTACTTCTAATTTTTCTTAATTCACCATGTAGATGAACAACATCAGTACTGCCAGCACGTTCATGTAAATCATCAACATTTTGCGTTACAATAGTTACTTTATATTGATCTTCAAGATTGGCTAAATCTACATGTGCTTGGTTAGGTTTTACGTCTTTTAATTGTTGCCGTCTTTCATTATAAAAGTTTAAAACCAATTCCGGATTTTTAGCAAAACCCTCTGGTGAAGCAACTTCCATTACATCATGTCCTTCCCAAAGTCCGTCTGCATCTCTAAAGGTTTTTATACCACTTTCGGCACTCATGCCAGCTCCTGTTAATACAACGATATGTTTCATGCCTTAAAATTAATATATTTTCAGTCATTTATATGGAACTAAATGACTGAAGAATTCATTTGTCTTAAAATTCTTCGCTTTGCTCTGAATGACATTTTGTATTTTTGAATCATGCAAGACCTTAAACTTTTAGAATACTTAGAAACGTTTTTAACTGAAAATAGGAGAGACCGTTTTAAAGAAATATTGCCATATCGTACTAAACACTTTACAGTAGCAACAGAAGATGTATATCAATTGCATAATACAAGTGCTGTGATGCGCACTTGTGATGTGTTTGGAATTCAAGAATTGAACATTGTAGAAGAATTGAATTCTAAAAGCATAGACCGCGAAATTGCCATGGGTGCGCAAAAGTGGGTTGATCTTAATCGTTTTCAGTCTATTACAGATTGCATTAATGATGTTAAGTCAAAAGGGTATCAAATTGTAGCTACAACGCCTCATATGGATGATTGCGAATTAATAGACTTTGATATTACTAAAAGGTCGTGCTTTTTCTTTGGACGAGAATCCCAGGGTTTGTCTCAACAAGTATTAGACCAAGCAGATTGTTTTCTAAAAATCCCAATGGTTGGGTTTACGGAGAGCTTAAACATTTCGGTTTCTGCAGCAATTATTCTTCAGCATGTTACAGCACAATTAAGAAAGTCTGCAATAGACTGGCAATTAACAGATGAAGAAATTATAGAAAAACGATTCGATTGGATTAAAAAAACCATCAAGGATTATGACGCTATTGTAGAGCGTTATCATTCAAAATAATATAAATATTAGCATAAATATGGGCTTACTAAATAGATTATTCGGTAAAAATAAAAATATAAGAAAACGCGAGGGGAATCCTGATGTTTACGATATGCCAGACGAGAACGAACGCATGAATTGGGCCATGGAGAAAGCAAGATTAACTTTACATTATTTTGAAGAATGTGTAGCCAACCCTAAAGAAGGCCAAAGTTATATGTCTTTAAAAGCTAGAATTGAGGACAACGGAAAAATTGAGCATATATGGTTAATGGAGCCTAGTTTTGATAATGATGGCAATATTTTTGGTAGAATAGGAAACGAGCCTATTGATGTCACTAATGTGAAGATTAATGAAAATATTGGTATCACAATTAGTGAAGTCTCAGATTGGATGATTGTTGAAAATGGAAAGTTAATTGGAGGTTATACTATTAGAGCAATTCGCGATGGAATTGCCCCATCTGAATTAGCTAATTTTGATAAGAGTTTAGGAGGAATGTATATTGATGAAGGGGAAGATTATTTTGAAGTAAATTTTGAAACTCCAGAAGGAGCTATTTTATCGCTTGAAGAAGCGTACAATAATGATGATTTAGAAGCAGCTGTTAATAGTAAGAATTTTTATAAAGAAGCCGAATTTATGCTTCAGAAAACGGTGAAGTTTGAAATAGATGAAGATTTAATTACAAAAACGGCTGATTTATTAAAACTATCATTTGAAAATAGTATGAATGATGAAGGCATGCCAAAATTTACAGGTATAAAAAGAGCTTTTAGAAGACAGTTTATTACAGACAATCATTGTCTTGTTACTGAAATTTGCTTTTATCCTGATGGTGGAAAATCCATTGAAAAACTAAATACTTTTAGAGATAATGATGAATGGAAAGTATTAGGGTTTTCAGAGGAGTAGAATAGGAGTTAAGATAAAATACTATAGAAAAAAAGATTAATACTTAATTCTTACCGCTCTTCTTACGCTCCTTACTACGTTTAATAACCTTGTATTCTTCATAACATTCACTAATCGCATCTAAAATTTGAAGATCGTTAGCTGTGTTTATAAAGTCTTTAGAATAGTCACATTGGTTAACAATTTCGTCTAGATCATACTTAGTAACCTGAAGTAGTACCAATAACATTTCTCTATCAAAACGTTTTGCTAATTGATTTCTAATTTCATCATCCTCCTTCATTTTCTTTAACTTATGCATTTCGTTGGGCTTTTTGCCAAACATATTGTATAAGAAATCTGCAGGATTAAAAATTGCACCCAATACCTTAGTTGCTATATTAGGTTTACCAGCTTCGTAAGCTTGACCTGGTAAGCCAGAAATACGATAACGATTATTACTTGTCACCGGAATTTGTTCCATGTCAACTTCTAAATAACCTGTTAATTCTAGTCGTTTTACTGTAACTTCTTCTAGCGCTAATGCTAATTCTGTCATTTGAATTTCAGTATCACCAAATTTTAACCAGTCATTAGTAACACGCACTCTTATAGATTTGTAGCCTAAATACGACAAATGAAGTGTATCGTTAACATTCGCTTTAATTTCAAATTCACCTTCATCATTAGAAGCGGTTCCCACAACTTGGTTGATATTTACAATGTTTGCTTCACTTAACGGAAGTTCTGTAGACGCGCTAACTAATGTTCCTTTAACGGTAGTTGGCGTTTTTGTGGCTGTGCTGTCTTGACTATAGCTTTGAACTGTAGTTAAGCATAATAATAATAGAATTAATAAATATCGCATGTACTTGTGTTACTTTGTAAAGGTAATAAACTAAACGGATTTAACATATGGCACCTTTATTTTTGACTTAATATTAACTTTTTACTTGTTTTTGAGCTCGGACAAAAAAAATCCAAAACCTAAAGTAAGACTTTAAGTTTTGGATTTTGTTGTTATTTATATTGAGATTTAATGCGTGTTTTGCAGCTTAATCTCTTCGTCTAGAACGTCTTGGTCTTTCTGATGAAGATCCACTAGATTCTGAACGTCTGTCTCCACCTCTAGAGTCACTTGATCTTCTGTCACCTCTATCGCTAGAACGTCTGTCACTTCTGTTACCTGATCCTGAACCTCCAGAAGAGCGTCTATCACTAGAGCGTCTGTCTCCTCTATCTTCTCTTCTGCGGTTTCCACCACCTCCAGAGCGTCTATCACTACCACCACGACTTCTTCCGCCACTTCTGCCACCACGACTTCCGCCACCTCTGTTTTCGCTGACTTCAACGTTTACAAAACGACCTTCATATTTATAATCGGTAAAGAATGCTAGTATTTTTTCTTTTAATTCATTTTCAGTATTAAAGAAAGAGAAACTTTCCTTAACATCTACTTTAAAGACATCATCACGTCCCAGTTCTAACTGCTCTTTTAAGAAATCTTTCATCTTCATCCAGTCAAATCCATCTTTACTACCAACGTTTATAAAATAACGTGTGTCGTTAGATGATTTTCCGTAATCGCGTCCTCCACCATCTCTATCAGATTCTCTAACTTGTACAGAACCTAAATCTTTAGACTTCTGGTAATAATTAAAGAAACGGTTAAATTCCGCAGAGAAGAATTTCTTGATTAATTCATCTTTATCAGTGTCTGCAAATAATTCATTAATTCTTTCTAAATGCTTATCAATTTCGTGATTGGTTTCAGTAACATGCACTTTATTCGCTAAAGCCATTAATTGTACTTCAACAATATCGCTTCCAGATGGAATATCTTTCTTCTCAAATTGCTTTTTAATAATACGCTCAATACCTTTAATCTTTCTTACTTCACTTTTAGAAACAATAACCATTGAAATACCAGTTTTACCAGCACGACCAGTTCTACCTGATCTGTGAGTGTAAATTTCTGGTTCATCAGGTAATTGATAATGTATAACGTGTGTAATGTCATCTACATCAATTCCACGAGCAGCAACATCTGTTGCTACCAACATTTGAATTTGTCTGCTTCTGAAAGATTTCATAACAATATCTCTCTGGTTTTGACTTAAATCGCCATGTAAAGCACCAGCAGAATAACCGTCTTCAATTAAAAGTTCGGCTACTTTTTGAGTGTCTCTTTTTGTACGACAGAAAATCACAGCAAAAATTTCTGGATTAGCATCTGCTAAACGTTTCATCGCTTGGTAACGATCTCTTGCATTTACTAAATAATATTCGTGAGATACGTTATTAGTACTTTCATTTTTATTACCTACTGTAATCTCCGTAGGGTCTAACATGAATTTTTTTGCAATGGTTGCCACTTCTCTAGGCATAGTTGCAGAAAATAACCATGTGTTTTTATCTTCAGGTGTATGAGAAAGGATATCAGTAATATCTTCCTTAAAGCCCATGTTTAACATTTCATCAGCTTCATCTAAAACGCTGTATTGTATTTTAGAAATGTCCACCATTCTACGGCTAATCATATCTTTCATACGTCCAGGAGTTGCAACAATAATTTGTGCGCCTCTTTTTACAGCTCTTGCTTGATCGCTAATACTTGCACCACCATAAATGGCAACTACGTTTAGTCCTTTGCAATATTTACCGTAAAGTTTTAATTCGTTTGTAATTTGTAAACAAAGTTCACGAGTAGGAGATAAGATTAAACCTTGTGTGGTTCTGCTATCAATATCTATTTTTTCTAACATCGGAAATCCGAATGCTGCGGTTTTCCCAGTGCCAGTTTGCGCCAAAGCCACCAAATCGATGTCTTGTTCTAATAAAAGTGGAATTGCTTTTTCTTGTACTTCACTAGGTTTTTCAAAACCTAAATCTGTAATTGCGCGTAAAAGGTCTTCATTAAGACCGAGTTCTTTGAATGTGCTCATTGTTGAGTATATGTATTCGATTATGTTCTGTTGGTGTTACAAGAGAAGCGAATCGACATACTAAACACTTAAACTTCTAGGTAACACATCCTCACTCTGAGGAATATAAAAATCCTTACATGGATTTTTTTTTTGCAAGGTGCAAAGGTAGGTTAATTTATTTAATAAACAATTTTATGTTTTATTTGAAGAATTTGAGTGTATTTATCTCATGGTTTTATCTTTAAATAGATTCTGTTTTTTAATTATAACTCGAGGAAAATTTATGTATTTGTGGGATTCCGCGTCTCATCATAATTTTTTAAAGGATATGAGAATTGTTGGTTTAAGGTGATTTTGCTATTTCTATTTAATGTGAATGAATTTTTCAGATGCTTTTATTAAGCTATCATATTTTTTAATAATATTTTCTAATGTTTTAATATCTGGTTTCTCGTTATTTTGATAATTTCTAATCATTGACTCAGTTACGTATAGTTTCATTAAAATTAATTGGTCGTCTAAGGCTTTTGATTTTTTTGTTATTATTTTTTGTTTTTCTACTAAAGCTTCAATTTTCTTTTTATAATTAGTTTCTATAGTATTAAATGCGGCTATTGTTGATTCTTTAAGAAGAGAATCTTTAATTCTATTAGCATAAGTTTTGGCACTTGCATAATATCTGGCATTAACGCTTACATATTGAGAGTACTCAGAAATACTATCATTTTCTATTTCACCCATTTTAATGATTTCTTTGTGAAGTTTTTCTAGATTAGCGTTCTTGTCCATAGCTTCTTTATATAACTGCGAGATTATATCAGAATCATATCTTTTAGAGAATGAAACACTCTTATAGTTTGATTCATCATCAAGTACTTCTGGTGTTTCATTTTGTACTTCTTGTGTTGTAGGAGTTTTGTTTGCCGATTCATTAATACAGCTAGTTATTAATACTTGTAATAGAAGTAATTGAAATATTTTTCCTTTCATATTATTTTATAGTTTCTTAGTTCTATATTGGCTTGGTATTGTTTTACTTTAAAAAGACAATAAATCTACCTGTTGTCCTTTGGTTATTTTTTTGAAGTATTTTCTTATTGCTTTGTGGATGGTAGTTTTATATTTTATAAAATTTTATAGTTTTATAAAGGTTCTTTTTTGATAGTATATTAATAAAATACATTCCTGCTTCAAGATTACTTACATCTACTATATTTTGGTTAGAATTAGTAATTATTTGTCCAACGGTATTAAAGATATTTATTTCTATAACATCAGTATTTACAGAAATACTATCAGATGTTGGATTTGGATAAATTTTTATTTCATTTTCATTATTATAAGTTTCAACACTTAAAGGACTTTCATTAGATATGTATCCTAGGTTAAACAAATTATTTGTAGTGTTTAATCCGAGCCAAATAATATCATTATCTCCATCATTATCTAAATCATCTGAATAAACGATTTTATACACATAGGAATCATCTATTAATATTGAATTACCAAATACACCAGATTGGTTATTCGCTTTCCAATATAGGTTAGCGTCGTTATTATCAATATAAAGTATATCATAAAAAGCGTCTGTATTTAATTTAGAATGATGAAATTGTGATAACGGTACATCTACATTATTAATTTGAGAAACTGTATATATCTTATTAAATGTATTTAAATTATTATTAAAAAAGTCTATGCCTTGGTTAGCTAAAGGGTTACCAGCTATAACATCGATATCTCCATCATTGTCAATATCAAAAGAGCTTAGAAATAAACGAATACCATCATTAATAATAACTGTTGGTAAATAATTCTATACCAAAAGTACCGGTATTAAGAATTAAATCCTTAAAACCATTTCCGTTAAAGTCAGCAACAGTCATAGAATAATACTCGGTAGCACTTTCAATTAGAATTGGTGCTGTAAAAACTCCAGTACCATTATTTTTACACATTGTGATTTTAGTATCACTATTAGTAACAACGTCTAAATCTCCATCATTTTCTACATCTATAAGGAAAGATTTGAAGGCTCCAAGTGGTAAATTGCTATTTAGTACAATTTCGGACCAAGTTAAACCTCCGTTATTATTAATAAAAACACTTACACTACTATTGTTATCATTATTATTAGTTGCAAGTAAATCTATATATCCATCTCCATTTACATCTCCAAAATTTAAATGGTAAGGTGCTGTAAATGTTGATGTAATACTTTGTGAAGCGGAAAAGCTAGTTCCTAAATTTTTGTACCAAACTATATTGTTAGAAAAACTACTTAATATAATATCTTTTTTGCCATCATTATCTACATCAAAGGTTACAATATTTCTTTTGTTAATTGAAAAACTATCATCAATTATGATTGGAGAACCAAACTGAGCATTTAAATTAAAGTTTATAAAGAATACAAAAATGCTTAGTAATTTTATGATTTTCATTTGGTGTGTTTTTAAGATGGCTGACTTTTGCTGATTAAAGTCGGTTTCCATAACTAATATAAGACAAAAAGCGAAGTTAGTTTTTTGAAAGCATATTGTCAAATAGTACAGAATTAGACGGTAATTTGTTTTTAAACAAAGCTTTAGGGTTGTTATAACTAAAAACTTTATATAAGGTAATGTAAAATGACATCTTAAAAGTAGTATAAATAAAAACCTTCCATATAAATGGAAGGTTTAAAGCAATCAATCAAAATGTGATTCTTACTAGTAATTAAGAATTCACAGTTTCTTTAGACCATGCAAATTTTTCAAAAGCAGCATCTACAGGTGTGCTGGCAATGTGATTTGTATAATTGCTTATTGTTTTTTGAGATAAACCTAAGATGATATCTAAAACATGTTTTTCTTCATAACCTGCTCTGTAAAAAGCATCTAAATCTGCTTGAGAAACGTTACCACGATTTCTAACAATTGTTAAAGTCATAGTACGTAAAGCTTCTAATTTTGTGCTTTCTAAAGGTGTTTCATTACGTAAAGCTTCTGTAATAGCATCATCAACTTTCATCATTTTGGCAATGCCTGTATGTGCAGGAACACAGTAATGACATGCGTGCTCTACGTTAATAACTTGCCAAACAACAGTTAATTCTTCTTCGTTGAATGAAGATTGAGTAAATAACTCATGTAATGTCTGGTATGCTTGTAAAAGTTGTGGTGAACCTGCTAAAACGCCATGTAAGCCAGGAATCATTCCGTAAGCTTTTTGAGAGTTTTCTAGTAAAGGTTTTGCTTCAGAAGGAGCAGATTCAATGTTGTGAATTTTTAATGTTGTCATAATTTTTGTTTTAATGTTAATTATTTCTAAACGCTCGTTTAGTTATTGCGTAAAAAAAATGTTTATAAATTTGTGAAGGTCATTTCTATATAATCTTCAATTTCTTGTTGTGTGTTAACTCTCGCGGCTGCGGCTAAACCGTGTTTTGCTAATAATAAATAGTTAGCCTGTTTAATCACTGTTTGCTCATCTTTAGATGCATCCATTTGTAATTTTTCAATAATAATGGATTTTAAATTGTCCATAAACGAATTCATTTGGTCTTGAATTAATTCGTCTTCAT
>TARA_R110002050_G_scaffold82107_5_pt1 | contig 14681 bp, 10 predicted proteins | sample TARA_R110002050 | Tara Oceans TARA_R110002050 (sample SAMEA4396988) | marine metagenome | biome: Polar Biome; feature: [DCM] deep chlorophyll maximum layer (ENVO:01000326); material: water (ENVO:00002006), including particulate matter (ENVO:01000060) such as... | depth 25 m
CTGGCGGAACTTCGGCAATTCATGGCTGGCCCGACGGTCAAGGCGGCTTTTGACCTGCCACTGGCGCCACTCTATTTTTTGATCCTCTTCCTCATGCACTGGACGCTCGGTGTACTGGCCCTGATTGGTTCAGCCGTGATTTTTGCGCTGGCTCTATATACTCAAAAGGCAAGCGAAGCCTCGTTGCTCACCTCTGGTGAAGTCAGTAATACGGGCGCTGTCTTCGCCCAGAATGCGTGGCGCAGTTCTGAATCGGTTCACGCGCTGGGTATGCAAAAGACTGTCCGTGACAAATGGGTTGATGCCACCACCGAAGCGGATGCCACAGCTATTCGAGCATCTGACACAATCAATACCGCCGCCGCCGCCACACGTGCTTTCCGGATGTTTTTGCAATCCGCCTTGCTTGGTGCGGGCGCCGTGCTCGCCATTGCTGGTGTTGCAACGCCAGGTGTGATCATCGCAGGCTCTATCATCGGCGCGCGGGCGATCACTCCAATTGAGCAGATAGTTTCGCAATGGCGTTCGATTGTTCGTGCCAGGGCCGCGCGAAAACGGCTTGCGTCTTTAACGGGCGCTACCGAGCAGAAGGCAGCGCCGATGACCCTTCCGGCCATCACCGGAAAGCTGTTGGTAGAGAATGTATTCGCAGCCTTGCCAGGCCAGCAAAAACCTTTTCTTCAAGCAATTTCGTTCTCGGTTGAGCCGGGCGAGATTGTCGGTGTGATCGGAGCGAGTGGCTCGGGCAAGACGACCTTGGCCCGGGTGTTGACCGGAGTCTGGCCCTATGCGCTTGGCGCAGTGCGACTTGATGGTGCCGAGATCAAGGAGTACCAGCCGGACCAGTTGGGACAACAGCTTGGCTACTTGCCGCAGGCGGTCGAACTTTTACCCGGTACCATCAGTGAGAATATTGCCCGCCTTCGTCCAAACGCCGACCCAGAAAAAATCGTGGCTGCGGCCAAACGTGCGAACGCCCACGACATGATCCAGTCTTTTGCAGATGGCTATAACACTGAGTTGGGTATTGGTGGCGAACGTCTTTCGGCCGGTCAACGCCAACGTATTGGGTTGGCGCGCGCCTTGTTCTCTGATCCCAAGCTGGTGATCCTGGATGAGCCGAATGCCAATCTCGACCATGAGGGCGATGAGGCGCTGAATGACACACTCAAGCTGCTCAAGGATGAGAAGGTGGCTGTTGTGATAATCGGACACCGCCCAACCACGCTGCGCCATGTCGACAAAATAGTGTTGATGCATGAGGGTAAAGTGCAGGCACTCGGACCGCGAGATGAAATTCTGTCGAAGGTTCTGAGAACTCAGAAGCGGTCTGCTACCGGCATCAAGCTGATAGAGAAGGGCAAGACGCAATGACCACGGGTCCGATCGTATTTGAGGACAGCGACCGTCTGACGCTGATCGACCTCGGCCTGCGTAGACTCATGGTGCAGGGCCTGGTGGTGGTTGGTGTGTTGTTTGGTGGCTTGTTCATCTGGTCAGCAGTGGTGCCACTTGAAAGCGCGGTGGTCGCGCCGGGTACAGTGCAGGTTTCGGGTGCCAACAAGACGGTCCAGCATTTGGAAGGTGGGATCGTAAAGGAGATCCTGGTCGCGGATGGAGATACTGTTGAAATCGGCCAGCCACTGATCCGCCTGGATACTTCAGGTGTTGCGGCCTCTCTTGCCAGCCTTGAGGCCCAATTGTTCACCCTGGCAGGAGAAGAGGCGAGGTTGCTGTCGGAGCGGGAGGGACGTGACGTCGTTGTCCGGACCCCCACAATCGAATTTCTGGAAACTCTAGAGGACGGCAAGCGACGCGTGGCGCGCGTTATTGCAACTCAGCAGGCCATCTTGGATACGCGTACTCAAGCACTCGAAACCGATGTCCAATTGCTCTCATACAAAATAGATCAACAGGGTGAACGCGTTGCGGGTCTGAAAGACCTCATGAGTTCGAATTCCCAACAGATATTGATCCTTGAAGACGAGCTTAACGGGCTTGAGGCATTGTTCGAAAGAGGGCACGCGCCAAAGAGCCGAATGCTGGCGCTAAAGCGCGAGAAGGAACGTCTTGCTGGCCAACAAGCATCTCATAGAGCGGAGATCGCTCAGATACGTACGGCGATGGCGGAAGGCCAGCTGCAGATATCGAGATTGGAAACCGATACGCGTGAGACTGTGCTGACTCAGTTGAAAGAGATCCAGTTGGGTATTGAAGACCTTATGGAGCGTCGCCAGTACGCGGCTGACCAATTGGCTCGTACTGAAATTGTTGCGCCTTATGCAGGGCAGGTTTTTGGTGTGAATGTGCATGCGGTCAATGGCGTGATTGGTGCGGGCGCGCCTTTGCTATCCATCGTCCCGGATGACGAGGAGTTGGTGATGATCGTCCGAATATCCCCAAGCGAAATCGACCGGGTGCAGAATGGGGATTCTGTGCGGATACGCTTTCCCTCGCTCAATGCGTCTCGTACGCCCGAAGTCAGAGGCACTCTGAAGACCGTGTCGGCTGATGTCCTGGTCGAACAGGATGGCATCGCGCCGTATTACCGCGCTGTCGTCGAGCTGACTGAGCAGGAGAAAGAGCGCGTCGGCACCGAGCTGACGCCCGGTATGCAAGCGAACGCCATGATCCAGACAGGTCAGCGCACGGCTCTGTCATACTTGACCAAGCCACTTGCAGACTTCACGGCCGTATCGTTCAAAGAAGAATAGGCGAGCATTTCAGGGCGTCTCGACAGCGGGCCGGGTGTTTGCCGCCGACAGTTCTGCGGTCTTGTCAGCCGATTGAATTTGCTTGGAATATTTTCTTCCGAGGTCCTGCAGCGGGCGTTCGAGATAGTGATAGCTCAGCGTTGCAAGCGGAATGGTCACTGCCAGCGTCAAGGCTGCAATGAACGCCATCATGGCAAGTGCAGAGACAGGTGAAGGATCGGCACCAAGCATCGGCCCAAGCAATTCTGCGAATGCGAACAAGATGATGAAATGCAAGAGGTACAGCCCGTAGGAGATATCTCCGAGGAAGACGAGCTTCTTGGAGGCCAGCCAGCCTTCACTACGACCATAAAAAGTTATGGTGACAAGAAATGTTGCGGCAAGAGATACGACCAGAACAGAAGACGGGTCCACGTGAACCCATGGCCGGAAAATCCGCTGGACGAACATGCCAGCGAAAAGTGCACCGGCAATGAGAAGGTAGCGAAACCATTTCGGAAACCGAAAATTTAGGTCGGCGACCATGCGTCCATAGTTCGGTATCAGAGCACCCAGAAAGAATGCGATCAGATAGACATTCACATGGCCGATGTGCAGCGGTGCGTACATTAGTGCCACCAGCACAACAAGCGTAGCGGCTATAAGGGCCGGCCGACGCGTCAGAACGACAAACAAAGGCATCAAAAATGATGCAATGATCTCTGTCCGGATGGTCCACGCCGGAGAGTTCAGGCTATTGGAGTAGCCGACGGCATTGAGAAGCGTTTCTATGAGACCGGGGTCCTGGTTGAAATATCCATTCATCCAATTCGTGGCCCCAGCCGTGGGCGCATCACTGAAATACAGCCAGTGCATGGCCGCAGCAAACAATGTCACCGCGATCAGTAGCGGATACAGGCGAAAGAGACGTCGAACATAATAGCCAGCCAGATGAGCAAGTCCTTTGCCCTTCGACCGGCGCAGGGAAAGCGTGAGAACTGTCCCGCTCAACACGAAGAAGAGAACAACTGCGGCAGGTCCGTTGAAAAATCCGATCAGGCCGTGAACCAGCATATGGAACGGTTCAGAAAAATTGAGACCGTGCCGTTGCGGTGTATCCAGTCCAGAAACCTTGAACAACAGGAATGCATGATAAATCACGACGAAAGAGGCGGCAGTGCCTCTCAGGCTCGCAAGACTGTTTGAGAACGTCACCTGCTCAGACGAAGAAGGATTTGGGAGAATTGGTTGTGAAGTCATAACGCAAATCTTTTCAAGGTATTGTGCAAGCACCGCATGAGCGCCAGCATACAGGTGCCTGCCCTAGGCAAACTCGGCATATGGATTGAAGCAAGCCGTCATGGAGCCGAGATAGGTCGTGGGTTCAGTGGCGGGCTCATCAAGCAACGTATAGTCGGTGCGCACGATAAAGGCGGTGAGCAGGGCGCGTTCGAAATCGGCTTGATGATCAGACAATTTCGGAATTCCGCCCCCGGATACAGTTGATCCGAGCCCAATCAATTCCAGTCCGCGCAGCGTGGCCGACTTGATGAAGGAAGGTGCAGCCTCAGCCTCCCGAAAGTCTCGTACGAAGGTCTCAAATTCCGCTTTGTCCATTTTGAACGGACCGACCAGCCGTCTCAGCGTGCGCCGGATATGCCCCTGATCGGTCGTCAGCAGAACCGTGCCAGCCCCAGCTGCTGCCGCTACGCCAACGCCGCCTAAAATCATGGCCCGGCGAGAAAGTGAGAGTCTGTTCCGGGTCATATGGTCACCTTCGCAGTCAGCTTTTCAGCTGCCCTCAAGCTGAGAGCGGCAACGGTCAGGCTGGGGTTGCCGGTTCCACATGTTGGGAACACAGACGAGCCGACCACAATGAGATTTCGGTATTTGTGGTGAATGAGATCTCCATCCACCACGGAGCTTGCCGGATCGGACCCCATGCGCATCGTGCTTTGCAGATGCGACTCCGTCCGGCGTATCCGGCGGAACACAACCTCTTCTACGGGTAGGGGTTGAAGGATCTCGTCCAAACCGTCGATGGCTGCCTGCAAACCTTTCTTGGCGTAGTCGCTGGCGCCCATGAAGTGAACGATTGGCTCTCCGTTCTCGCCGAGTTCGACGCGATTTCCGTCTTCAAGCATCTCTTCGACAACGATAGAGATTGGAAGCGTCTGCCGCCATTTCGAGCGCTCTGTCCGAAGGCCAAACTTCCAACGATTTTCAAAGTAGATAAGCGCTGCGCCGCGATCGGCGCGGAAGTCGCCATCTGCGAAACTATAGTCCAAGCCAGTCGTGATAGTGGAACCGTCGAAATTCTCCATACCATCCAGCAGGATTTCTAGATCAGCCCCATAAGTCTCGTTTAGGCCGGCACCGGTCAGCGCATCGGCCATTCCAGATGCCTGCATTATAGCAGGGCTATGAATGGCATTTGCGCCGAGTACAAACACGTCTCCGGTAACCGAGAATGTCTTTCCCGCGGACTCGAAACTCGCGCTCTTTACCGTATTATTCGTCGAGTCAAAGCTGGTGACGCGGCTGTTCAGGATCACCGTCACGCGATGTTCGTTATACACATCCATCAGGCCGTTCTGGGCCGTGAACTTCGCATCGGCCGGGCAAATCATGCATCGCAAGGAGGCGCAGCAGGGGCCGCGTCCTTCCGTGGCAACTCGGGCACGAGCAGTGGGAATAATAAAGTGTGTGTCGGGTCGCGCCGCCTTCATCACCTGATCGGGCGTAGAAGGATGATGCGGTGGTTGTGGAAACGGTTTCGAACGTGGCGCGATGCCGTGCATGTCCGGATCGCCTGAAACCGACATGATGGTTTCTGCATCGCAATAGTAGGGTTCCAGCTCATCATAGCTGACAGGCCAGTCCTGGCCGACGCCGTACTTGGACTTCAGCCGGAAATCATTTGGCAGAAATCTGGGCGATTGGGCGAACCAGCAATTCGTCCCGCCACCAAACCCGATGGTGAAGTTCCACGGCTTGTCGCTGTCGGAATGATAAGTCGTTGCCCGGTCGATCGAGCTGTTCCGGTTTTCGTTCACTTGCCACGAATGGGCATTATAATCGCCGCGTTCGATGACGAGCACTCGACCGGTTATTGTCTCCAGTAATTTCGACAGAAAGAAACCGGAGCCAAAGCCGGAGCCGACCACGACAAAGTCGTAATGCTGTGAATTCACAGTTTCCGGCTGTGCCAGATTTTTTAGCATGACCCCACCTTTGATCCCCATTCATGCAGCGCTGCAGCATGGGTCTGAAAAGAGACCCGATAGCGCCGGTATTCTTTATTCATCTGGCGCTATATTTGCAATTCGCATGCTAGAGGGGATCGTCCCCAAATAGTCAGGCTCTCCATCTAACATTTCTACACGGGGGCGTCTCCCGAAACCCGGGCGTGTTCGCGCCGGAAACTTGGGACATGACCGAAAAAGGGGAATTGAGGCAAGGTAAGCGCCATGGGTGCACAACAAGCGAGCATTCCAATGACAAGCGCAATGAAAATCAACCGGATCAAATTATCAAAATCTAGATAGAGATCCGGCAGTGACGTCCTTGTACTATTAACCAGCCAGAATTTCGCACTGTAGCAGCCTGCAACAGTATTGAGAACGAGCCAGAGAAAGCCTCCATTCCAGAACATGTCCAAGAACGACACGCCTCCCGAGGATGACGACCTCAACAATATCAATACGACTGCGGCGGGCCTTGCGAGTGGAGCTGCGATCACCGGCGTCGCTCAGGGCTTTCGAGTTGTGCTGGGGTTTGTTCAGGGTATCGTCTTGGCGCGCCTGTTGCTGCCGGCTGACTTCGGTCTCGTTGCCATGGTTGCGCCCGCCGTCGCCTTCGCGGCCATGGTCAAGGAACTCGGTCTGAACCAGGCGACGGTACAGCGAGACCAGATATCGCAGCAGATTGTGAGCAATCTTTTCTGGCTCAGCGTTTCGATGAGCATTTTGCTGGCCGTCATCATGGCGGCGTGTGCGCCTTTGCTTGCCGATTTCTATGGAGAGCCTGAAGTCCAGGCGCTCGCGGTCGCGTATGCTGCAACGATCGTGGTCTGGGGCCTGCAATCCCAGCCGGCCGCCTTGTTGGCTCGCAAGCTCGCGTTCAAGACCATCGCGATCATCGAGGTCGTTTCGTTGCTCGCCGGGTTCATTGTCGCGGTCGCAACCGCCTATCTGACCCGAAGCTATTGGGCGCTCTTCTACGGCACGATTGTTACGGCGGCTGTTTCCACACTCGCCAGCTGGATGGCCAGCAAGTTCAAGCCGATGAAAATAGGCAGTGCGGAAGGCATGAGGGAGATGATCGGGTTCGGCTCCAGTATCGCCGGATTTGACCTTCTCAATTTTGCCTCACGAAATGCCGACAATATTCTAATCGCGCGCTTTCATGATGCGGTCGAACTCGGTCTTTATGACCGGGCCTACAAGCTTCTGCTCTTCCCATTGCAGAAAATTACTTATCCGCTCTCCAGGGTGATGGTGCCGTTCCTTTCTCGTAATGTGAACCAGCCTGAGCGCTACAAGCGTGCTTACTTTGTGGCCGTCACCATTATTCTTGTTGCCGCGCAGCCGGGCGTTCTGGTCGGCATACTGTTCGCCGACGAAATTTTCCTCGTCCTGCTGGGCAAGGAGTGGGTGCCGGCGGCGCCAGTTTTCATGTGGCTCGGAATTGCTGGTCTTGTTCAGGTTATGACCTCGACCATGGGTTGGCTGTTCGTCAGCCAGGGGCGAGGTAAGCACTATCTCATGGTCGGCGCCGTTACTGCCGTGATTTCCATAACCTCCTTCGTTGTGGGATTGCCCCAAGGGGCCGTAGGCGTGGCTGCGGCGTATGCCATTGGCGATCTAGTGTTCAAGACGCCTTATGTCTGGTTCATGGCATCCCGCAATGGGACCGTCAGGTTCGGAGATTTCGTGCGTCTGCTCATGCCGCACCTGTTGGCGTTGGCAGTCGCAGCTGCTGCACTTTATTTCACGGGGCAGTCGTTCCAGCAGATCGGCTTTCTACAAATTGGCCTGCTTCTGGCGCTCTCTTATGGCATATACCTTGCTGTTCTGACCTTGTTCAAAGAAAAGGTTTCGATGGCGCGAGAACTGCTTGAAATGGTCTGGAACAGCATTCAGTCCAAGCGACAGGCTCGAGCGGCTCAAAAGGGAATGCAGGAATGAACTATCGCTCTCTCGCAGATATGTATGACGCTATAACGATGGGGCTTGGCCGGTTGCCGGACAACATCGATCTAATCGTGGGCGTTCCGCGCAGCGGCTTGATTCCGGCGAACTTCCTTGGCCTTTTGCTGAACCTGCCCATCACGGATGTTGAAGGTTTGATTGAGGGGCGCGTCATGGCTTCGGGACGCACGCGTCGCGGTGCGGCGGTGAACAAGACCTTCGCCGAGATGAAGAATGTGCTGGTGATTGATGACAGCGTGTTCCACGGCAATTCCATTCGCGCTGTAAAGGAGCGGCTGGATGTCGAACTTGAAGGATACAATCTGACGTATTGCGCCGTTTTCGGTCCCAAGATGACGCACCCGGATATCGACATTGTTCTGGACGCTGTACCCCAGCCGCGAATTTTTCAATGGAACCTCTTCCACCACGGCCTGCTTAAGGAATGCTGCATCGATATTGATGGCGTCCTTTGCCTGGACCCCACGGCCCAGCAAAATGATGACGGCGACCGCTATCGCGAATTTATCCTCAACGCGATACCGCTGAATCGTCCGACAAAGCCATTAGGCCATCTGGTAACGAGCCGACTTGAAAAGTATCGCCCGGAAACGGAAGCTTGGCTCGAGAAGTGGGGCATCCAGTACGAGTCGCTCAACATGCTAGACCTGCCAAACAAGGAGGCCCGCCAGAAAGCAAAGGCGCATGGGTCGTTCAAGGCGGAAGTCTATCGCAACAAGAACAGCATTATGTTCATTGAAAGCGAACACGACCAAGCGGTTGAAATCGCCCGTCTATCTGGCAAGCCAGCGCTATGCATTGAGACGCAGCAAATGCATATGCCTGCCAGCGGTGATCTGCGCACAATTCAGCAATCCATGAAAGGGTTGCCTCGGCGGATTGTGCTTCAGAAGACGCCCTTGTCAAACAAACAGTCGATGAAGAATTTTGTTCGTTCAATTGTGGGCGACAGAGGATACGCGCTCATGAAGAAGGCGTCGGGTAGATCCTGACGCAAATCCCTTCGTTAGCGTTATCGTTTCAGAGTTTTTTTAAGATGAATACGGACTAATACTTATTTCGCTGAAGCGATCAGTAGTAATTATCAATAAAAAACTAGTCTGACCGGGCCGGTTTTCCATTCCGATAAACTCTTCGGCGTGTTAAATGGTCGTAATGTATATTTCTGTTTCCGGGTGGAGGAACGCTGCTTCGGAGACCTAGTGGGGTGACAATAAAATGGCAGGGCTACGGTGGGCAACACTCGGGCATAGATCCAACCTATCCGACGATGACAATCTGACACCAATCATCAAGTTTGGGACAATCGGCATCATTGTGCTGGCAAGCTTGTTGCTGGTTCCGATTTTCAACTTCATTGCCAATTATTCGGCCGCTTGGCACCCTGAACGCGCGCTTGCGATTTACATTGCAATCGCAGTTTGCTGCGCGCTGGCTGCCATCATCAAGTATGATGATGTGCCAAAGTATCTTCGGATAATCATCAAGGGTCTCGCCCTCTTCCTCGGCTTTTACAGCCTGTGGTTGGGCGCGGATTTTTCGAGTGTAAACGAGAACGTTCAGAGCGGCGCTGGAAACTTTATTGTTGTCGTTCCATTCATTGTTTTCGCCGCCACGATTGCCGCCATGTTTCGGCCATCCCTGGCGCTGTTACCTCCCTTGTATCTATTGATCCACAAGGACCTGACACGGGTTCTGTCTGGCGCGAAGGAACTCGGTCGCAATGATTATGCGCCGCTTGTGGAAGTGCTTGTCTTCACGGCCGGCGCGGTTGTGGCGCTTGGCCTGTTCGTAAAAGCGGTAGAGATCGCCAAGCGGAAGCAGATTATCCCGGAGCGCTTTCACACGGGTATTCAGCAGGGCATCACCGCGTTGCCACTCATCATTCTTTGCATGGCGGTCGGCGCTCATCTGGGCAACTACTTCATGTCTGGCTTGGCGAAGATTCACCTTGATGGAGGTGTCTTTGCTTGGGTTTCTGACAATCCAACCAGTTCTCTGATGTTGGCTGGCTATAATGTCGGTGCCGCACCAGGGGCGTATGCGCCCGGGCTTTTCGGTTTTGCATATTCAGTTCTTCGCGCAGTCGAGCCGTATCTCAACGTCGTAACATTGGCGGCGCAGTTCTTGTGCTTCCTCGCTTTTTTGCGCGTGCGAACCATGTTGGCCTTCACCGTCTTCTTCGACATGATGCACATCGCAATCTTTCTGCTGACCGGCGCGTTGTTCGTTCCCTGGATTTTGTTGAACAGCCTTCTCGCATCGGCTTTTGTCGCGATGAAGATGGATCGACTTCCCAAGGAGGCGATCATTGCTGGCGTACTTGTCACGATCATGGGACATACAGTTTTCTACAATGCACGCCTTGGTTGGTATGATAGCCGGGAATTGCGAGATTCCTATTTCACCGCGATCACCGATACAGGTGAAGAGTACCGGGTCCCCAATAGCTTCTTCCGGCAGTCTTCTTATCTCATGTACACACGTAACTTTGGATATCGCGAGCATCGCGGACCGTCTCGTCACGTGCCGACGTCGCAATGGGGGCAGATTGGCATCGGCGTTCACTCGGACGAAATCGCCAATTACGATATCATGAAAGCTACCAAGACTTGCTCCTATCATTCACCGTACGAAAATGATGCGTCTATCGTCGATTTTGATGCCGGAGCCGCGTCGAGCTTCATCGGCTCTCATCACCAGATGATGCTGCAGCAGAAAATTAAATCGGGCAAAATGCCGTCTTACCACCTATATCCTCACCATCATTATTCCATGCCGGTGAGATACAAGGGGTTTGAAGCGTTGAATCTGGAAAACATCGCAGGCTATCGTTACAATGTCGAAACGGTGTGTCTCGACTGGCAAGATGGCGCATTCAAGCGAGATGTTCTGGTGAGCACAAAAACCGACATCATTCCGGTAAACTAGCGGCGATCAAAATGACTGAAAATGTAATCGTCTATGATGGTGAATGTCCATTTTGTAGCCAGTATGTGAAGATGCTGCGGATACGCGAGTCGGTGGGGACCGTCCGTCTGATAGATGCCCGGTCGTCCGATGAAACGGCTATCTTCGCCCGCAGCAAGTACGATATGGATCAGGGTATGGCCGCGCGCATCAGTGGCGAATGGTATTATGGGGATGATTGCATCCACATATTGTCGATGATCAGCAGTCCTGTGACAGTGTTCAACAAGTTGAACGGCTGGGTATTTCGTAGCCCCAAGCGAGCACGCGTGCTTTATCCCGTTATGCGGAGCAGTCGCAATCTCGTTTTGCGTTTGCTGGGCCGGCGGAAGATCGGACAATCACTCTCGGAAACCTGAGACCCGCAGAGCTGGTTTCTTTCACCCAACTGTCGTGTCTATCAGTTCGCTATCGCAGCTGCTTCTGGTTCGGCGGCAAAAGCTGCCTTCGCGCGGTTGCACGCATCCAGAAGCGTGTCGATCTGGTGATCTTTGTTCAGGATATCGCGCTTGGAATAATCACGCGTTTGTTGTTGCATGGCCGCATAGAAACCTTGGTCATCCCAAAGCTTCCTCACCGCCGACACCCAGTCATCGATTGTTGCGTCCGGGCTGATTAGGATACCGCCCTCGCCAACAGATTCCGACAAGCCTCCAATTTTTGTGGCGACGCACGGAATGCCAGAGAAGTGAGCTTCTGATGCAATGCGCCCCCAGGCTTCCTGCCATTGGCTCGGGATGAGGAGGATCTTGGTTCTGGAATAGACTTTGCGCATATCATTGGTGCGCGGCTTCAGAGTCACATTTCCGCATTTTCGTGCCCACTCGACATTCTGTTTGCTGACATCTTCGGGAAGTGGCCAGCCTTCAACAAACTCGAACGGAATATCAGGGCAGCGTTCAGCGATCTGGAACGCAATATCGCGCCCTTTCTTGGGGTGCGGATTAATAAAGGAGACGACCTCTGGTGCATGATCGCAGATATAGCGCTCGGCCATGAACATGGGCGGAATGGGTACCGCGTCTATGCCATACTTTTCCTTGTAAGCATCCGCAGTAAATTGGGAATTCGCAACATAGATTGTCGAAGCCGGGAGGTCGGCAGGGCTGGCTTCATACTTGTGGAATTCCACGTCTCGGACGTAGACTACGAGTGGAATGCCAAACTGGGCGAAATGCTTTGCGGTCTTGAAGGGCTTGCCCGCTGTGACAATCAATACGTCCGGCTTGGCTTGTTTCAGAACCGCGTCACCTTCTTCCCAGACAAACCATTTTCGATAAACAGGATACCCGGGCAGCTTGTCGCGCGTATACTTCATAGGCGTCAACTTGAGCGCAGCCCGTACAAGGTAACCGAGCCGGTCTTTGTGGTAGAGGCCGGACAGTACTGAGACTTCATGACCGCGTTTGATGATTTCCAGCGACAATTCATGCGTACTGGATTGTGATCCGCCTGCAATTTGCGGCGTATGCGGATGAGCAGTGACGAACAATAGGTTCATGGTGTGTCCTGTTCGGTAGGGCGGGTTACTGGTCGGCCAGGGACGTTGCACGTCCGAGCACCGCTTCCAGTGTATCGAGTTGATGATCGCGTTGCAGGGCAGGGCGCGCTGCATAGTCTAGTGAGGCCTGGACCAGTTGATCGTAATGAGCCTTATCGGTCCACAATCTCTTCAGGGCGCTTGACCAGGTTTCTTCAGGCTCTGACAAATCGATCAAAACCCCGCCGGGTCCTACAGATTCTGGCAATCCGCCTTGGGCCGATGCTACAACAGGAATTCCGTTGATATGAGCCTCAGCCGAAATGCGTCCAAAAGCCTCTTCCCATCGACTTGGGGCCAGCACAATCTTGGCTTCGGCATAGACCTGCTTCATGTCCTGGGTCCGGGCCTGAACCCGAACGTTTGGAAGAGTCGCCAGCGCGGAGTTGAGTTCGTCGAGGTCTTCCTTGGATAGGGTCCAGGTCATCTGGAACGTGAACGGGATCTCGGGACAGGCGCGGGCGCAATTCAGCGCGATGTCGAGTCCTTTGTGCTTGTGCGGATTCACAAACAGGACAGACTCACGCCGCGTTTCCGTCTGGTACATTTCTGGACGAATGAGAGGATAGATGATTTCCGACTTCACGCCGAATGCGTCATCGAACTTTCGCGCCGTGAATTCGGAATTTGCAATAAACTGGCAATCTGAAAACTCTTTGAGGTCTCCCCCCAAATCTTCGAATTCTACATTTCGCAGGTAGAAAACCAGCGGTACATTCCGGGATTTGAAGCCTTTCGCCAGCCGGGCTGGAAACCCTGACTGTAGAATCACGACGTCGGGTTTGAATGCGTCCACGACTTCGGATGTTGAATCCACAGGGTGCCAAGCACGATAAGTGGTGTAGCCGCACACGTCATCGCTGACGATCGTTCCAGACTTCACTTTCAACATTGTACGATGACGTAAGCCGAGCCAACCGTCTCCGGTCAGGCCTGAAAATACGCTGACGTTGTGCCCTCGAGCTCGCAATTCCAGAACGAGTTCATGCGTGCTGGATTGGGCGCCGCCCGCAATCTGCGGAATATAGGGGTGTGCGCTCGCAATGAGTATTCGCATATCGTGCTCTCGACTGTGCCAGACGAAATGATGAGTGCACGATTTACGCCAGAACTTCACCCGTCAATACATTTGCGACGGTCTCGGCAAGTTCTTCGGCGATCAGACCAAATCCTTCCACATTGAAGTGGATTCCATCGTCCATTTGCTCATCGACATCCGTGGTCGTCGCCCCGATATAAACGTTGTCGTAAAGTGATGCGATGTAGGCTTGGGCATCCCGGATAGCTGACAGCGCGCCTTCGGGGCCATCGAGCCAGGGGCCCAGCTCCGGAAAGTCACCCAATTCCTGAATGAAGACGGGGATGTCTGCGCCATATCGGTTCCAGAGATACTCGAACACGCTCGTCGTAGCGTCGATCAGAGCGTCGACAATTGAAGAAGTGTTGCTTCCATCAATCGCGCGCGCATCATCTTCGCCTTGTGCCCAGATAATGGCGTCGAGATCCTCGCCCGCATTGAGGGCTGCATCTATCTTTGAAACCGCGGTTAGCAGCGCTGGCCCCGGGGAATCTGTATCCACATTCCACCAATAACTATTGGCATCGGCCAGCGGGTTGGAGCCGCTGCCGCCTTTGGCGGCGTTGATCAGCGTGGTGTCACCATTGAGATAAGCCTCGATGGAGTCCTCGAACACAACCGATCCGATATCGCCTGGGCTCTCGTCATCCTTATGGCGATAGAAGTACCGCTCGGCGTTCGACTGACCGGTGAAGGCGATATAATCGTAATCTTCCGGGTTGAGTGTGTGAGAAATTGGGGCGATTGAATCGTCTTCGACGATTTCAATCCAGTCGATCCGGGCCTTCTCGCCTGAATCATAGACCGCTTCCACGGAGATTTGGTCGCCGGTTTCGAGAGCGACCGAAGCTTCATGAATATTGAACACATCATTATCTGCATCTGCCAGCCAGCTTGTGACGATCTGGCCGTTTACTTTGATCTGATAGGCCGAGACTCCGTCGCTCTCATCAAGATGGGACAGGCGAACCAGATAGTCGCCGTCAGCACCTGTGAACTGTCCCTCGGCGACGCTGGTTGTTGCGCTATCCTCCGCGCGTATAACGGCGTCGTTCGAAGCGGTCGAACGGGATTCAGTAATGAACCCATCAGTGAGGACCAAGTCTTCTGCTTCTGTGCGGCCAAGTCCAATATCCGCAGCTGGAGGTGGCGGCGGAGGCGGCAGCAAGGACGCATCGGTTACGGTT
>TARA_R110002050_G_scaffold917_4_pt1 | contig 14637 bp, 14 predicted proteins | sample TARA_R110002050 | Tara Oceans TARA_R110002050 (sample SAMEA4396988) | marine metagenome | biome: Polar Biome; feature: [DCM] deep chlorophyll maximum layer (ENVO:01000326); material: water (ENVO:00002006), including particulate matter (ENVO:01000060) such as... | depth 25 m
GTAATCTTGAGTTATGTAAATGGTTGATTCCTTACCTCCTAAACCAATGATTGCTTGGCCCTGGCCATAGGTCTTTAATGAAGTACCCGATGCGGCAAAGCCCCCTTGATTAAGATGTGAAGGAGGAATTAAAGCTGGGTCAATCGCAGTCCAAGTCTTGCCACCATCTTTCGTTTCAATAATGGGAAGAGCTTGTCCAATGGCATCGCTAAAAGCTAAACCTCTTTGATCATCCCAAAAATCAAGGGCGTCGAAAAATATACCTTCCGTTTCGTTGCGGTAGACCTCCTGCCATGTTTTGCCCCCATCTTCCGTAAGGAGCATTACCGCAGGTAAACCAGCAGAAAGAATAATGGCCTTGGAGGTGCTGAAAGCATGAATGTCGCGAAAATCCGATTCCACGTAACCCGCAGGACTGCAGTTTACAACCTGATTGTTAGAAGCTTCCACACGATAAACTTGTCCCTCTGCCCCACTAAACCAACAAATGTCGTCGGATACAGCTGAAATTCCACGAAAGCCTGCTTCAGTGCTGATATCAAATTTTTGAATATGGCTGGCCTCTTGGGCATCTGCGCAAGCGAAAAGAATCAAAAAGGATAGAAAGGAAATAAGCTGTTTCATACAAACGTTTTGTTGGCCATAAACCTAGAGAATTTGCAGGAATAAAAAAATTATAGTAATTTCGATGTTCAAACATTGAAACTATGAAACGAAGCGACTTTTTTAAAACCAGTGCTTTGGGTTTAGCAGGCCTAAGTTTATTAAAGGCTGATGCTGCAGAAAAAGCCGAAACTTTCAAAACGAATATTGACCAAGTAGGCTTTAATCACCTACCCAATCCCAAAAACAAAATCATGAATAATTCAATTTTAATTAAAGCAGATAGCCGCGGGCATGCCGATCACGGTTGGTTAAAAGCCAATCACAGCTTCAGCTTTGCCAATTATTACAATCCCGAAAGGATGCACTTCGGGGTGCTGCGCGTTTTAAACGACGATTTTATTGCACCAGGCATGGGCTTCGGCACGCATCCCCATGAAAACATGGAAATTATTACCATTCCCTTGGAAGGTGATCTAGAACATAAGGATAGTATGGGTCATGCCGAGGTGATAAAAATGGGCGATGTACAAGTGATGAGCGCCGGTACAGGGGTTTACCACAGCGAGTACAATGCGAATAAAGATAAAGCCGTAAAGCTCTTTCAAATTTGGCTCTTCCCTATTAAGAAGAATGTTGAGCCGCGTTACGATCAAATTACTCTGGACGTAAAGAAAATGGATAATAATCTAATGCAGATCCTATCTCCCTTTAAGGATGATGAAGGTGTTTGGATTCACCAAAATGCATGGTTCCACATGGGTAGATTTGATGCGGGACGGAGCTTTAAGCATTCGCTAAATGCGCCCCAAAATAATGGTTTATACGCCATGGTTGTAGAGGGCAAATACCGCGTAAACGGCGAAGAACTAAGTCAGCGTGATGCCTTGGGTATTTGGGAAACTGCTGAAGTAGACTTTGAAGTTATTGAAGAAGGACGAATTCTTCTGATGGAAGTTCCGATGCAATTATCGTAAAACATAATTTTTCAAAATTTTCTAGGCCCAGATTTTTCTGGGCCTTATTTTTATCCAATGTTAGATGCCAATTACTGGGAAAAACGATACCAAACCGGACAAACAGGCTGGGATATCGGTCAAGCCTCCCCCGCCTTAATCGCTTATTTCGAAAAACTAGTTCACAAAGATATTCATATCCTCATTCCTGGTGCGGGCAAGGCGCACGATTTAGCCTGGCTGTACCAACACGGCTTTCGTAACAGTGTGGTCATTGATATTAGTCCTACTGCTTTACATCAAGCAGCGGGTCTTTATCCAGAAATACCTGCCACTCATTTTATCGAAGGTGATTTTTTTAGTCATAATGGCGCCTACGACTTAATTGTAGAGCAAACCTTTTTCTGTGCCGTTTCGCCTGAATTACGGACTCAATACGTCCAGAAAATGCATGAACTTTTAAAACCTGGTGGTCGCCTAATGGGTTTACTTTTTGATTTCCCGCTGAGCGCAGAAGGACCACCCTTTGGCGGCTCGGCTGCCGAATATCAAGTCCATTTTAGTCCTCTTTTTAAGATTGAGCACTTAGAAAGAGCCTATAATTCAATAAAGCCGCGGATGGGCAGAGAGTTGTTTTTTGAGTTGGTGAAGTAGGGACTGCTATTTCGGCATAATGAAGAATCCCTATCTTTAAGGATGGTTGATTTTATGAAAAATAAGGTTGAGCAGTTTAACAGCATTAAAAAATCATGAAATCAGAAACGTAAGTCGCCTTTTTGGACTCGAAGCGAAATCTTAGATTATCTTAAAGAAATTAAAAGTACTTGAAGCAAACGACTCGCAGCCATTTTTCCATTACAAAAATGGACTGTCCTTCCGAAGAAAACCTCATTCGCTTAAAGCTAGATGAGCCCGAAATTCTCTATTTGGATTTTGATTTAAGCAAGCGGGAACTAAAAGTCTACCATCATAATTCCACCCAAGAGATAGAAAGAACTTTAGATTCCCTAGCTTTAGGAAGTCACCTTTTGAAGAGCGAAAGTTTTAGTGGCGCTTTACCCAAGCCGGGAAAGGATGAAAAAGAGCAAAAACGACTCTTACTAATCGTCTTAGCCATCAACTTTGCTTTCTTCCTATTTGAAATTGTTACCGGTTTTATTTCTCAGTCAATAGGACTAATCGCCGACAGCCTCGATATGTTAGCAGACGCACTAGTTTATGGTATTAGTCTTTCCGCTATTGGTGCGGCTACTAGTAGAAAAAAATCGGTAGCAAAAATCGCGGGCTATCTACAAATTATCTTGGCCCTTTTGGGTTTTTCAGAAGTTCTCCGTCGCTTTTTGGGCCTAGAATATCTACCCGATTTCCAAACCATGATGATAGTTTCTACTCTGGCTTTAGCGGCCAATACCATCAGTTTATTGCTGCTGCAAAAATCAAAAGGCAAGGAAGAAGCCCACATGAAGGCTAGCCTCATTTTTACTTCTAACGACATTATTATAAACCTCGGAGTAATTATAGCGGGTAGCTTGGTGTATTTCTTCCATTCGCCCCTACCCGATTTACTAATTGGTTGCATCGTATTCTTCATTGTAATTAGGGGAGCCCGATCGATTTTAAGCCTTGCTAAATGAGCATTTCCCTTATCTTGCGATTCTAGAAACAACTCCATCACTTTGAAAACACTAGGCATCATTCCAGCGCGCTACCAAAGTTCTCGTCTACCCGCTAAGCCTCTCGCCATCATTGCCGATAAGCCCATGATTCAGCATGTATACGAGAGAGCTTTATCTGTATTCGACTATCTAGTAGTAGCTACCGACGATCAAAGAATTTATGATGCCGTTATCGCTTTCGGCGGAAAGGTAGTAATGACGAGTACGGAGCATAGTACGGGTACGAATCGCTGCTTAGAAGCTTACGAAATAGTACAAAAGGAAATGGGCGATTTTGAGGTAATCGTAAATGTGCAGGGTGATGAGCCTATGATTAAAGCTTCGGAATTACTAAGTCTAATTGCCTTATTCAGTAAGCCCGAAACCGAGATTGGCACTTTAGTAAAAGCGATTGAAACCGAAAAGGAATTAAGCAATACCAGCGGTTGTTTCGTAACCATCACTAAACAAAACAAAGCCCTTTATTTTTCGCGTGCCCTTATTCCTGTATTACGGAATATACCGCGCAGCGAGTGGCTTGGGAAACATACTTTCTATAAACATATCGGCCTCTATGCCTACCGTCCGGCGAGCCTAAAAAGCTTTGCCCTAATGGAGATGAGCAGCTTGGAGATTGCCGAATCTTTAGAGCAAAATCGTTGGTTGGAAAACGGAGGCAGCATTCACGTTGGCTTTGCTTTAGAGGAAAGCCTTTCGGTAGATACGCCCGAAGATTTAGCGGAGGTGAAAGCCTTAATGGAGCATTCTTAATGAATAAAAAAGAGCTGAAAGATTTTCTCAATTTCAAGGCAGAGGAATACGAGAATCCTAATTTCATTGAATTAGATCCTGTTTCCATTCCTCATCAGTTTAATCGTAAAGAAGATATCGAAATTGCCGGTTTATTGAGCGCTACCATCGCTTGGGGAAATCGCAAAAGCATCCTTATAAATGCGGCCAAAATGATGGCCATTATGGAAGGGGAACCGTATCAGTTTACCTGTTCTTATTCCGAAAGGGATTTTAAAAAGTTAAAAGGCTTTGTGCATCGTACTTTTAATGCGGAAGATTTCGACTTTTTCATTCGTGCCTTACAGCATATTTACCTCCACAAAGGCGGATTAGAAATGGTATTTCAAGGTGCTAATGCCAAGCAAGCTATCGTGAACTTCCGCAGCGAAATGCTTCAAGTTGCGCATCTACCGAGGAGTGAAAAACACCTTTCAAACCCCGATAAAAACTCGGCAGCAAAACGTCTCAATATGTTTTTACGCTGGATGGTTCGTCCCGCTACTAAAGGCGTAGATTTTGGTTTATGGTCTTCGCTCAGTCCCGCTCAATTAAGCTGTCCGCTGGATTTACACAGTGGTAATGTAGCCCGTAAACTAGGGCTTTTAGACCGCAGAGCCAATGACTGGAAAGCAGTAAGTGAATTAGATCTTGCTTTACGAAAACTCGATGTGCAAGACCCGGTGAAATACGATTTTGCCCTTTTCGGGATGGGTGTTAATGAGAAGTTTTAGGCTTTAAAATCTGCGACCTTTTTAATATCCTTAGATTCGATTATAGTTTCTGCTTTTTGGCCCTTACTTAAAGCCCACATAGCTTTGGCAATATCAGCTGCTTCCACTCCTTTGTACTTTTCTGGGATTAAGAAGGATAGGCTATTCATAAGGACTTTGCCGATGCTTTCCCCCAATCGTTTTTCTTGTCTGGGTCCCATAATCATTGAAGGACGAAGAAAGTAAGATTGCTTTAAGTTGAATTTACGAATGGCTTCTTCCATCTCTCCTTTCGTTTTAAGGTAGAAGTTTTTGCTTTGCGCATCTGCGCCCAGCGAAGAAACTACGCTAAAGTGTTTTACATTGCCCTTTTTGGCTAATTCCGCGGCTTTTACCGGGATGCCAAAATCAATTGCATGGTAGGTTTCTTGATTGCTGGTTTTCGCTTTCGTTGTGCCAACACAAACAAATACCGCATCTGCTTGCAAGCGCTCGGGCCAAAAATCGTCGCTTAACAAATTTCCCAAGCGTTCTTTCACTTTGGGACTTTGCATACCTAAAGTTCGACGGGAGTAAAGTTCAATTTCGGTATAATCACTGTCATTTAATAATTCGGTCAGTAAAAAATGTCCCACTAAACCTGTTGATCCTAATAGTATTGCTTTCATTTAATTTTATTCTTGATTAAAGTCGATATGCTCTAGGTACCAACCATCTTTAAAGTAAAAACGCTTTGTTCCAAAATGATGTAAGGCATAGCCCGTGGCGAATACCCCGAGACTTAAGTAAACGGTTAGCGGACGTATAATAGGCCGGTCTCCATTTATAATCGCATTAAAGATGATTACTCCGGGAAATAAAGTGGCACCCGCCATAGCCGCTTTTCCAAAGAAAGGCATTAAGCCTCGTTTAACTTTTAAGGCGACAATATTCTCGTGCCTTACTATTTTGGTTCCGAATACAATACGATTGCTATCGGCCCGCACAAAATCGCCAGAAAGCCAATACTCTTCATCGCCATTGCGAACTTTTAATTCCAATAAATCTCCTTGACTCCAGCGGTAAGCTGGTAATTCTCCCTTCTTTTTTAAATATAAATATTGCTGCGCGTCTACGGAAAGTGATGCCAGAAGGAAAACTAAAAAACTAAGAGCTGGAGCTAGGCTTTTCATGGGGTTCTTTTTTTTCTTGAATATGATAGTGTATTGTTAAGGGGTAGTCATTTCTTGCGGTGTGGCCCATCCAGTAATCCTGACCATATTTTTCGATTTCATGGCTTAGGTCGTCACTAATATCTTCGTAAGCCAATCTTTGTGATTTAAAACTGCGGGGCTCAGATTTGCGAAAGTACCAAGCTAAGACAAGTCCTATTATTCCGCCTGAAATATGTCCCTCATAGCTCACCCGTTCCTCAATAGGCGCCAAGCCCCAAACCAAACCGCCATATAGAAATACCACCAACAAACTTAAAGCTAAAAGATTGGCATTGGAGCGTAAAATGCCACTAAAAAAAATAAAACTTGCAAAGGCATAAATCAAACCTGAGGCCCCGATATGATAACTTTCTCGGGCAAAAAACCAAACCATCAATCCACTAAATATCCAAGAAATCCATAATACCGGTTTTGCATTGCGCGGGTAAAAGAAATAGATGGCCGAAAGAAGTACGAAAAGGGGAATAGAATTATTTGCTATGTGTTGTAAATCGCCATGTAAAACAGGACTAAGAACAATACCCAGTAGCGATTGCCAACGTTGTGGAAAAATCCCAAACTCATACATTCTCAAATCAAAGAATGTATCTAGGGCAAAAAATAACCAAATTAAGAGTAATAGTAAGAGCGGTTTAAGCATGAAATCGAGGCTAATCTCTTCTTTGTTTGCCCCTTTGCCAACGCTAATCGAAAATGTTTTGCCTTTATTCATGCTTGTTAAATGTAGTACTTTTACAGGCAAATAATATTCCGCATGCATGCCCCTCTTGCCGAAAGGCTTCGTCCTATAACTTTTGATGATATTATTGGCCAGAAAAAGCTAATTGGTAAGGAAGGAAATCTGCGACTTCTTTTAAAACAAGGCTTGGTACCCTCTTTAATTTTCTGGGGGCCACCCGGAGTTGGCAAAACTACATTAGCCCAAATTATTGCTGAGCAAAGTGGCCGCAAGTTTTTCACCTTAAGTGCTATAAACAGTGGAGTTAAGGATGTCCGTGAAGTAATTGGCCAAGCCCAGAATCAAGGTCTTTTTGCCCAAGGTAAAGCCCCTATTTTATTCATTGATGAAATTCATCGATTCAGTAAATCGCAGCAAGACAGCTTACTAGGAGCAGTGGAAAAAGGGATTATCGTTCTTATTGGTGCCACCACCGAAAACCCAAGTTTTGAGGTGATTCCCGCCTTGCGCTCACGCTGCCAAATTTACACCTTAGAATCGCTCAATGCAGAAGACCTTCAAGAGCTTATTAATCGCGCCTTCTCCAAAGATAGCTGGCTGATTGATAGACAAGTTAAGCTTACGGAAAAGGAGGCATTAATGCGTTATAGCGGCGGTGATGCACGTAAGTTTCTTAATAATTTAGAATTGGTAGTCGGTCAAGTTGACAAAGGGGGTGAAATTACTAATCAACTAGTAGAAAACATCTTACAAAACACCAATACCCAATACGATAAAAATGGTGAGCAGCACTATGACATAGTTAGTGCTTTTATAAAATCTATTAGAGGTAGCGATCCCAATGCGGGTTTATACTGGTTGGCTCGAATGATTAAAGGAGGTGAAGACCCAAAATTTATTGCACGGAGACTTTTAATTCTCGCCTCTGAAGATATTGGTTTGGCCAATCCCAACGCCCTTTTATTGGCTAATGCTTGTTTCGAAACGATTGAGAAAATTGGTTGGCCAGAGGGAAGAATAACCTTAGGACAATGTGTGGTGTATTTAGCCAATTCTCCTAAAAGTAATAGCGCCCATATGGGCATTAACAAGGCCATGGCAGAGGTTGATAAAACAGGTGATTTAGCAGTGCCGCTTTCTTTAAGAAACGCGCCCAGCCAGTTAATGAAAGAGCTAGGTTATGGCAAAGAGTATCAGTATAGTCACAATTATCAGGATAGCTTCAGCAACCAGGAATTTTTACCTGACGCTTTAAGCGGATCGGTTTTTTATGAACCCGCCGAAAATTTTGGCGAAAAAAAAGCCAGCGAAGTATTGAAACAACGCTGGCCTAAATATTATTCTAAATAGTTTTAGAAACCGCTGAAAGTTAGAGTTGATGTAACAAAACCGCCATCGGTGCTATTTAACTCAATTGTATACAAGTTATTACAAGCATCATCTGAAATAAAGTCAATACTACCGCTAGTGTAAGTAACACCCGTACCAGCCATATCGATATTGATAATACCTTCTTCTAAACGGTATTGGCAAGAGCTTTTATAGCTCAAAGGAGTGTTGATGGTAGCTGTAACGGTAATAGTATCCGCAACACCAGTTGAAGTTCCAGATAAAGTGTATGAATCGTCTGAAACATCACCAATGGTGCTAAAGCCATCTACCCAAGTAAGGGTTTTACTGGCAGAAAGTGAGAAGGTATTGTCTTCTGTATCTGTAACAGATAAACTGGTTAAGGTAAGAGCAAATACATCATTACCTTGATTCGCGACATTAAATGATCCAGTAACGGGCTTACCTGCTTCTTTATAATTTAAGAAAGTACCCGCAACGCTAGTTCCAGAAACCATGTAATCGCCTCCACCACTCATTAAAAGGTTGATTTCACCTTCTCTTAAAACACCATCGCTGCCGGAAGCTCCATTACCATAGTCAATTTTAACTACGGCTCCAGCACGTGTAACCATGGCACCATCAATAGTAGTCGTATCATTAGTGATAAAGTCATTATCGCGCATGGCTAAATCAACAGTATTGAATATACGACTGCCAGTTCCTTCGGCTAAAATGTATAGTTCGCCAACTTTTGATTCAACTTCGCCAGCTCCGCCTAAAGGATTTTCTTCATCACAAGATGCAAAACCAAAGGCAATAAGGCCAGCTAGGAAGAATTTTGAATTTAATTTTCTCATAGTAGAAGGGGGGGATTTAGAAATAATTAATAAAGTTATTAGATTCATTATTAGTTTGCGAGGGTGTATTTGTCTTCGCTTCTTCTTGCTTTTTCTTGTCCTTCTTCTCTTTTCTGCCATAAAAAGTAAGATTAATTCCGAAGCGGAAATTGGTAGTTTGCAGACCACCGTAGTCAACCATGCCCAAAATATTATCAGACATTAGGTACAATTGAAAGGCTCCTAATTTAAGGTCGAAGCCAGCTCCAACGTTGTGCATAGTTCCATTTATAATGGAGTAGCCGGCAGTAAACTGAAAGGTTCTTGATAATCGTCCTTGATAATTGACACCCAAGTCATGAAAAGCTTCACCGTTCCAAATACGGCTATGGTATAAGGCACCAAAAGTGTGCTTTTCATTAATGTGATAGTTAGCGGCGGCAAATATGCGGGGCATCAAACTTCTCGAATAAGAATCTCCATCAACTTCTTGGAAATTAAATCCCGCTTCAAGGCTATCAATGGCACGATTCGCCGCGTCATTAAAATCATTTGCCGCTAAATCAGCTTCTATTCCTCTAAATTCAAACTCACTATCGCTTACATAATTACGCGTGTAATCATTATAAGTAATCGAGCCAATATCAAGTACCGAAGCACTAAAGCTCCACTTATCGCTAAATTGATAATGTGCACCGAAGTTAAAAGAAAAACCAGTATTATCGGCAAAGGCGATATTCATTGGTTCTAAAGCATCTGCCTCGAAAGCGCTTGCACCAGCACTGCGCACCAAAATATCTGAGCGGCCTTCAATTGTAAAGGTAGAGTCGTTCGTTAAACTGACATTACTGCGCTCAATGTAAGCGTGTTGCTGACCAATTAAATAGTTAGCGCGCAGGCCTAAGGTTAACTTTTCATCGAGAAAACGATGCTGATAACCCACATAAAAGGCAGTACGATTTGAAACCTCTAAATCAAATGTGCTTAAGTCTAATTGGGTAATGGAATTATTATTCTCACTAAACATCACCTCAAATAATTGATAAGGAATGTCCATGGTAAGATTAATATGCTGCGTTGCTCCAAGGCTTACAAAACCTTTTTTAAGGCTGAAGCCGATGCCTAATAAATCTACTGTTTGGCTAACCGCTAATTGACTGCTCGCATCTAAACCAGCGGTTACACTGCGAAGGTTTGCATTTATATCGGTATTCGCTTGGAAAATGTCTATTGCAGAAAAACCACTATTGTGATAATGTGTACTTAAGCCTGAAATCGCTGGTAATCCCACCCAAACCTTCGTTTGTTGCGGCATCGCTGGATTAGTATGTAAGCTCTGACTTATAGCATTAAAGTTATAAAGTAACATATCGCTTTGCGCTGAAGCAGAAAAAACACAAACGATTAGTAAAGCAAGGGAACTTAGTATATGTTTCATTAGAGCGAATTCACTTTAATATTACTATTCGCTTCAATAGCAGAGCGAATTACCAACTCATAATCTGAATACATTTTCACTGCATCTTGTCCATTATTAGTGGAGTTAACCTCTGCAATAAAGCGCAAAGAACCAGAGCGGAGTAAAGCACTAATTAAAGTTTGATCAAATACTACTTCATTATCGGCTATAGCTGGAGCGATTACTCTACCATTATTATCAACTGGCGCCGCATTTAGCAAGCCTATTTGAAAGCCTGCTATACTATCTGAAGTGACAGAATCTTGCATAACTACCCGAAGATTTAAATCTAATGGCAATCCATTCTCACTATTGAAATAAAGTGTCAGCTTTTCAAAGAAATCCTCATTACCACCTGCACTGATACTGAAATCTTCAATAGTTTGATCCAAACGCATATCCTCCATTCGCATTTCCATTGGGACATCAACTTCAAAGTCAATCACCACATTAGAAGTACTAGCAATAAAATTTGGTGGTCCAACATTGCCGTCAGGGTTAAGACTAATATCACCTGCGTATAAAATAGTTTCCGGTATATTAGCTAGGAAGTTCGTGATTTGAGAATTATTTGCATTTAGGGTAAAGCGCGATTCCTGCACTATACCCGGTCCGGGAGAGGCCAAAATATTAAAGGGTGGTGCATCTAAGGAAACTCTGGTACGCTCCGAATTTTCGCCATCAAAATCTGTAGTAATTTGAATGGGCAGACCTACGGTTGATTTAGTAATTAAGGTAACATTTGGGTTGGTTAAAAATAGTCCGCCCGCGAAGTTCGCTATACCATTAACATCAAAGTTAAAGTTTCCTGCAGGAGCCGCCTGTACTCTTTGGCCAAAATAACCACTAGCTACTTCCAAACCTAAATTGCGCAGCGCCACACCGCAAGAATAAACCACATTATCTGGAAGAGCGGCCGTATCATCGTCTAAAACTCTAATTCCTATATCAAGGAAGTTTACCCGTGTTCCCCCATCGCTAAAATCGAAACTTAAACCACTAATCAGAGAACTATCTGATAGTGTTCTCTGTAAAGCATCTAAAGTGAAAGTATCCGAATAGGTTTGCCCGTTTAAAGTGGCATTATAAAAAGTTAACTTAAAACGAATATCGCTTTGGGCGGAATCGCTTGCAGCAATTTCCATCCCTACGGTTCCGTCGGAGAAGGTCGCCCCTCCTAATTGAGCGCCTGCTATCGTCCCTAAAGCTACTCCCACCCTAAAAAATGGCTGAGCTTTGGATACCGCTAGCTCAAAAGGATCTTGATCAGGAATGGTTAAAATATCACTGGCTGAATAGGTAAATACCGAGTCTTGACGATAATATATGCGCAAAGAATTATCTGGATCTACTACAATGGTAGAATCTACGTCATTTACTAAATCACCCAGATTTAAGGTAAGTGTTGCAAGAGGAATCGTGCCCGAAGGATTTATGGCGATATCATCTACCATATCAAAATCTAGATCCTTGCTACACGAAACTAGAATTAGTCCCAATACTGAGACGCGAAGTAGGTACTTCTTCATTTTTTTTTTCCAAATTATGTTAAGTCCCCACTCTTTTGCAAATTTAGGAATTTAAAATTAAAACAAACAATTTCTAACTTCACCGATTAGCTTTCGATTAAATTTTAAATCCATCTAAGCTAAAAATGAAGTGAACCAAACACAAAACCCCTGATAAGTAGGCCATATAGGCCTATCCGAAGAGACGAAAATGAACGGCTCCTATTAATTTCCGCTAAAATCGAAAAGAAAAAATTATAAGCCAAGGTCTAACTTAGCTTAGATTATGGTTAAATTTTGAACCTTAATTCGAAATAATCCGCATTTCTGTACGGCGATTTTTAGCCCGCCCTTTCTCATCATCATTGCTTGCAATTGGCTTGGAAGAACCAAAACCCTCAGACCTTAAGCGTTGAGAATCAATGCCTAGTTTTATTAATCGGTTCATTACCGCCTTGGCCCGATTCGCACTTAACTCCTTATTATGGGCGATTGTACCTTGATTATCGGTGTGTCCTTCAAGCAAGACATTCAGACTCGGGTTTAATTGTAAAAACTGAAAAACCTTCGCGATCTCTTGATCACTACGCTTACTGATTTCATAAGAGTCGTAATCGAAAAAAACATTTTCTAAGGTTACGCTTTGCCCAGCTTTAATAGGCTCCAGCTCTAGCAAAAGTTCTAAAGCCTCTTCTCTATTTTTAATGCTAAGGGCGAAATTTTTTGAAAAGAAAAGATACCCAGGTTCTGCAATGGATAAACCATAATCGCTTCCCACCGGCAATACCGCATAAAACTCCGCCTCTTTATTTGTATTTCGCGAAAGGAGTTTGGTACTATCCTCTAGATTAAAGAAATCTAAACTAGTAGGAACAGGAGCACGCGTTTCAATATTGATTACTTTCCCTTTTAAATATGCTATCGCTGAAGCCCGTGCTTGAGGCGGTAATTGAAATTCGTAAAGGTCTAATTTACCCAAGCCGTCCTTTAAGGCATCGCTGCTGAAATAACCAGTTTTACCATCTGGGGCAACAATAAGACTAAATTCTTGAAAAGGTGTATTTATAGGATGTCCTAAATTTTTCGGCTCTCCCCAAGATCCATCCGCTTCGCGCTGGGAAACGAAAAAATCTAAATCGCCCATACCGGGATGACCTGAACTGCTAAAGTAAAGGTGTTCATTATCGAAATGGATATAAGGAGAAGTCTCTTGTTTATTGGTGTTTATCTTCCCACCAATGGGTTCTGCTTTACTCCAACGACCTGCATTATATTCACTGACATAGATGTTCATATCCGGATCCGAACCGCTGCGGCCGCGCACAAAATATAATGTTTTGGAATCGGACGAAATAGATGGTTGACTTTCCCACATCCCCGAATTAATAGCTGGACCGAGGTTAACCGCTTTGGTCCACATACCGTTATTTTGTAAAAAAGAAGCGTAAATATCACACGATCCAGCACCATCTGGTCTTTCACAAGCGGCGAAGAAAATGATCTTACCATCAGAGCTGATACTTTGTGCCCCTTCATTGCCAGAGCTATTTAATCGCCCGGGAATTATTTGCGCTTGTGACCATGGAGCCTGAGTGCTATCTCTTTCTGTAAACCAAAAATCTTCATCTAATTTCTGGCCTGCCATTTTTCGATGTGTAAAAACTAAAGTGTTGCCATCGGCGGAGATGGAAGGAAAATACTCCATTTCAGGGGAGTTAACCTTGGGGCCTAAATTTATAGGATTATAAGGAATGCTTTCTTTTAAAGCTTCTTGGGCGAATTTCGCGCTGGCAATTATTTCGTCTGCTTCCTTAATATATTTGGAACTGGCGCGAGGTTCAGCTTTATAGGCTTCTAAATAGGGAATGCTTTCTTCATAGCGCTGCATGTTATAAAGTTGTCGGCCGTGAAAGAGACTTAAAAAATAAGGAGCCTCCAATTTCTCGGCCTCCTCATAACATTGTAATGCATCCCCTGCTCTACTCAGTTGATTGAGAATATCCGCTTTAAACAACCAAGCGTCCACAAATTCAGGGCTATCTTCAATCGCTTCGTTTATTTCTTCCAGAGCATCATTAAATTGATACTCGCTAACTAAAGTGCGTGCTTCCAAAAGTTTTTTGCGGGCCTTTTTACTTTGGCCGCTTAAATTTATTGTGCTAAAACTTAAAAGTAGAAATATACAGAGTCTAAACATATCAATTTTTAAAGCGGAACAAAGAACGAAAAATTGCCAGCGTATTTGGCGCTCCTGTGAAAATAAGATTATTTTTAACCTATGAAAAATATTAAGCTCCTTAGTTTTCTAGTTTTCGCTAGCTTTTTAGTTACCTGTACTAAAAAAGAAGAAACTCCTGATTCTAATCCTCCCAATCTCAAATTTACCATGGGGGCGCAATGCGGTTGGGGCTTGCGTTTCGATTCCCTTACGGTAGATGCGTACCAAGCTCATCTTGTGCAAGATTTTTGGAGCGCAACAACCAATGCCAATATTGTAGTAAACAGCAAGCGAACTATTAGCACCACTGAGTTTAATAATTTGGAATCTGCCTTAGATTGGAATTATTTTAAGTCTTTAAATTATAATTCTGGCAATTTACCCGTTGATGGTTGTGACATTTGGTTAACAATAGAAAATGGTGGTCTAAGACATCAAATACGCTTTAGCATGGCCGACACAATTCCCCGACTACGGCCCTTAACCGATCAGTTAGATAGCATTTGGAGCGGTCTTGGTGTTTTCCCTAGTGACATGCTGGATAATTTTTAAAATAAAAGCGGTCTGGGATAATCCAAATATTTCGTAATCAATACTATAGATGTCACTTTAACTGGCGCGCTTTAGTCTTAAAATTCCGCTGTTTTTTAACTAGCTTTGCACCTCTCAAAAAAG
>TARA_R110002050_G_scaffold2416_9_pt1 | contig 14635 bp, 9 predicted proteins | sample TARA_R110002050 | Tara Oceans TARA_R110002050 (sample SAMEA4396988) | marine metagenome | biome: Polar Biome; feature: [DCM] deep chlorophyll maximum layer (ENVO:01000326); material: water (ENVO:00002006), including particulate matter (ENVO:01000060) such as... | depth 25 m
TCAAGAGCAACAAAAAAAATCTAGGAAACAGATTGCTGCAATTGGTATGCCAATAGAGGCTAGAGACAATTTTCCAAAAAGAGGATTTGGTAAGGGTGGTATTAATTGGGTAAACAGTGTTGAACAAGTTGCCCAACTAAAACCTAGTATTGTGATTGCTGATGAAGCAGCATTTATAGCAAATTCTCGTAGAGCTATGAGTAAACAGAATCAAGAATGGCTCAAATTAATTGCTATTTGTAGGCATAAAGACCATTTATTAGTCTTTATTAGCCAACATAGTAGGCAAGTTGATATAGGAATTCTAATGGAGGCTGATTTAGTTTTATTAAAAGCCCCCACACAGTTGCATTACAAGGCTGCTAGAGCTGAGTTTAAATGTGAAATAAAAGAAGCTTATGACCTCTTTCAAGAAATGAGGGGTGACCCAAGAAAGAAAGTTTTTGTGGTAGACTTTCATTATGGTAGAAAAACTATGTTAAGTGCTAAAATGCCTACATGGTGGTCTGAAAAGATATCTAAATCTTTTAGTTCAGCAAGCGTATCTTAAGTACGCTATGGCTCTGCTGATTAAGCAATTAGTTGGCGGAGCCATTCACTAAAAGTTATGGGAGTAATGTTAAAAAAGTTGAAGAATTTACTCTTGATAGTATAATAATATATATAATATATATACTTCCGGTAATACTATTAATACTATAAAGGCCATAACATCCGGAAAATTAATATTTTTATAGATAAAATCCGGTAATCCGGTAATAGTAAAATACATAGGAAGATTCAATGTCAAAAATTTCTGCATTAGCTGATTATTTACAAGAAACTGCAATCCAAAAACTTGCTATTGGAGAAGCATCACCATTAATTCCCGCAGAAGATAGAATATATTTAACTCCAGAAGGACTAATACCAAACATAAATAAAAAACCTATGGATTTAAAGCCCCCTATCGTACCGCAATTTGGAAAAAGAAAAGGGGTTTTTATTGATAAAAGACAGTTATTAAGATTTCATAAAAACGATTTTGAAGAAGCTCAAGCTCCAGATAAAGATAATTTATCTTATGGTGGTATTTTTATTAATAAAGATGGCCTGATATTAATGCGAAAACCTAAAGGGGAGTTTGGTGGTCAAAGATGGACTTTTGCAAAAGGTGGTGCTAATGAAGGAGAGTCCCCATCACACGCTGCCCTTAGAGAAGTTGAAGAAGAAACAGGAATTAAAGGGAAAATAATTAGTGAAATTCCCGGTCACTATAATTCTACTAATAGTAGTAATAAATATTTTCTTATGGAAGCTGACATAGATGATGACCATATTAAATCATTTAAATCTGATGAGACCGATAAGTTAAAGTGGATGACTTCTGCAGAGGCTATGCAAGCATTAAGTACTAATGAGAATGAATCATCTTCAAAAAGAGATAAAGAAGTTTTATCTTCGGCATTACAGATTACAAGAGAAAACTCAAAACAAACATCTTTAAACGAACATTTTAACAATTATGAATCTAATAAAAAACAATCTTTACAAGAAAATCTTGAGGCAGTAGCTGATTATTTTGTTAATAACGAACAATTACCGAATAATTTAAAGAATAATCCACAAACTGCTATGATGATACATCATGTAGCTAAAGCATTAGTTTCTCCTTCTGATACTCCTAATGCAACAGTATCAGAATTTTTTCCAATACTTTTTAAAAAGTTAGATGAACATTACGAATTGACAAAAGAAAATGGGTTTGAAAGTGTACATTTAACTGTTCTTAAACAATGGGGCAATAATGCTTCGGATTCAGATGACACAGTAAATCTCATACAAGAAATTATGGGCGCAAAATACAACATTCCTCACTCTTATGCGTATGGTAAAAAAATACCTGAAGATACAGACGTATTAGGAAAATCTACCTATAGAAATGATGAACAACGTGATGAAATAATTGACCTGTATTCAAAATGGAAAACTAAAGAAATAGAGCCTTCGGGTACATTTTCTTGGGGCGAAAGTTACAACTTTAATACTAAAGAAAAAGTTGATTATTCACACCGAACACAAGAAGGTGAGTTTGTAACAAAACAAGCTAATCCCTACAAATTAATGTTTGAACGAGCTAATTCAGTAAAAGAAGCCAGAATAGGTAGCCCTGAATCTCAAGGAGTTATAGCTGAAAATGAAACATATAGAACAGATATTCGTAGAAAGTATGGAGAATCATATATTAAAGGTGTATTAGAAGGAAATCTTGATGATTATAATGACGATGATATACAAAATTATGGAAATAAATTTTTAGCTACTTATGTTGACCACATGCAAACGATGAATAAACAAATTTTAGATGCTATATACCCAGATACTGACCATTTAATTATGTGGAGAAAAGCTTCTAATATAGACGAAATTGTAGGAAGACATGGTTTAAAAGGAACTACAAGAATTTTGCCACATAAGTTTGGTATGCCTGATTCTACGGAAGTAAAAGAATCTGACGAAGGGTTTAGAGTTAGAGTTCACAGCACACCTGTTGCTGGTGGTTCCATAAACCCATCTGTTTGGAGTGGCACATATGCTTTGGCATCTAAAGTTAACAAAAATGATTTTTTAGTTCTTCATCCTTTTATGTATCCAAACGGTGGTAACACGCATGCCGGTGAAAAAGAAACAATTTATGTGGTAAACACTCCTGAAACAGACGCTAGAGTAATAAATACAAGTAGCAATCAATATTCGGCTTCTTCAGAATCAGGTGGGTGGGCAGATTTTGGTAATGGTTTTGCTCCATTAAATCTTTTTGGAACATATAAAGATAAAGGTGTAACTGCGCCTAACACTGATTATTATTATTCCTTACGTTTACAACCTGCTACTTCAGAAGATTCACCATTTATATCCCCTAGCAATAAAGGACAACTTGGAAGTAATTCTGGAGGACTTAAAAAAGATAGCAAGGGTAATTTGTTTTATGTAAAACATGAAAATTCAGAACGTAATAAATCAGAAGTATTTGCTACTAATATTTATAAAGAAGCTGGAATTAATGTACCAGACGTAGAATTAATTAATTATAATGGAACATTGGCTACTAAATCTAAATGGTTAGATAATCCTATTACACACACTGCATTTTCTAATTCTCCCCCAGAACAACTTTTAAATAGCCCTGATGTTAAAGACGGATTTTTTGTTGATGCTTTATTAGCAAATTATGATGTAGCTGGGGCAAGTTACGACAATTTTGTTGAATCTAATGGTAAAATATATAGAGTTGATAGTGGTGGAACTTTTCAACATAGAGCTATGAGTAAAGAACTTAAACCAAATTATCAAAATTGGAGCGGAAAATACATTGACGAACTATCTAGTATGATGGATACACAATATAATTCAGGAAAAATATTTTCTACTATGACTGATGATGATATTAAAAGAGCAGCTAATAACCTATTTAAACTAACAAATTCAAAAATTGAAGGTATAACAGAAGACTCAGGTTTTTCAGATTTTGATGGAGCAACCTTAAAAAAAAGAAGAGATAGCATTATTAACTGGTTAGTTGACAATAAAGGAGATATTATTAATCATTCTTCAGTAAAATCTGTAAATGATGAGTATAATATATTGAAGAGTGAAATTTTGAAAGAAGATTCAGCCCAGAAAGAGATTTCAGATATATTTATTGGTAATAATTCTGGTCGCCATACAGAAAAAACTCCAGAACAGCAAAAAGAAATAAACAAACATAATGAACGCATGAGTGAACTTTATGAAAAAGAATGGGAAAGAGTATTTGCTGACGATGACCAATAAAAAATAAATGGGGGAATTAAAATGGGGTTAAAGATTTTAAGAATAATTAGAAAGATTGCTAAGTACACTAGTGCTTCATTTTTAATGTTAGCGGGTATTTTAGCTATTGGTATAGTTAGTTATAACCCAATAAACCTCATTTCTACCTATTTACCAGTTACAATTGATGGTACTATTATAGGATTACAAACTTTAACTATCACAACCCCGTGGTTAAGCGGACATTTAAACACTTTTTATAATGACCCGTATATTTGGGGAGGAACAATAGCAGGTTCTGTGTTAGTTTTAATTGCATCATTATTTACATTTAGTAGTAATCCCAGACAATTACCTAGAACTATACTAAACTCTCCCGTAACTATGTACAGAAAATTAAAACTTTGGCGGGATAAACTAATTAATTTAGTTACCCATTTAAATGAAGAGTCTGCTAAATGGAGAACAGCATTTAATATCTTTAAATCTCCATATTCACTATTAAGAACCGCAGGTTTTAGTCCACAAATGGCACTAGGTTTACTCGTAACTACATCAACTGTTGGTACTGGTGTTGTGGTCAACGAAACCATATTAGCTGAACGTAGCTTCAGTGGGGGCGACAGTGGTGTATATGCTGCCTCATTAATTGGTGAAGATTTACCTTTAGACATTCCAACTAGTTATTCGGAAAAAGAAAATACGCTACGAATTGATTTAGGAGTAACCCCAGTAAGGAACATAACAATTGAAAATGTTTCAGTAGGAACAGTTTTTGCAAACTCGACTTTACCACAAGGTGAAGCAAACGTAATTCAAATCTCCGGAAACCCAAACGCAGAAAACTTTAACCCAACAAGACTAGAAGTTGGCGAATTAATTTTCGAAAAGAATAGATGCAAAACATTAACACTTTCAGATATGAATATACATACCCTTAACGTTATTGGAAACGCCTCAGACGGGCAATCCATAGCCCCGAGTCCCGGTACTGCTCGGATGCGTGCTATTGGCGGCGGACATCATCAAGCCGATGAGATGACCACATCCGGAGGCACATATGACCGTATATGGATTCAAGCACCAAGTTCTGGAGTAAACGGAAAAATTGGCACATTAAAATTATCTAACCTTTATACTAAAGGGGGTAATTGTATTTTATCTAAAATGGATATAGGTACAGCAAAAATAAAATTAAATGAAATTGGTAATGGAGACGGATTTGCCACTAAAGATTTCACGATAGCAACAACTGTGACTGCAGCTAATATGACAATTAATGATAATGTTGAGGTTAGTATATCAGAACCAGCAACTATAGGATAGGTGTATATGACTTACGATTATTATAATTACGCAATAAATATTTTTAAGTCTATAATTTCTAAAGAAGTTTCGAGGGGTGATGAATCGTTTAGTGGCTATAATAAACCTAAACGAACTCCAAAACACCCCTCAAAATCTCATGCTGTTTTAGCAAGAGAAGATGGAAAAACTAAATTAATTCGTTTTGGTCAACAAGGAGTTAGTGGCGAAGGCAAATCTGCTAAGTCTGATTCTAAAGCCGAAAAAGCCAGACGCAAATCTTTTAAAGCTAGACACGCTAAAAACATTAAACGTGGAAAAATGTCAGCTGCCTATTGGGCAAATCGTGAAAAATGGTAATTTGTTATGGCACGAAGAACTTGGATACACTGTAAATGCGGAGTTAAACTCCACGCTAAAAAACCCAACAAACTTTGTTACGTTTGTGATAAAAAACAACGTGAAAAAATCTCCAATAAAAAACTTTAATTTAGTATAATATAATAATATGTATGAATATGAAGCAATAGTAACCAGAGTTGTAGATGGCGACACCATAGATGTGGACATAAAATTAGGTTTTGATGTCATGTTATCTAAACAACGAGTCAGACTCTACGGTATAGACACGCCAGAATCTAGAACACGAAATAAAGAAGAAAAAGTTAGAGGGCTTATATCTAAAAATTATTTATTAAATACTTGTAATATTGGTTCTACTATTCGTTTACGCAGTAAAGAACGAGGCAAGTTTGGACGGATATTAGGTGTTATTTATAAAGACGATGACACTATTAGCATAAACCAAACAATGATTGAAGAAGGTTTTGCAGTTCCTTATACTGGTGGGAACAAAGATGAACTAGATGCCTTACATGAGGCTAATAAACAAAAGTTAATTGAAAAAGGATTATTGTGACATTAGCTCAAGAAATATATGAATCACTTTTAAAAGACCCCGATTTAGATGTGGGGGAAAATCAAACACGAGAAGAGTTTGCAAAACAAGAAGCTGAATATCGTGCTAGACAACATTATAACAATGTTGAAGCGTTATCTTTGGCTAATCAACCGCTTAAAGAAGACACACCTGTTATAAACTTATTAAATTACGTTAAGAATTTATCTAAAACGGTTAGCACAGCTTCTGTTTCTATAATTCAAAATATAGTTAAAGCACTTAAAAAAGGTGCTTCACTGAGTTCTGCTCTTGTTGATGCCCAGAAAACAACAGTACTTCAATTACCTCTATTTAGTTCTTTGTATGAACAAATGAAACCTACAGGAAAAGCCTTTTTAGACGCTTTATCTGATTCAAATTTACCCGTTGATAACCTTGTTAGTATTTTAAATGCTATTGAACAAGATTCTTATAATAATCCTCAAGATTTTGCAGATGATACTTGGTCGTATGATTTTATTAAAAATCTTTCTGCTAATCCAGCCTATGTGGGAGGAGAAAACAACTTAAACAATTTTCATGATAATTTACAAACAATAGATGCTTTTTCAAATCACATACCCCATACTGTACATAAACCAGAATCTGTATTGGATAAAAATAGTAACTTTTATGGTACAACTAATAGTCTTCAATTAGCAACTAAAGCATCTATAAAAAAAGTTAATAATTTGTTATCTGCAGCGGGGCATAATGCACAAGTTGAGTTTGGTTCAACAGGAAAATTAAAAGTGACTGGAATAGAGCCAGCTTATAATCCGCATGAAGAAAAATCTGCAGGTCGTTTATATGGCTCAATGACGCAAGAAAATGAACCAAACTCAAATTATAATACTGCTCAATCTGATGCTATTACAGAAGATAATATTATGGATTATTCTGTAGCAGATATCTTAAATGGTGTAAATTGGTTGATGAATGCCCCCCCTATAGAAAAAAATACTACAGTTGAAGATTTTAATAATGATATTGCAAGTGCTACAGAATTTGAAAAGGAGGCTAGTTCTAAACTTCCGCCTAATCAAATTGAAGCCACTGATGGTAAATTAGCAAAAGGAAAACCTCATGTTATGTTTGGTGGGTGGGGACATAAAGATTTTGGTTCAAAACAAAATCAACATTCAGCTCTTAAACAAGCAATGATGTTTGGTCTTTGTAATGAAAAAGGACAGTTAAATACAATAGGTCATATTTTATTGCAAGACGCTTATGATAATGGTATTTTAGGTGCTGCGGAGGTTTATGAACAAGAAAATCATGTAATGTTAAAAGGTGCTGGACTTGATAAATTATTAGAACATCATGGTGTTGATATTACAAACGGTGAATTAATTCCATCTGCAATAGCAGAAAAAATTTCTGGTATGGCGCTAGGTAAAGAAGATATGCCAGACGTTAATTGGGAAGAATTAGCATCTAAAATAGCTGGTGAAGTCCCAGAAGGTGGAGTTCCAGAAACAGAAAAAATGGATAATTTAATTTTGGATACAGCCGATGAATTAGGTGTGTCCCCAACTCCCGCTAAACCAACCACAGAGGCTGGTTATATATCTAACATAGCATCACATATTGTAAGAGCAAATGCAGCTATTAATGTTGGTGATGATAGTTCTGCCCAAAAACATAAAGACTTATTACTTACTTCTTTAGAAAGTGGAACAGAAAACCATAATTGGTTCCCTGATGGTGAATTACCGCTCAGTATGAAAAACATGTTTAACCAACTAGTTGATAAAGAAAATCAAAACGAAATTATGTCGCACATTGCAAACAACACGGGTAATTCACAAATTTCAAATTTGTTTTCTGAAATAGAAGATTCACCCGAAAAAATTCTAGCAGGAGTTGCATTTTCTGGACAACAAGAAACACCTGATGAGGTTGATGATGGTACTACACCTGCTACTGATGCTCAACCAGTAGCTGAAACACCTAAACCGATAGATACTACTGTTGCAGACTTAATGAATAAGCATAATGACGTTATTGAACATATGTATGAACAAACATACGGAAAAGATAATGCTGTTACTTCACTCGAAGAATTTAAAGCTGATAAAGCAGAAGAGTTTTCTGAGATGGGGGCAAAAAAAGCTAAACATGAAATAGCTGTTGGTCATAATAAATTAAAAGCTAATCAAATAAAAGAATCTGAAAAACAAACACAAGAAGAAGCTAAAGAGCAAGCAAAGACTCAAGCCCAACAATTAAAAGAAGAACAAGAAGAAGCTAAACAACAAGCGTTAGCTGAAAAACAAGAACAAACCAAAATAGCTCAAGAAGCTAAAGAAGAACAGGCTAAAACAGCTAAAGAAGAAAAAGAAAAAATTATTCAGGATAAACAAAAACAAAAAGAAGCTAGTGTGTTGCCAGTACAAGCAGGAGATTTAGCAAAAATTGCAGGCAAAGATGAAGACGGTAACCCAAATGAATTACCTGAAGGTATAGCTACACTACATGCTATGCAGTTAGTAGCCCATCAAAAAGAATATGACGACCACATGACTCCTAAAACACAGGATAAAATAAGAGAAGCTATGACGGAAGCACAAAACATGGGAGCTGATTTAGACGAAGTACTTAAAGAAATGGAAGAAAAAGGAGATGATTTTGGCTCTCCAGAACATATGAAAGAGTTACACAATAAAGCTGTAAAAAGTGTTGAGTTTCATCAAAACCATAAAGATTTAATTTCAGGTGAATCTGATGCATCTACACAAGCTTTAGAAGATGCTATAAAACATGGCTCACATGGAAATTTTGAAGAGTTTGATGACGAAGGTGTTTCTACTAAACCTAAAGAAGATGAAGATAAATCATTGGGACATCACCATCTATTACATACATTAGACCCAACACAACAAAAACATGCTGATGATTTAAAAGAAGCCCAAAAATCTGGGGATAAAGAAGCTTATGAAGAAGCTGCTAATGCATTAAAAGAATCGGGAGTTCCTGAAGAAGACATACATCATATGGCAGAAGATGGAACTAAGAAAGATGAACCAACTGGAGATGGCCCTCCAAACCCTGAAGTTGCTAAACAAAAAATGGCTGAGGGATACGTCTGGCATAAAGAAACCAGACACTGGATATTAAAAGAAACGTTAGAAAAAATGAAGGGTGGACATGGAGGATTTGATGCAAGTATTGTGTCTGCTGGACATCAAGGAAAAGATGGGGGAGCTTTTGCTTTAGATGAAAACGGAAATTCTTCTAACAAAAACTTTTTATTTCATGGTTCTGGTGGATTATTAGGTATTGGTGATGGAAAACCTCCTAAAGGTGGTTCTATTAGCGCAAACGGTATTGCTGGAAATGCGATTCATAATGTTTTAAATCAAGGTGGTCATTTAGCTAACCATGAAGAATCTGGAACAGGAATGACAAAACTACAGAATTTTACCCATCCAAACACAAGCATTGGTGGTGGAGCTGGAAATTCTGGGTTACACCATTTAAATGACTCAAACGCAAAACCTTCTGGACTTAAAGCACAATATAAACTTGGGCAACAACAAGGTCTTAAAGGAGCAAAAAAAACAAAAAGTGCGGTAACAGGTGCTGTAAAAATAGGGGCAAAAATTTTAGACCCTACTGGTATTAGCCAAGCTAAATTCGCAGCAAATGTTATTTCCTCTGGTGGTAAAAAAGGTGCTGGTTATTTAAAAGATTTTATTTCTGATAAAATAGCTAGTCATAAAGGTAAGAAATTTTATGGGTTTGAAAAATCTGAAGATGTGACAGCATTAAGTTTATTATTAGAACAATATAACCCACAAGATTATTTAAAAAATAAACGCAATATAGATGATTTATTAGATTCTTTAGATAATGATAAAGAAGAAAATGAAAAACGTTTAGAAAAAAGTATAATAACTATATAGGTGGTATTATATGACAACATTTAAAGAATTACAGAGTTTTTTTAAAGCACAAACTGCTCAAGACCCTTGGGCTATTGCGTGGGCAATTGTTAACGCTGGTGAGGAGTCTGGTGAAAATAGTGTGAATCCTCTTTATACTAAAGAAGCAAAAGCTGCTGCTGGCGATACTGAAAAAAGAAAAGCCTTGGCAGCAAAGATAGCTGCTGGTATAGGTGAAAACCCTTTTAACAAAAGCGCTGATATACAAAAAATATCTCCTGCAACTGCTGCCTTAGCAGGGTGGTGGTTAGGTGGAACTATTCGAGACGATTTCGGAAGAATGAGCCAACCTACAGCATCACAACAAAGAGAATTTGAAAGACAGATTCAACAAGCTATGCGTAAAAAAGGAAGACAAATAACTAAAGAATCTGCTATGGAAAAAATGCAATCATTTTTCCAAAAAGATGATAATGATACATATGTAAGAAAAACACCAGTAAAAAATGCGGTGGAGCCACAAGATGAAATTTTAGAGAAAGTTTTATCGTTCCCCCCATTTGCTGGAGCAAGGTTAGACCCAACATCACATAGATGGGTAAAACCTGAAAATTTTGGACAGACTTATAATGCCCGTGGTGGTAAAAAACGGGTTAGGGCTTCTGGTACTGGCGCACACGAACGTTCTGTTAGCGGACACGGTAAAGGGCGTATTCGTGGAGAAGGTGCTGGAGCTAAGGGAAAAGGCGAGACACATTTAGCGTCACAAAGACGAAAGGAAGGTTTTACACATGGTAAACAGCAAGGCAAAAAAAAGTCTTAAGGTAACAAGTACAACTAAAAAAACTACTCCAGAAGTAGAAGTTGTTCAAGAAGAAGTTGTTGAAAAACAATCTAATATTACTGGATATGTAGTTCCAGTATTTGTTTTAAAAGAACCCGTAGCTAAAAATATTCCTGTTGCTGATGTTTTTTATAAGAGAGCTTCAGATGCAATTACTTTACAATGCTATGCCCCAAATCATGAAGCTGCCATTGAGCAGATAATTGAGGGAGATATTTCTATAGAATCTAAAGGAAATATTAATATGATATCTAAATCAGAATCTCCAGAAGCATGGATAAAAAATTTAATTGCTTCCAGAGAATTTTCTGGGAGACCTTTTATAGCGGAAAAGGCTCAAGAACTTTATGAAGCTTAATGAGTTTGTACATAAAAAACCTGTTTCAAGACAAACATCAACCCAATTCATAATTGAAAACGAAGTTAAAGAACAAAAATATCAAGACCAAATTAATGCTTTAGATTTAGAATTGGGGCGTTATAAAAACTTGGAAGCTGAAAGAGATGAAGCTTTTCGAAAATTAGAAGTGGAAAAAGATAAAGCCCGAACATTAGAACAAGAAAACTCTAACTTCGAACAAGAAATTACTTCTTTAAAAACTACTATTGAAAATCAAGAGACTGTACTAGAACAAATACCTAAAATTGAAGAAGAATCTCGCAATGCTAGAGGACAATTGTCGGATAAACAAAATGAGTTAAATAACTTAGTTGAAAATTCTATGGAGCAATCCAGAAGAATTTCAGCGTTAGGTAATCAAGTTGATTCTCTTATAAGTGAGAATAAACAATTAACTTTTGACCATGTTCAATTTAAAGCTGATAAAATATCTGCTGAGGAAGAAAGAAAACAAGTTTTAGAGAAAAACGAAGAAATAAAAATTTTAACTGATGAAATGAGTAAAATAAATAAAGAGGTAAGAAAACAAAATAAAGAATTTCGAGATGAGATTACTTATTGGGAGAAAGAAGCTAAAGAAATAAGTGTTCAATTAGAACAAGCTTTAAACGTTGAAAATAATTTACGAACATGGGTAACTAAATTGGAACATGAAGAAGCAACTAATAAAACTATTAAAGGTGACTTAGACAAAAATATAAATACTATGGAAAAAACAGTATCTGAAATGGGTTCAGTTATTGAGGGATTAGTAAAAGAAAATACTTATTTAAGAGGTGTTAATAGAGAATTCAGAAAACAGCTAGCTAAACCTAGGTACATGTCTATGGGTTCTATCGCACAAAAAGAAGGATTTAAAATGCCACAAGGCAAAGAAAACATACGAACTAAATATTTAGGTAACGCTTCGCCCACTTTACTAAAGTTTAAAGCGAAGGGGGAGGACAGTAATGCCGGATAAAGCTCCGTGGCGAGATAATATAGAACTTATTCAAAATTATCAAAAACACAAAACTTTTACTTACACAACAACCTCATCTAGTGCCGAAGATGCTGTTACTTTAGCAGGTAATATGGAAGAATGTAACAAAGTTTCGTTTATAGTAGAATTAGGAGACGCATATGTAGAGTTTGATAACGATGCTACAACTTCTACTATGTATGTCCCAAAAGATGAGGGTTATTTTGATGATAGCATTTGGTTTGGCACAAAGATTAGCATTATAAGAGCAGCTGGTACTAATGTAAGAATCAGAGGTATTCTCTGGGGGAGATAATCTAAATGCCGATTATTAGTAGACCGGGATTTTTCGATAGCGCATCTATTGAAAATTTAACTATTGAAACACAATTGCTACTTCAAGCTGCTTCAGAAACTTATGGAGTTGCTATAAGTCATTCTGAACAATCAGCAGACCGAACAATAACTATTCCAGCCCTTGCAGGCAATGGGGATATGGTTATTACTAATGCTGTTCAAACTTTAACTAATAAAACCATTACTAATCTAAAACTAAGTGAGATTTTAGACACAAATGGTAATGAATTATTTAAATTTACAACTACAAGTAGCGCTGTTAATGAAATAACATTAGCAAATGCAGCTGCCTCCAACGCTCCTGTTTTTTCTGCTACGGGTGGTGATACTAATATTGACATTAAACTACAACCAAAAGGTAGTGGTAAAGTTCAAATAAGTGGTGGATTACAAGTAGATGGTACAACAACTACTGTTAATTCAACTACAATTACAGTAGATGACCCTATCTTTACGTTAGGTGGAGACACTGCTCCGGGTTCAGACGATAACAAAGACAGAGGTATAGAATTTAGATACCACGATGGGTCTTCTGCAAGAATTGGATTCTTTGGATTTGATGATTCTACAGGTAAATTTACTGCTCTTACAGTAGCAACTAATAGCTCAGAAGTATTTTCTGGGACAGCAATGCCTGCTATTTTTGGTAATGTTGAAGCTGCAACAATAAGTGGAACCACAGGTACGTTTACTGGCGTAGTAGATATTACCGACACTACTGATTCTTCTGACGCAACTGGAGATACAGGCGCTTTAAGAACAGAAGGTGGGGCAAGCATAGCTAAAAAGCTATATGTCGGAACGGACGCTGATATTGATGGCACATTAGAAGCAGATGCAATTACGGTAGATGGTACAGCTCTTAATGAATTTATTGCTGATACCGTTGGTGCTATGGTAACAAGCAATACTGAAAGCGGTATTACCGTTGCTTATCAAGACGGTGACAATACTTTAGATTTTACAATAGGAACTCTTAACCAAGACACTACTGGTACTGCAGCTATAGCCACTACAGTAACAATTACTGACAATGAAAGTACTAACGAAAATAACGCTATTATATTTACCGCAGGTGGTGATATTGATGGCGGTAACTTAGGATTAGAATCTGACGGGACATTAACTTATAATCCTTCAACAGGTAGCATTACAGCTACTGGTTTTATAGGAGCTTTAACAGGAAATGCTTCTACAGCAACTGAAGCAACTAATATTACTGCTGTTGCAAATAACTCTACAGATGAGACTGTATATCTTACTTTTGTTGACGGGGTTACAGGAACTCAGGGTATAGAAACAGATAGTGGTTTGACATATAATCCTTCAACAGGAGTTTTGACCACTACATCAGTTACTGGTAATTTAACAGGAAATGTAACTGGAAACACTTCTGGCTCAGCTGCTACTGTTACAGGTGCAGCACAATCTTCAATAACGTCTTTAGGCACACTTACTACTCTTACTGTGGACAGTGTAATTATAAATGGTACTACAATAGGACATACCTCTGACACAGATTTAATAACAGTTGCTGATGGATTAATTACGGTGGCTGGAGAAATAAGTGTAACTACTTTAGATATAGGTGGAACTAACATTGGTTCTACTGCAGCAGAATTAAATTTACTTGATGGTTCTGCTAAATCTACCTCATCAATAACGATTGCAGATTCAGACGCTTTTGTAGTTATTGATGGTACAACTACTAAACAAATACCAGCCAGTGATATTAAAACTTATGCTGCTGCTGGTGCTGGCGTAGCGTCAGACGATATTTCAACAGGCGATGGGGCTGTTAACATAGTTACAACAAGTGGGAACATTACTATCGATGCACAGGCTAACGATACTGATGTAATCATCAAAGTTGATGACAATGGTTCGTCTGTTACTGCTGTAACCTTTGATGGAAGCGATGAAGGTAATGCAATCTTTGTAAATGACATTCAATTAAAATCCGATTCTGCTGTACTTAAATTTGGTACAGACCTTGACACCACACTTACCCATACAGATGGAACAGGTTTAACTTTAAACTCAACTAACAAACTAACCTTTGGAGATACTGGGACATTTATACATCAGTCTTCGGATGGTGTGCTTACAATAGAATCAGATACTACAGTGGATATAAATGGAGCTGTTG
>TARA_R110002050_G_scaffold61142_2_pt1 | contig 14613 bp, 13 predicted proteins | sample TARA_R110002050 | Tara Oceans TARA_R110002050 (sample SAMEA4396988) | marine metagenome | biome: Polar Biome; feature: [DCM] deep chlorophyll maximum layer (ENVO:01000326); material: water (ENVO:00002006), including particulate matter (ENVO:01000060) such as... | depth 25 m
TTTGATGTATCTGGAACATACGTACCGTCTTGCACTTGACCACCAATTTTTTGATAAGCTTCTCTAAACGTCTGGCCTTCTACAACCAAAGTATTAATATTATCAACCGTAAATAGATATTTATATAAATCGCTGTGAATATCAATATCTTTAACGATGATTTGCTGAATGGAATAATTAAAAATATCTAGAATATCTTTTATCTCTTCGAAAGCTGCAATGATGTTTTCTTTCAACAACTGAAAATCCCTATGATAACCACTTGGTAAATTGTTGGTTATAAGAATCATTTCACTTTGAAGCGCTTGTATCTTATTACATTTCCCTCGAATTAATTCAAAAACATCTGGATTCTTTTTGTGAGGCATGATGCTACTTCCGGTTGTTAATTCGTCTGGAAAAGACACAAAACCAAAATTCTGACTCATATACAAACAAATATCCATTGCAAAACGCGACATCGTGTTACATAAACCACCTAAAACAGCAGCAATAGTACGTTCATTTTTTCCACGAGCCATTTGTGCCGCCACCACATTGTATTTGAGAGTTTCAAAACCCATTTCTTTGGTAGTAAATTCTCTATCTATTGGGAAAGAACTCCCGTAACCAGCAGCAGAACCTAACGGATTTTGGTCTACCGTTTTTATGGCTGCATTTAATAAATATACGTCATCAATCATCAATTCGGCATAAGCTGAAAACCATAAACCAAACGATGATGGCATGGCTACTTGCAAATGTGTATAACCGGGCAAAACATTGTCTTTATGTGTTTCGGCTAAATCTAAAAGCGTATCAAAAAATACTTTTGTTTTCTGTTTGACAACCGCTAAATTTTCCTTGTAATATAAATGAAGTGCTACTAAAACTTGATCGTTTCTGGAGCGCGCTGTATGAATTTTTTTTCCAACGTCGCCTAGAGTCGTTGTTAACTCGTACTCTATTTTTGAATGTACATCTTCAAACTGTGCATCGATTACAAACTCCCCATCTTCAATTTCATTTTCTAAAACTTGTAAACCTCCTAACAATTGTTCTAACTCAATAGTTGTCAGAATACCTATTTTATGAAGCATTTTAGCATGCGCTTTGGAGGCGATTACATCATACTTCGCAATATGAATATCTATTTCTCTATCGTTTCCAACAGTAAATTGCTCTATTTTTTTGTCTATTGATATGCCTTTGTCCCAGAGTTTCATTTTCTAAAATGTTTATTATTTGATGTGTTTAAGCGTTGATTTATTTATTATTCGTCATCGCGAATGTAATGAAGCAATCTGATAATCATCATAAGATAATCACATTCAATTCGCACCTCGTTATGTCGTTTACACAATAACACGATTTAATAATTCGATATAAATTTTAATACCTTCCTCAATTTCATTTAAATAGATAAACTCATCTGCCGAATGTGAGCGCGTGCTATCTCCTGGTCCCAATTTTAAACTAGGACAAGACAATACCGCTTGATCAGATAATGTTGGCGAGCCATAAGTGGTTCGTCCTATTTCTATCCCAGCAATTACTAACGGATGATCCATAGGAATTGATGATGAATTTAATCGTAAACTTCTTGGTGTGATGCTATCACAAGGTGATTTTTCTTGGAGGATTTGCGCGATTTCAGTATTGGTATAGGCGTCATTTACACGGACATCTATCACTAAATCTACATCGGCTGGTACTGCATTGTGTTGTGTTCCTGCTTTAATCTGGGTGACTGTTAACTTAACATCTCCCAGCGCTTCAGATCCTTTTTCAAACTTAAAATCTTTAAACCATTGCAGTACTTTTATTGAATTATAAATACAGTTGTTATCATTTGGATGTGCTGCATGACTTGGGGTTCCCATTACCTTCGCATCAAAAACCACTAAGCCTTTTTCGGCGACAGCAAGATTCATTAAAGTTGGTTCGCCTACAATGGCCACATCTACATTCGGAATAATTTTAAGCATGCTGTTTAGCCCATCTGAACCGCTGTTTTCCTCTTCCGCGGAAGCGACCAAAACCAAATTGTACTTTAAATTTTCCTGATTGTAAAAATAAGTAAATGTTGCTATTAAAGACACCAAACAACCACCGGCGTCATTGCTTCCTAAACCGTATAACTTGCCATCTTCAACAATGGCTTTAAAAGGGTCTTTCGTATATGCCGAATTTGGTTTTACCGTATCGTGATGCGAATTCAACAATAAAGTTGGTTTACTTTTGTCGAAATATTTATTGATGGCCCAAACGTTATTTTTAGTGCGCTTATACTCTACTTTATAACGTTTTAACCAAGCTTCAATGTGCAATGCCGTTTGGTCTTCTTCTGTTGAAAAAGACTGGGTTTCTATTAATTGTTTTAATAGTGAAATGGCATCGTTTGTTAGTTCTTGTATCGCCATATTATAAAGTTATTCGTGTAAAATTATCATTTTCTTGGGTTAACATTGCCGTATTTCCCATATTTATGGTTCTTACACCATTTTTTAAAGCATCGAAGCAGTTTTCTAACTTAGGAAGCATACCATCGGCAATAATTTCGTCGTCTAAAAGCTGTTTATACAATTTTGAATCGATATGTTTTATTACGGAATTTTTATCATTGATGTCTTTTAAAACACCATTTAATTCGAAACAATAATACATGGATGTTTCGTATAAATTACTCATGCCAACCGCAACTTGCGATGCGATGGTATCGGCATTTGTGTTTAATAACTGCCCATTCCCATCATGCGTTATGGCACAAAAAACAGGTGTAAAACCAGCCTCTACTAATTTATTAATAGACTGATGCGCTACGTTTTTAACATCGCCAACAAAACCAAAATCAACTTCTTTTACGGGTCTTTTATCCGAAGTAATAGCATTGGCATCCGCACCTGTTAATCCAATCGCATCTATCTGTAAGGCTTGTAATTTGGCTACAATATTTTTGTTTACCAAACCACCATACACCATTGTTATGACTTCTAATGTTTCGGCATCTGTGATACGACGACCATTGACCATTTTAGATTCAATTCCTAATTTTGAAGCAATATGGGTTGCGCGCTTTCCGCCACCATGAACCAGAATTTTATGTCCTTTTAAATTTGTAAATAGTTTTAAAAAGGCTTGTAAAGCACTTTCGTCTTCAATGATGTTGCCTCCTATTTTTACTATGGATAGTTTTTCCATGTTACTTTTTATGTCTCCACGAGTGTTGTCGAGAGGTTAATTAGGTCTCGACTGCGCTCGACCTGACAAATTTATGATTATATTAAATTTTTATTTCGAAAAGTTTCTTAACGAAGCCATCTGTTTCTATTGAAAAGATTGCTTCAATCGTTCCTCTTTCGCAATGATATTTACTTTTTACTTTCTAATATTTTTTTCAATACCAATTGTGCCGCATAGGTTCTGTTATTGGCTTGCTCAATCACCAAAGAGCTATCACTATCTAAAACCGCGTCTTCCACAATCAAGTTTCTTCTTACTGGCAAACAATGTAAAAACTTAGCATCTCCTAGCTTTTCTTTAGTTATCATCCAATTAGAATCTGTATTGTTTACTTGTCCGTAATCTTCGTATGAACTCCAGTTTTTAACATACACAAAATCGGCATCTTTAAAAGCCTCTTCTTGGTTGTGAATTATTGGTGTGTTTCCCGTTATGTCTGGATTCAAATCATACCCTTCTGGATTGGCAATTACAAATTCTACATCCATTTTTTGCATGGCTTGGGTAAAACTATTTGCCACCGCATGAGGCAATGCTTTCACATGAGGCGCCCAACTTAACACAACTTTCGGTTTTGATTTTTTAGCGTATTCAGAAATTGTTAAAGCATCGGTTAAGCCTTGTAGCGGATGACCTGTCGCACTTTCCATATTTACAATAGGCACCGACGCATATTTAACAAATGCATTCATAACGTGTTCACTCTCGTCTTTTGCCTTATCGGTTAATGTTGGAAACGCTCTTACCGCAATAATATCACAATACTGTGACACCACTGCTGCAGCTTCTTTAATGTGTTCAGCAGTATTTCCATTCATAATGGTTCCATCGCCAAACTCAATCCCCCAAGCATCACCAGACACATTCATCACAATAGGATTCATTCCTAAATTTAAAGCCGCTTTTTGAGTGCTTAAACGCGTTCGTAAACTGGAATTAAAAAACAGTAACCCTAACGTTTTGTTTTTACCCAACTCAATATGCTTTAATGGGTTTAGCTTTAACTCTTTCGCTTCCTCAATCCATGAATGGAGATTATCTATATCGTGTATAGAGGTGTAATGTTTCATGTACTCTTATTTTATTTTGGTAAACGGCGCTTTGTTTTCAAAAGCATTCGTTATAAAATTATCTTCTAGTCCGTTTACAATCCATGTTTCTATATTAGATTCCCTAGCCAATGAAGCTGCCTCAATTTTTGATTGCATTCCTCCACTGCCGTGAGTTGACTTTGAATTGACAACTTGTTTTAACAACTCATCAAAATCTTCGACCAATTCTATGGTTTTTGGAGCTTCATTTTCAATAGATTCTTTCGTATAAACTCCATTGGTATTAGTTGCTATTATAAATAAATCCGCCTTTAAAAGAGACGCTGTTAAAGCGCCTAGTTTATCGTTATCACCAAACTTAATCTCATCGGTTGCCACCGTATCGTTTTCATTGATAATAGGAATGTAATTATTATTCACCAATACATTAATGGTGTTAACAATATTGGTTCTGCTTTGTTCCTTTTCAAAATCAGAATAAGACAATAAACATTGCGATGTTAATAACCCATATTCTCTAAAAATTTCTTGATAAATTCTGATAAGATGTGGCTGACCAATAGAAGCCAAAGCTTGTTTTACAAACACACCTTTTTGTTTACTCTCCAGTTTAACAAATTGTTTTGCCACGGCAATAGCCCCAGAACTCACAATAATAAACTCACACGTGTCTTGAAGTTTCGCTATTTGATTTGCAATATCTTCAATTTTACCTCTTGAAATATTATCGGTTTCTTTAGTAAGCGTGTTCGAGCCAACTTTTAGCAATATGCGTTTCTTTTTTTGCATGTTATCTTATTTGCCCACTACCGTGAATATACCATTTATTAGTTACCAAATGTTGCAACCCTATTGGTCCACGTTGGTGTAATTTATCAGTACTAATAGCTAATTCACCACCCAAACCTAACTGACTTCCATCTGTGAATCGTGTAGATGCATTATGATAAACGGCCGCATTATCTACATTTTTCATAAATATTTCAGCTACAGCATCGTTTTTAGTTATGATTGATGATGAATGGCCTCCAGAATATTTGTTAATCATAGCGATCGTGTCTTCATTAGAACCAATTTCGGCTATAACAATTTTAAAATCCAAAAACTCTTGATACCAAATATCATCTGATTCAATTGGTGCAACGCCTTCATATTTTGAAAGTGCTTCATCTCCTAAAATCTCAACATCAAATTCTTTTAGTTTTGAAATTAATGTTTTGATGAATGCGTCTTTATTCGGAAGATTTTTATCAATTAACACCTTATCCAAAGCATTACACGCTGAAATTTTAGCTGTTTTAGCATTGATGATAACATCTAACGCAATTTGAGTGTCGGCTTCCTTTTGAACAAACACAAAATTATTACCGCGTCCACTAATAATTACGGGACACGTTGCATGTTCTTTCACAAAAGCAATCAAACGTTCTCCTCCTCTAGGTACAATTAAATCAACTTTCTGTGTTGGATTTTCCAAAAACGCTTGGGTTTCCGTTCTGTTGAATTGTAAATATTCTACCCAGTCTGTTGATACACCATTATTTTTTAATGCTTGATGCCACAACTCAACAATTTTTAAATTTGATGTTGTTGATTCTTTTCCGCCTTTAAGCAATATTTTATTTCCTGATTTAAAAGCAATACCAGCAGCTTCAACTGTTACATCTGGTCGCGATTCATAAATAATCAACACCGTTCCAAACGATGCTGTTTTATTATAGACTTGCATTCCGTTGTCATGTTTAAAACTAAACCGTTCCACACCAACTGGATCATCTTGCGAAGCCAAATGGGTTACAGATTTTATCATTTCGTCTACTTTAGAATCGTCTACTTTTAAACGGTCGTACATCGAAATGTCTTCACCTTTGTAATTCTCTAAATCTTTTTTATTGATACTTATTATCGCATCCCTTTCTTGTTCTAACAGTGTTGCCATATTAAGCAATACTTTATTCCTCTTTTCAATTGATAGTAATGTATTCATTTTTTAAATTTTTATAATGCCTGTCTTAGCGCTTCAAAAAACTGGTCAACATGTGTTTTTTGAATACTAAGTGGTGGCAATATTCGTATTAATTTTTTGTTTGATGCACCACCCGTGAATATGTGATGCTCATAAATTAGTTTTTTTCTGAGTTCTGCTATTTCAAAATCAAATTCCAAACCAAGCATTAAGCCTTTACCCTTAATGTTTTTTATTTCTGGAATTGTTGACGCTTTTGAAATGAAATAGTCTGAAATCTCATTCACGTTTTTCATTAAATGCTCTTCTTCTAAGGTATTTAGAACCGCCAAGCCAGCAGCACACGCCAAATGATTGCCGCCAAAGGTGGTTCCCAACATACCATATTTTGGTTCAATGCTTGGATGAATTAAAATTCCTCCAATTGGAAACCCATTACCCATACCTTTTGCAATAGAAATCACATCGGGTGTTACATTATAATATTGAAAGGCAAAGAACTTTCCTGAACGCCCATAACCTGCTTGTACCTCATCAGCTATAAAATACGTATTATTTGCTTTACACAATGCATCGACCTGCTCAAAAAATTCAGCAGTTCCTTGATCTAAACCTCCAACACCTTGAATAAACTCAACGATAACAGCACAGACATCATCCTTTTCTAATTCTCTTTTAACACCTTCAATATCATTTAAAGCTAAAAAAGCAACCTGTTGCTGTGCATTTATTGGCGCAACAATCCCAGGATTGTCAGTGGCTGCAACAGCCGCCGAAGTTCGTCCATGAAACGCATTATTAAAAGCGATAACGCGCGATTTTCCTGTTTTAAACGAGGCCAATTTTAAAGCATTTTCATTGGCTTCTGCACCAGAATTACACAAAAACAATTGATAGCCTTTACACCCAGACAAGGATTCAATTTTATTTGCAAGTTCAACTTGCAGCGGATTTTGAATTGCATTGGAGTAAAATCCAAGTGTTGAAACCTGATTGGTAATGGCCTTAACATAATTAGGATGTGAATGCCCAATGGAAATCACCGCATGACCTCCGTAAAGGTCTAAATATTCAACTCCATTGTCGTCATATACAAACATATCCTTGCCTGAAACAGGCGTTACATTGTATAGTGGATAAACGTCAAATAATGGCATTTTAATTTGATTTAATTTGATTAATTTTTTCAAAGGACGCTACAATACCTTGTATTAAAGCTGAACTTAGTCCTTGGTGTTCCATGGCATTTAACCCTTCAATAGTACAGCCACTTGGCGTGGTTACACGGTCTATTTCTTGTTCTGGATGTCTCCCCGATTCAATTAACAGACTGGCAGCACCAAAACAGGTTTGCGTTGCTAATTCATGTGCTTGTTCTGCTTCAAAACCTAATTGAATAGCACCTTGCGTCGTGGCACGAACTAGTCGCATCCAAAAGGCAATACCACTGGCGCAAATTACGGTTGCTGCTTGCACTAAATCTTCAGGAATTACCATTGTAGTTCCTAATTGGTTGAATATAGTTTGAGCCATATCCACCTTATCCTGAGCTTTTAAATTCGCTGCAATACAAGTCATTGATTTTCCTATAGAAATAGCCGTATTTGGCATAACTCTAATAATGTTTTTATCGCTTCCGATAATGCCTTCAATTCGAGCAATGTCAACACCTGCAGCTACAGAAATAACTACATGTTCCTTGGTTATTTTAGAGGCAACACTTTCTAAAACCCCATTAATATGTTTGGGTTGCAAAGCAAAAATAACCATGTCTGATTTCTCAACGGCTACAAGATTATCATTGGTAACGGTAACATTAGAATGTTCCTCAAAACTCTTAACAGCCGTTGTGTTTTTATCACTTAAAAACAACGATGTAAACGTATTATTTTTAATCAGTCCTTTTGCAATTGAACTTCCTAAATTTCCTGTTCCTATAATGGCTATTTTCATAGTTTTATTTTTAAAAATAGGTTGCTTTTAATTGTAATCCTTCTGTCTCTTCAAATCCAAACATCAAATTCATATTTTGAACTGCTTGACCTGATGCTCCTTTTAATAAATTATCTATAATACTTGTAACCAATAATTTATTTTCATGTTTATGCAAATGAATCAAACATTTATTAGTGTTTACCACTTGCTTTAAATGCAAAGGATCATCTGAAACAAACGTAAATTCTGCATCTTGATAAAACGATTTATACATATTTTTTGCTTCATCAAGAGTTCCTTCAAAATCTGTATATGCTGTTGCAAAAATTCCTCTAGAAAAATCGCCTCTATTAGGCATAAAAAGAATTTCTGAAGAAAAACTGTTTTGCAATTGCTTAACAGATTGATTGATTTCACCTAAGTGCTGATGTGTAAAAGGCTTATAATACGAAAAATTATTGTCTCTCCAAGTAAAATGCGTAGTTTCTGATAAAGACGTGCCCGCTCCTGTTGCTCCTGTAACCGCATTTACGTGTACATCATTGCCTACTAAATGATGTTTCGCTAGTGGCAATAAAGCCAATTGAATAGCAGTTGCGAAGCATCCTGGATTGGCAATATAACTAGCATCTTTAATAGCGTCTCTTTGCAATTCTGGCAGACCATAAACAAAGGTTTTCCCTTCAAAAACCTTATCTTTTTCTAATCTGAAATCGTTACCTAAATCAATAATATTGGTGTACTTTGAAAACCTGTTGTTTGATAAAAACTTAACAGAATTACCATGACCTAAACACAAAAATAATACGTCAACATCGGGATTAATAGTATCTGTAAATTTCAAACTTAAACTACCTTCTAAATCTTGATGCACTTTACTAATATCGTTACCAGCATTTGATGTACTGTAAACAAAATTAATTTCTGCTTCAGAATGAAACATTAACAGTCTAATTAATTCTCCAGCTGTATAACCTGCGCCTCCTATAATGCCAACTTGTATCATGTTTAAGAATTATTTACTTGTTGATAGATTTTATTTTGATTGCCTAAAATTTTGATAAATCCTTTAGCGTCATCAGGTGTCCAACCTTTACTTTCTTCACCATAACTTGCGAACTTAGAACTCATTAAATCATGCTTAGACACAATACCATCTAACGAGAAATGATACGGTTTTAAACTTACCGTAACATCGCCACTCACTTTGTCTTGACTGCTCTGTAAGAAGGCTTCCATATCTCGCATTACCGGATCTAAATACTGACCCTCGTGTAAATGCATACCATAGAAACTTGCTATATAGTCTTTATGTTGCAACTGCCATTTAGTAAGCGTATGCTTTTCTAATAAATGATGCGCTTTTATAATAATTAAAGCTGCTGCAGCTTCAAAACCTACACGTCCTTTGATACCAACAATCGTATCGCCTACATGAATATCTCTACCAATTGCATACGCTGATGCTAAATTATTTAACACCTCAATATTCATTTCAGGATCATTTTTAACACCGTTTACGGCTACCAACTCACCTTTTTCAAAAGTCAGTTTAACTTTTTCTTCTTCTGTATGCTTTAATTGAGATGGATACGCCTCACTAGGTAATGGTTTTTCAGACGTTAATGTTTCTTGTCCGCCAACACTCGTTCCCCAAAGTCCTTTATTGATAGAATATTTAGCTTTTTCCCAAGACATATCAATTCCATTTGCCTTTAAATAATCTATTTCCTGTTGTCTGGTTAACTTTTCATCTCGAATAGGTGTGATGATTTGAATTTCTGGAGCAAGTGTTTGGAAAATCATATCAAAACGTACTTGATCATTTCCTGCGCCTGTACTTCCGTGAGCTATGTAATCGGCTTCGATACTTTTAGCATATTCCACAATTTCAATAGCCTGAATAATACGTTCTGCACTTACAGATAATGGATAGGTGTTGTTTTTTAATACATTACCAAACACCAAAAACTTAATAACTTTTTGATAAAATGAAGGTACTGCATTAATATTTTTGTAGGTTGAAACACCCATTTTATATGCATTGGCCTCAATATTATCTATCTCTGTTTGAGTAAATCCTCCTGTGTTGACACTTACGGCGTGAACATCATAGTCTTTAGATAAACTTACAGCACAGTAGGATGTATCTAAACCGCCACTATAGGCTATTACTAATTTTTTTGTTGAACTCATTTTTTATCTTTTTTTAAAAACATGGTTTCTTTGATATGCTTTAATCGTTGAAACACTTTTGTTTGTATTGGTTTGTTTTTACTATTCTTTTTCGCTTTTGGATCATAAAGCATCCCTGTACACAAACACATTTTTCTATTGGTTCGTGTTAACACATCGTAATTTTTACAAGTTTGACAACCATCCCAAAACGTTGGGTCATCGGTTAATTCTGAAAATGGTACTGGCCGATATCCTAAATCGGTATTCATTTTCATAACCGCAAATCCCGTAGTAATACTAAATACTTTGGCATCAGGAAATTTATTTCTGGAATGCTGAAACACCTTGTGTTTTATTTTCTTTGCTAAGCCAGCATTTCTGTAATCTGGATGCACAATTAAACCTGAATTAGCCACAAATTTGCCATGTCCCCATTTTTCTATATAACAAAAACCAGCAAACTTATCACCGTCTAAAGCAATTACGGCATTACCATTTTCCATTTTAGTGGTAATATATTCTGGTGTGCGCCTTGCGATACCCGTCCCTCGTACAGCAGCAGACTCCGCAATAGTCTCACAAATAATTTCAGCATATTTGCTATGTGATTTATCAGCAATTACAATGTTCATGTATTGTATTGATTTTTTATTAAAAATTAATGTTTTTCGTTTAAAATGCAGAACCGGACTCACCTAGTTCTAAAAAAATAGAAGTCACCCTTACGGGCGGCGTGGAAAAATATGACACATAAAGTAGTGGTTTATTGACCGACTAATTATATTTTGAAATGCTATGAATGAGTATTTGTACACTATATGAAAATTAAAATTACGTTTTGGTTTTACTTCTAAATCAAATTAGAAACGGCGGCGATTGCGCGTGGGCAAACCTTGTGTAGAACAACGTATTTTATTTTTTAATGCTTTCATAATGTAAAACTATAATTTTATTTAATAGGTCTTGTAAAAACACCTAACTTTTTTTTAAAAATTATCAATACGTATTCAAAAGTAAAAATTTGTTATGAATAATGTATTTATATGGAAAACAAGCGAATAATATATAAAAAAAGGAATTCAATTTGAATTCCTTTTCGCTATTAATCATCTCTAAAAAGCTGCTTAAAGTTTCCTAATCTTAATATTTTTAAAACTTACTTTATTGCCATGGTCTTGCAATCCGATGTGACCCGTTCGATGCTTACCAAAACCTTCCCATCCTTTAAATTTTGAGTTTTCTACCAAACTATCCCATTCTTCGCCATGAACAGGAAATGTAACAATCTCTGTTCCGTTTAAAGTGACGCTTCCTTGATTGGTTTCATGATTCACTTTTAAAACACATACATTCCATTCGTTAGCAGGTTTGCAAACGTCATACATAGGTTGCACCATATCATACAAAGCGCCTGCTTGATGATATTTAGGATTGGCCAAAGCATCTGGGTGGCGCTCGTTATCTAACACTTGAATTTCTGGACCAGTCTGATAAGCTTCACTATATTTTGGATCTTCAAAAACACCCCAAAAAATACCGCTATTACCTCCTTCTGATATTTTCCATTCCAGTGATAATTCAAAATTTGTAAAGGTGTCTTTAGTAATTATATTTTTACCACCTTTTTCACCAGGTGTAAAAACCATAACACCATCTTCAATGGTCCATTCTGGATACATAGACTCACTTAAATACCCTCTCCATTTATCAAATGATGTGCCGTCAAAAAGCGAAACCCATTCTGATTCCTTCTTTACTTCACTTTGGTCTGGTTCTACATCAGTTGATTCTTTTTTAACTTGTTTACATGATGTAATAGTAATTACAAGCATTGTAAGAAATAATATTTTTTTCATTGTTGCTTATTTATTATTGTATACCTAGTATTTTTCTTAATTGTTCTTTATTTGTTTCACCGCCGGCAAAATCATCAAAAGATTTTGTTGTTGCTTCAATTATATGATTTGATATAAACGCAACACCTTCTTTAGCACCTTGCTCTGGACTTTTAACAACACATTCCCATTCTAAAACAGCCCAAACATCGCAACCATATTCTGTTAATTTTGAAAATACCTTTTTAAAATCTACTTGTCCATCTCCGGGTGAGCGATAGCGCCCTGCACGATCTTTCCAATCGTTATAACCACCAAAAGTTCCCTTTTTACCCGTTGGATTAAACTCTGAATCTTTTACATGAAACGCTTTAATGAATTGATGATAATGATCTATATATGAAATATAATCTAACTGCTGCAACACGAAATGTGATGGGTCATACAAAATATTAACGCGTTTATGATTTCCTGTAGCTGCTAAAAATCGTTCAAAAGTATCGCCATCATGAATGTCTTCAACGGGATGCACTTCGTAGCATACATCAACACCATTTTCATCAAATGTATTTAAAATTGGCAACCATCTATCGGCAAGTTCTTTAAATCCCATTTGAATCAAACCTTTAGGCTGCTGAGGCCACGGATGCATCATTGGCCATAATAAAGACCCTGAAAACGTTGCATGCGCTTTTAAATTTAATCGTTTACTCGCTACCGCTGCGTTTTTCATTTCTTGAACTGCCCAAGCCGTTCTTTCCTTTGGTTTTCCTTTTAATTGATTAGGAACAAATACATCAAACATGATATCGTGAGCCGGATGAACGGCCACTAATTGTCCCTGAATATGTGTAGAAAGCTCTGTTAATTCTAAACCATAAGAATTAATTTTTCCAAGTAACTCATCACAATAAGTTTGACTTTCGGCCGCCTTTTTTAAATCTATTAAACGAGGATCTAAAGTTGGCATTTGTATGCCTTTATAACCTAAATCACTTGCCCATTTACATAAACCATCTAACGAATTAAATGGCGCTTTTTCATCCATAAATTGCGCTAAAAATACGGCAGGTCCTTTAATAGTTTTCATTAGCTTCCATTTTCAATAGTTACCCAAATATTTCCTTTTTGGTGAGATTCTACTGCTTTTTCAATAAAACTCATCCCTCGAAGACCATCTATCATGGTTGGGAATTCTCCGTGATTATAAGGCTCTTTATTAATTGCCTTTGCTACGCCTTTATAAATATTTCCCATAGAATCAAAAATACCTTCCGGATGTCCAGGGGGTAATTTTGTACCATCGAGAGACAATTCAGAATTATACAAATGCCCTGGTTTTAAAACACGAAGTGGTTTACCATCTTCCATGAGATAAAGATAATTTGGGTTTTCTTGTTCCCATTTTAATCCTGCTTTATCGCCATAAACTTTCACCACAAAACTATTCTCCTCACCTGTCGCAATTTGACTTGCGCAAATAACGCCATTTACGTTGTTAGTGCATCTCAACAGAACAGTTCCATCAATATCCATTTTATTATCAGCATACAAATAATTTAAATCAGCCAAAATAGATTCTATTTTTAAACCAGAAACATACTCGAGCATGTCGAAAGCATGTGTACCAATATCCCCAATACAACAACTAATCCCTGATTTTTCTGGAATTAATCGCCAAGTTGACTTCCGTTTACCTTTATCATGGATAATAGGGTTTATCCAACCTTGATAATATTGCGCATCCACTTTTTGAATAGCTCCTAATTCACCGTTCAAAATCATTTCTCGCATTTGCCTTATCATTGGATAGCCCGTATAGGTATAGGTTACCGCAAAAACTGTTTTAGCCTTTTTAAGAGTTTCCTTTAGAACTTTAGCTTCTTCATAAGTTGTTGTCATTGGTTTTTCACAAATAACATTGAAACCGTTTTCTAATAACTTCTTAGCCATTGGAAAATGAAGAAAATTAGGCGTTAAAATAGATACAACCTGCATTCTTTCCTCTTTTGGAAGCTTTAATTCCTCATGTACCAGTGTATCAAAATCTTGATAAATTCGGTTTGTTGGCAATCCTATTTTTTCAGCAAAACCAATATTTTCGTCCCAATCAGGATTAAAAACACCACCAACAATTTGATATTTATCATACATCACGGAAGCAATTCTATGAAGCACCCCTATAAGAGAATCTCCACCACCACCTAAAATCCCTAATCTTATTTTTGAACTCATTGAATATTATTTAAGCTTTATATTCTACTTTTTCGTTTTTAAATAAAATCGCAAAAAATACAAAAACACCAATTGCAAAAAGTGCTGGGAATAGCCATACGTCTTGCCAACTATGAGCGCCGTCTGCAATAACATTTTTATCTACAATTTTACCAGCAACCCAAAACCCAACTAACATACCAACGCCGTA
>TARA_R110002050_G_scaffold79315_1_pt1 | contig 14610 bp, 19 predicted proteins | sample TARA_R110002050 | Tara Oceans TARA_R110002050 (sample SAMEA4396988) | marine metagenome | biome: Polar Biome; feature: [DCM] deep chlorophyll maximum layer (ENVO:01000326); material: water (ENVO:00002006), including particulate matter (ENVO:01000060) such as... | depth 25 m
TTGTTTCTCCTTTTGAAACATCTTCGTAAACCATCTTCTATTGATATAGACGGCTTCCATCCTATAGATAATAACCCAGAAATTTTAGAATGTGAATGCTTTATATCACCTTTTCTTTCTGGGTATGTAACCCACTCAGCTTTATTGGTTGAATTTATTACTTCTTTTATTTGATTTAAAGAACAAGAAATTCCGCTTGCTACATCAAAAACTTCTCCACTGAAGTCTTCTTGGTGATTCATACAAAAGATATTTGCCGCGACCACGTCGTCAACATGAATAAAGTCTCTTGTTTGTTCTCCATCACCATCAATTTGTAAAGGTTTTCCTTCACGAATCATATGCATCCAGGCACCGATCACTGTCGAGTAGGCTCCCCCATATTTTTGGTCTTCAGAATAAACATTATAGTAGCGGAGGCTAACAGTATCCAAACCATAAAGTTCAGAATAAAGTCTGCACTCTAACTCTGAGATGTTTTTTTGGAGCCCATATGGAGACTTCACCAAATCAGCGGCAGCAGAAGACGAAAATATGACACGTTTCACATTGTGATTCTTAGCCCACTCAAGCAACACTGAGGTCGCATAAGCATTATTTCTAAACGTATCGGAGGGCTGTTCTACTGATTGTTGAACGCTTGGAAAAGCTGCGAGGTGGAAGACATAATCATAACTTGTATCTGGTAGGTGAACGAGTATATCTCTACCATCTTTTAAATCCACTCCGTCAACGACATTGATTCCATTATCTAGCTTTATGAAAAGTTTGCTTCCAATATAACCTTTATGTCCTGTTATCAATATCTTCATTTTTTTATATTCAAATTCTGTGTCACAAACCAGTAAAAATCTTTATGTTTGGTTCTATAAACTTTATATAACATATAGCTATCTGAATTATATCCTTTGCGATTGTCTGAATCAATGATGATGCCAGTTCCAAAATCTTTGCCAGCAATTCCATCAGCATAGTCTTCTACCCAGTTCACTAATTGTCCTTTTTTAAGCATTTCAGATCCTCCTCATACATCATCTTGGCTAGTTGTTTAAATTTTATTTTTGGTTCCCAACTTAATTGATTTCTTGCTTTCGATGGATCACCCAACAGCAAAGGAACCTCGTGGGGTCTATATAGCCTCTCATCTATCTCAACATATTTTTCTATGTCTAACCCTGCGTGTGAAAAAACTTCCTCAAGAAATTCTTGCACCGAGTGAGTCTCACCGGTCGCAATGACATAATCATCAGGAACTTCCTGCTGTAACATAAGCCACATCGCTTCAACATAGTCACCAGCGAATCCCCAATCTCTTTTTGCCTCTAGGTTGCCAAGATAAAGTTTGTCCTGTAAGCCGAGTTTTATTCTTGCGGCTGCCATGGTGATCTTACGAGTAACAAAGGTCTCGCCACGGCGAGGCGACTCGTGATTAAAAAGAATGCCAGAAGATGCATGTAGTCCGTATCCCACTCTATAGTTTCTAATCAAATTATGGGCATAAACTTTAGCACAAGAGTAAGGTGATGCAGGCATTAAAGATGTATTTTCGTTTTGGGGGTTCTCAGGGTTGTCGCCGAACATTTCGGATGAAGAAGCCTGATAAAACCTAGCTTCTGGAACCACATGACGAACAGCTTCTAGTAAGCGTAGAGTTCCCATGACTATCGTGTCTGTTGTGCTCTCTGGGACTTCGAAAGATACACGAACATGGGATTGTGCTGCAAGGTTGTAAATCTCATCAGGTTTATATTCGGTTAGCAGCCTATACATGCACCCAGAGTCATTTAATTCAAAGTATCTTAACTCAAAATTTTTATGCTCATAAATGTGATTTAACCTACCTGTACATATCGAAGAAGTTCTTCTTTTCAATCCGACAACTCTATATCCTTTTTCTAACAGCAATTCAGCAAGATAAGAACCATCTTGTCCTGTTATTCCTGTTATTAACGCTGTTTTCAATTAATCCCCCTAATATTAGGATATGCTTCGATAAACCAATCGCAAGTTTTTTGGATTCCTTCATCAAATGGTGTATACCATTCTTTTTTCCAACCCAAATCTAAAAGTTTATTATTGCAGCTAGGCTTTCTATGTTGCCCAGATGGTTCTCTTGATTGCCACAGTATCTTACCACGATAATCAAGATAATTGCATATTATTTCTACTGATTCTTTAATGGAATATTCTTTTGTATTTCCTATGTTTACGGGGGTTGGCTCATTATAATTATCTAGCAAAAAAAGTATAATTTTTGCTATATCTCCCGAGTAGGTAAACTCTCTCAAAGGAGTTCCATCACCCCAACATTCTACAAAAGGTTTATCGCTTAATTTTGCTTCCCAAACTTTTCTAATAATTGATGGAATGACGTGCCCAGTGTTTAGATCAAAATTATCATTTTCTCCATAAAGATTATTTGGAATTGCTGTTATAAAATTACAATTATACTGTTGTCTGTAAGCGCGAGACATAACGTCTATCATTCTTTTAGCATAGGCATACCCAAAATTAGATGAATGGGGGGGTCCAAGATGCAATTGTTCCTCTGTTAAGGGATAGGACACATATGGAGCGTCTGGATATACACAAGTTGATAATAGTGAAATCACTTTATTTGCACCCCCAAGGTGAGCCGCACTCAGCAGTCTTCCAGACAGAGAAGAATTTTGCATATAAAATTCTGCCACCTCGGCAGTATTGGCTTTTACACCACCAACTTTTGCAGCAAGATGAACGATGCGTTTGTCGTGTAACGATTCTTGATCCACGGGGTCGTTCATTATAGAATAAAGTTCTCTACGGGTGGGATACTCAGCATCTGGCAATATATTTTTAAACGCTGCTCCAATCATACCGGTGCCACCGGTAATCAGCAAATCACTCATTTTTAAAAAAAGCCTCTGTGTTAAATGCTTTATCACAGATAAACACATCATAATGTGGCTTTCCAAGACGATATTCGTGATATTTTACGCCCCATTCATTAAGTTGGTTTCCAGTCAATTCGTGCCAATCTAAACCGGTGACCGTGCCCCTTGCAGTCCAATAAATAATTTTGTGACCCTCATCATAGAGTTTATTAATCTTTTCAATATTTTTCTTTATTGGAGTTGCTAGTGGATATTCTCTATCGCCCTTGTACTCACAAATTGTCTCGTCTATGTCAACATAGTAAATCATTATTTACACCCCTTGACATCTTCAAATAATATGTCTCTTTCGCTAAAATATTGATTTATTTTATAACCTTGTTGGGCAAAATACCTTTTAACCTCTTTGTGCTGTCCTCCATCACTCCAAACTTCCACACAAACATATTTTGGTCGATGTTCTTCTATCTTGAAGCCGTTGAGTGCTTGAAGTTCATATCCTTCAACATCTAGACTTAAAAAATCAATTTTTTTGCCCGCCTCTTTCACAATACTGTCAAGAGTTCTTGCAGGTACAAATATTGACTGTTTGTATAACCAGCGTTCATTTCTTTCCTGAGATTGCTCAACCCCGTCTATCTGAGCCATTAGAATATTTTCGTAATCTTTTTCATTAAAATATCCTTTTATAATATCATGCGGATAATCACTTGAGACTAAAGCACAATTATAAAAATGGTTTTTTGGATTCTTACGATTTTCTATACAGGATTCAAACATAGTCTTATTGGGCTCCACCAAGATACCATTCCAGCCTAAAGCATTTTCTAGGTAATAGGAGTTGCTTTGCCACAAACCATTACTGGCGCCAGCCTCAAGAAAAAAGCCATTCTTCATATCCAAATGCGCAAAAAAATTTAATATTTTTTCTGCTAATTGATAGGGGGAGCCAACATCATAGGCTTCCTTATTTTTTTGCATTGTCGATGTCCTGTATTAATTTGATAGTGATCTGACCATATCCTCAAACATATTGAAGTCCATGGTATTGGCAGAGTCGCTCAATGCGGCTGGCGGATTTGGGTGTACCTCTGCAAAGGTGCCATCTGCACCAAATATTTTAGCACATTGGGCAAAAAGCGGACCATATATTCTATTACCACCAGTTACGCCATTGGCTTGTTTATATGTTTGACAAGCATGGGTCACATCCATGACAACTGGGCAGCCGAGTTGTTTTAATTTATATATGTTTCTAAAATCAACCACTAGATCATTCATCCCCATCATTGAGCCGCGCTCGGTCAATAATACACTCTTGTTACCCGTACTGTAAACCTTTTTTATTGCATGTTCCATTTTATCAGCAGATAAAAATTGGGCTTTTTTAATGTTAACAATTTTGCCAGTTTCTCCTGCTGCAATTAACAAGTCTGTCTGTCTACAGAGAAAGGCAGGTACTTGTATCACATCCACATATGGGGCGATTTGTTTTGCCTGATTGGGTTCATGGATATCAGTAGTTATGAAATCTACATGATTTCTAATCTCAGAGAAAGTATCTAGTGACTTTTTTAAACCGGGACCTCTGAAAGAGTTTAGCGATGTTCTGTTTGCTTTATCAAAGGATGCCTTAAAAACATATGTAAAGCCATATTCATCACAAACAGATTTGCAATACTTTGCTATGTCTATGCACAACTCTTTCGACTCCAAAACGCATGGTCCAGCTATTATGAATTTATTATTTAACATACTTCTCTCTTATATGTTGTTCTGTAAAAAGAACATTTGAAATGAATTTCTAGTGCCTACCAATTTATCAGTTAGGCGTTTTACTTCGTGCCAAGTTGGCGGTCTTCTTTCGTCTGGTCCAGAGGGTGGGAAAATCACCATTCTATTGGGGATAAAATCTATCTTTTCTTGACAAATATTTAAACCAAATTTTTTGTTTACATCTGTTTCTGGGGTGTAGAACAAGATCGTAAAAATATTTTCTCTATCATCTAGATGGGGTCCTATTGTATAGCCGACATCATCTTTGGTCATATTGATATGAAAAAAATAATCACCTCGCATTCTTTCAGTCGGCATTTTGGCTCCAAGCAAAGAATAAAATTCTACTTCATTTTTTAAAAGGGTATCAACAAAAGCCTGTATAATCGAACCATTGTCAGAGCACAATGATTCGTAATTTTTCAAATGTAATGTTGTAGAGATGTTTTTTCCAGAAGATTTCCAAGTGGAATAATCTGTCAAATCTACTGCATAACGCTCTCTATTTCCGTAAGAGCCTCTGATATAATTAGTAGGAAAATCTTGTTGTTCTAATTGGCTCGCTAATTGTTTATAAAAAACACAGGGCAAGAAATTATCTACTATTAAATGAGCAAACGGGTGGTATTTAATTTCTGCTGTCTTAATTTTTTCAAAAAGCCCTTGCGCGTCTAATTCCACCTATAATACCCCCAAGCAGTGTAAGAGTTTATCATGGTTTTCAATATTATTTAATGTTTTATTTCTATCCCAATATCTTAATATGTCTGATTCTGCTTTTAAATCCTCTGATGTTTTTAGATCAAAAAGTTTTCGCCCCTTGAATCTATGATCACCATTACATTCGTAAACGCTATGATAAGACATATCTTCGTCTGAGCCAAAAGCAGAAAACCCAAGTATGTTTACATTCTTAAAGCCAGAATTTATTAAATTCGTTAACATTACAAACCCATCGCTGCCATTTCTTTCATGTGTTCCATGACCCATATCAGTACCCGTTAAAGAGTCAGGAAGATATTGTCTATCTACGCATAAATATTTAGCATTTTCTATGTTGTAACCATGCGTGAACCATTTTTTATCAATAGACACTGAGAGTGGCTTGTTGCCTTCACTTATATACATTGTGTAAATTATATTTGGATTTTTTTCTATCAGTTTTTTCATCCAGTCATAATGATCTTTATATTCACTGGGGTTGATCGTTTGTAGATTGTTGTTTACAAGATAAGGATAATAAACAAAAATAATATCTATTTTTGCATTATTTGATAAAATGCCCTTTTGATAGTATTTTTTAGCATACCAATGATTGTGACAAATTATTTTATTTGGCTTTAAATCGTTAATTTTATTATTTAAAAAACTTACATAATTTGGAGGATATAGCTTATCATCATCAACCCTACCACCTAAATATAATATTACATCATCCTCACAGAAATCAGCATATTTAAATATATCCTCTGTGGTTGATTTTTCGATTTTCACTTGTTGCTTGCAGCCTTTATTGTGTCAATTATCTGTTCAACTACTTCTGGTGTGTGTGACATTGAAAAATGGTACAATCCATTGCCATTTACAAAGACGCCAAGTTTTTTCAATTCACTTGAGAAATGTTCTTGCGCGCCGGCTGGCTCAAAATGATCTCTTTCTTTTCTATTCTTGATAAAATGGTCAGTAAAAATAATTCTATTAAGAGGTCCACAGCCAATTGCTCTCATCTTTTTGTTTTCTGAACTGAAAAAATCATTTATCTTAGCCCTAAATAAGTCACCTGTTTCCTGAAGTACGTCATATTGAATATGGTTACCTGTAACAATTGTTTCAAGAATTAAACTAGCAGCGTACATGCTTAAAGGATTGGCGGAGAAAGTGCCGCCATAGAAAACACCCTTCGTTTTCATAATTTCCTCTTTCCCGCCTACGGCGCCCACTGGGAAGCCGCCGCCCAATACTTTTCCATAAGTTACAATATCGGGTCGTACATCAAAAATACCAGAGCCACCATGCGCCGATAGCCTGAAACCAGTCATGATTTCATCAAATATCAATAACACGCCGGTTTCTGTACAGCGTTGTCTAAGTTTTTGTAAAAATTCCTTAACATCTGCTCGTGGATTAGAGCCCTGTGTGGGCTCAATAATAACAGCAGCCATATCACTAGTAATCATTTCAAAACATTGCTCGTCATTATAGGGCAATACCTTAAATAGATTATTGGTTTCTATTGGCACTCCTTTGTTGTTAGAGTGCTCTTCTAAGAAGCCATCTAAGCCACCGTGCCAACCGCCGTGAAATCTTCCAATTATACTTTTACCTGAAAATGCACGAGCCAGTCTTATAGCTCGCATATTGGCTTCGGTTCCAGAATTACAAAAAACATATTCACTATAAAAATCAGGATTTATGTGCTGTTTTAAGAGATGGTTTACTTCTTTTGTGTGACAGTTGGGGAGGGTGTAAATTGTTCCTTTTCTAATTTGCTCCCCTATTTTAACTATTAAGGGGTTATTGTGTCCTATAATCTGAGCACCAGATCCCATAGTCGTATCGATAAATCTTCTTCCATCTTCATTTTCGATTAAGCACCCATCGGCTTTTGTAATTATCATCATTTCCTCTTCTTTAAAATCATAGCGATTGAATCAGTGGTAAAATTTTGTTTTTTTGTTTGCAGCCAATGTCTTTCAATCCAAGATGGATTTTCTCTTGATATGTAGTCGTCACCTAAAACCTTATCTTTTTGATTATGTCTTACCCAATCAATATAATTAAAAAATCCATATCTTTGAATTGGTAAAAATTCAATCTCCACTTTCTTTGAAATGCCAGCTTCCTTTACCAATTGTGTTAAAGTATCCTTGGTAAAGCAAGAGACGTGTGAAGCAAAGTGTATTATTTTTCTATAGTTGTCTGATAATAGGCAAAGATCATCATCTTCATTTGGAACTTCTATTATTATGCTTCCGCCCTCTTTGGTTATTGCAAATATATTTTTAATAAAAGACCTTATATCATAAACATGTTCTAATACATGAAATGAAAAACTTATATCAAATTTTTCAGCATGTTCGTTGGCAAAACTATCATCAAGTAAGCAATGATGAAAAGTAAAGTCATTCAAATTTGGTCTAAAACAATCTATACCCGATTGTATTCTTTTTTTACTTATTTCCAGCAGGTGCATATCCATATTAGGAAATTCTTCCTTAAGATTGAAAGAGTGTTGCCCATAACCTGAACCAACATCTATGAACCTTGATGAGTCATCAAGATCTGAAGAATTATCAATTATTTGTTTTATCGTCTGGTTTATACGAGTGGAGTCTTGCATCATGACATGAGCCATTCTGTGCATATCGCCCGAAAGTCCGAGCCTTTCATTTATCTTCATGTCTTCAATTGATGTGTTTCTATCAACGTCTTGTGATACGGATTGTTCCGCAGCCGTTGAGTCCACCTCATCTTCAGGAGGGGTAATCATCTGTTTAAGCTCACACCGTAGACAATTATAAATTTTAACACTTTCTTGGGGAGCGTAATATTTTGATAGCTCTATGCTACCACACAAACGACATTTTTTCATTATTTTTCTCCTATATTGATCACAATTAGTCCATCATCGTGAACAAGCGAATTAGAAACATATAGGTTGGAGTATTCTACGCTAAAATCTTTGTTTTTCAAATATTTCACCAATCCATCAAAACCGTCACACACGTCTTTACCGTATCTTTGCGGTGTTTTCAAGAATGCTTGGCTGATTATAATTTTACCTTCTTTTTCCAACAGGGAAAAACAGTTGTCAATTGTATTATCAAAAGATTCTAAAATATACCATAGAAGCTGGTTTAAAATTACCACTTCAAATTTTTTATGTAAATTAAAACTTGAACTTCTTATATCTCCGCAAATAAATTGTAAATCGGAAAATTTCTTGGATCCTTTATTTATGGCTGTGGCACTAATATCCATGCCCACAACAATAGCGGGCGGTAAAGAATTTTGAATAATATTTGTAGTGTATCCAAGACCACAACCCACTTCAATTAAGGACACGGGGTTGATCGAAATTAGTTTATCAGTTAGTCTTTTTCTACTGTGTTTGTAATAAAGGCTTATTTTTCCAGTTTTACCCGATTGTTCCCAAGGGTCTTGAAAGTTTTTATAAAGAGACTCAAAGTCTCCAATGAATTCTAAGTTCTCTCCTACATTTTTAAAAATATAATCCATACTCGGTTTATTATGCTTTTTCATAAAAATCACCCAACATTACAATTCCCCCATTTTTTTGCGTGATTGGAACCAAATATCTGCCCATTTGCATTGCAGTTGCTACATGGCGACAAGGACCTCTCACCTTTTTTAAGTTTATTCCTAAATTCCATTAGTTTGGCATCCTTCCATATATCAATAAGTTTTTTATTCTTGACATTTCCAAACTTTATTGTGCGATTATACATGTCTTGACAACACAATAAAGCATCGCCATCCCAATCAATCATCATCGAGTAGTGGGTGTAAAAGCAGGCAGACTTACCTGATTCAATTAGCTTGTTTTTTGCAACATCGGATAGATGTTCAAAGCCTATATTTCCTGCCCTGTTTGTGTAAAGCAAACCGTAATCTTCAGATTCATCATACCACCTATCTCTCAGAGAGTATTGATTATTATTTATTCCGCAGCTATCAAATAAATTATTGAATAATTCTATTTGTTCGGGACCATCATACATGCTGATTACAAATTGTTGCAATCCTGCTTCATATAAATCTTTAATAAGTTGAGACCCTCTCTCTCTCTGTAAGACATCGCCGTTAGTGACTATTTCAACATGAATATTTCGTTTTCCAAATTCTCTCACAATGTCAACAATATACTTTGTTAAGAGAGGCTCACCAGTTCCACTTATGTTTACAATACCAGTAAAGTTCAATTCGCTAAGTTGTTCAGCGATAGTCTGTGCTATCTCTATATCCATATGAATATTTTGATTAGGATAAACCTCTGGATCAACTCTTGGGCAAAATGGACAGCGACGATTGCATATTTCATTTATGTTTAATTCAACAAAACTAAACAAAGGTGTACCTTCGTGAAAAACAACATCATTTATAGAAGGCTGTTTCCTTTCTATGTTATCTTTCATCCCCTTTTTCATGGTTTTTTTCAATTCATCTATCATTTATCAAACTACCTTTTTTAAATTAATTATATTCAAGTCATCTATCGTATTGATGGATAAACTATCTTTATCGGTTATAATTGATTTAATTTTTATTCCGTTGTCGATAGCGCGCATTTGCTCTAAATTTCTATTCTTCTCGTTAAGGGTTTGTTCAAGTGAGACAAATTGTAATAGCGACTGTTTTGTAAAACCATAAATTCCTAGATGTTTATAATTAGATACGCAATTTCTTTTAAAATCTACAGCAAATCCATTTTCATCCAAAAAAGCTTTAACAACACTCTCATTAGTATGATCAGTTTCAGATAATTGTGTGCTAATTATTGTTGACATTTCGGTGGCTGGATCAGAATGCGACCGCACTAATTCATCAATCAGGGCTGGGTCAATGAAAGGCTCATCTGCTTGAATGTTTATTACCACGTCTATATCTTTCATATCAGAAATAACTTCTGCAATTCTATCTGAGCCTGATTTATGATGTACTGAGGTCATAACCAATTCATAATCGTATGATTTTAAGGCTTGGCGGGTTTCATCGTTATCAATAGCTATAATAACTTTATCTAAATTTTTTGCTTTGGACGCTTGTTCAGCAGTACGAATAACCATTGGCTTTCCATCGATGTCTATCAATATTTTTTTAGGAAATCTGGTCGAATGGAGGCGCGCTGGAATTACGCCTATCTTACTTCCCATACATCCCCCCAACATCTCTTCTTTCTATGTCATCATGTTTCAGAGACACCCAATAAATTTCATAACAAATTGTATCCTCAAGTGCTTCAAATCTATGATAAACACCGGGCTTAACAATTGAAAGCTCGCCTGTGGATATGATCGTTTCGTCAACCAAATCATAATCTATTTGATAAGCGATTATTTTAAGCTTACCTTTTTCAATAAAGAAAGCATTAAACTTGTGCTTGTGTTGGTGTTTAGAACAGAAGCCCCCCTTCTTCACTTCAATTCTATGAAGCTCAAAGTTGGAATTCTTGAATACGTCTTGGGTTTTACCCCAAACTTTGCCTTGCAATCTCATTATTCTTTCCTATCTATTAATCTCATTATATACTCTGAAGGCTGTGTGTTGTAGGTGTTTTTTTTAAGACTTAGCCCCTCTGTGTCTTCTATCATACATAAAGAGGCATCGATTTTCTTATTGTTGTGTAGCCAAGCCAATATATCTCTTTCTTCTGAGAATGAGTGGCAACTATCTACAAGATTTTTTGATTTGGCAAATTCATCGATTTCTCCTTGAGTTTTTCTAATTTCTTGTTCATTTAAAGAAAAGCCTATAACACAAATTTTGTTGCCTAAAAGCAAATTTTTAAAAATAATTGAAAACCCCGTAGAAGCCATTTTAGAAAACCTGTGGGGGCAACTATACCCCTCTAGTGTTTTGTTCAGGGAATGTGTATCTATTCGTTCGTAAAATATTTCATCAAAATTTTCTATATTTTTTTGAAACCAATCACACCAATCATTTAAAAAATCAAATTCCATTTCTGAACCATACACTCGCATTATCAACTCTTTGTCAAAGGGTTTCTTTGTAAGATTCTCGTACATATGGCTACACATTGCTAATTTTCCAAATTTCATACCAGTATTTCGGTCGGGGCGAGCACAATTAAATCTGTAAATTATGTCAAAGCTATCGACAATATTATTAAAATTAAAATTGTTATATTGCTTATTACCTACAATTATTACTTTTTGTTTTTTCAATTTTTACTCCCAATATATTTCTTCACCATCGCAATAATATGCCCAAGCTCCTCTTTGGTTAAACCAGGATAACTAGGTAACAGCAAACATTCCTTATTCAATATTGATGAGTTCCTCTCGTTGCCAATCTCTATCTGTTTGTGGTCCTTCAAATAGCTGTGGGCTGAAGCTGGGTAGAACATTGGTCTTGTCTCTATTCTATTATTTGTAAAGAATGTTTTGGCGTGCTTATATCCTGTACTGTTATGAATTCTTATTCCAAACATCCAGTTGGAGTGGGTACTTTTATCTGTTTGTTGTAGACCCACAGAGGACATATTGCCGAGTTCTTTTCGGTATGTCTCAAAGATATCACATTTCTTTTCTCTTATTTCTTCAGCATCCTGAAGCTGTCCATATAATATAGCAGCCTGTATATTGGTCATTCTATAATTGTAACCCATCTCATCATGAATATATCTTTCTTTAGATTGTCCTTGGCTATGTATCTTCTTTATATATTCATATATATCAAGGTTAGAGGTCAAAACAGCCCCCCCTTCTCCAGAAGTTAAATCCTTGTTGCCAAAAAACGAGAGAGAGATACACTCAGATTCGGAACCGGCACGTTTATTGTTGTATAGTCCGAAGAAGCCTTCACAATTATCTTCCACAAATACAGATTTAGGATATAATTTTTTAAGTTCAAAAACATTTATCATATTGCCTAGATTCGGAACTATCAAAAATGCTGTATTTTCATCTGCATCGATATTAGAATAATCAGCATTCCAAGTTTTTAAATCTGAGTCTATTAGTTGTATTTTCCAATCATAGCCATCAAATAAAAATGAATTCCACGCAGCTACATAGCAGTTGTTTGGTGCTATAATTCTGTTAATATTTGGGTGCCTGAATCGTAGAGCCTTTGCTAACAAGTGAGTAGCACAAGTTCCATTTGATACCAAGAGAGCGTGGGCACAATCGAACTGCTCACATAACAAATCTTCGGACATTTTCTTATATTTACCATGAGATGATATCCACCCAGATCGGAGAGCATCTGTGGCATACTTCATAGTCTTTTTTGTTAAATATGGTGTATAAATCGGTATCATGGTGTTATAGGTTAAAGGTGATGAAATTCCACGTTCCGTGGGAAAGCTCTCCGTCGTACCTCTTAAGATTTTTTAAATCAAAATATTTTCTTAAGATCTTCTCTTCTCCATAAACACGAAAATCGTCCTCAACAATAAAAATGGTGTTTTTGTCGCAATATTTCTTACATTTGTTGACGATGGCAGCATGACCAAACCTCCAAGAATCAATCAGGATTACATCAGGTGTATAGTCTATGTCCCCCTCGAAGACACCGGTTTCTAAAACTTTATTATAATTGTTTGTGTAATGCTCTTTAGTCATTACGTTGCCCTCACCAATAATATTTGGCATCACCATACTCTCAATATCTTCCTTATCGCAAAAAAACTTATTTATAATTTCAATTCTTGGGTCAAACTGTGAGTTCCAGAAAGAAATGGCGTTGCCATAACACTCTTCTATACCCTCATAAGAATGAATTCTGTAATCAAATACAGAGCTTTTTAAAATATTGTTTATATATACTGTGGTGCCGTCACCATTTCCAGTTCCAACTTCCAAAATGTTTACCCGCTTGTCCATGGGCAAATTGATATTAGAGAATATTTGTTCCATCATATATTTCATACTTTTAATCATGTGGCTTTGTGACCTTTTTGTTCATGAAAATTAGATCCTGTTTCGATATTGATCTTCTTCTTCAATCTAAACCTTTCATCGTTTAATGTATAAATCAGTCTGGAGAGTTCAATGAACCTGTCTCCAAAATCTGCCTGCTCTTCCTTGAGTCTAATTTCATCTTCAATGTCCCACAATTGAAAGTTAATATCTCGCAATTTTTTATAAGCTTCGGCATCGAGAGAAAAGTCAATCATACTAACAACTTGTTTAAGATATTGATGCTCTTTATTGACATATTGTAGTTTTAGATTATCAGTTATCTTTTGACTCTTGACTTCAAGTATTGATAGTTTATCAAATATTTCACCGTTTGACACTTCAATTTTCAACTTAGACTCCTTATCAAGCCAGCGTGGTGCTCGACACGCAAGAACTTGTCTATATTATCACAATTATATGGAAAATTTAAGATTTGTTCATATTTTTCTTTATTTAATTCAAGCCAACTATCTAAAAATACTCCTGGGACATCATGGTAGTCAAACAAATTACTTATTACATTTTTGATATTAATTGGAATAGAGTCAACCAATAACGCTTCATAGTTCCTGTGTAAGTCTGGGCCCGAACCCTCTAAACAGATGACAAATTTATAGTCATTCAGTAGCGAGAGGTAATCAGTAAAAGATAGTTTTTCTTTTTGTATCTCAACAAAAGGCAACTGGCTCAAAAGACTTATCAGGTTTGACCTTTCTGGGTTAGTGCTGAGTGTATGATAAGGCAAAAGCGCTTTACTTTTCTTGAGAGAGAACTTCTTTTTCATATGATAATGAAAATTTATTACATTTTGGTTTCCACCATCTCTTTCTTTTTCCTCGAAACCTATTGGTAAAGGCACTATCTTATCATCTTCAATAGCTGGCGGGTGTACACAAAAAAGTTTATTTAAGTTCTTGTTTGCTAATATTTCATTTACCGCCCCCGCGTCGTCTCTTCCAAGCTGGTAAGACGAAATCCCGGTTATCAGACTAAACTTCTTATTTAAGTAAGGAAGGACGTTTTTATTAAAATAACCATTAACAATAAAGTCTGTTTTTACAAAAATGACATCTCCTTCACCGACGCTCTTGGGATCAAAATGATCACAAGAGTGGAGGCGACTAATGCCATGTTTTGTATAAAAACTCTCTGGTAGATCTACTACATGGTCTGCAACCATAGGAAACCAATTATAACATATAAACATATCTTTCATGAGGTGACATGTTTCCATGGTTGTTTGGTGCTGTTGCCGAGATATCCAGATGCGGCGGCTCTAAAATTGTGGAAGTATA
>TARA_R110002050_G_scaffold23790_4_pt1 | contig 14609 bp, 10 predicted proteins | sample TARA_R110002050 | Tara Oceans TARA_R110002050 (sample SAMEA4396988) | marine metagenome | biome: Polar Biome; feature: [DCM] deep chlorophyll maximum layer (ENVO:01000326); material: water (ENVO:00002006), including particulate matter (ENVO:01000060) such as... | depth 25 m
ATTTCATTATTTTATGTATGTTCTAAAATACGGTTACGACCTGCCATCGTATTGGTCGAAATTCTCCCACAGTTGATCTAAGACTTTATAGAATATTTCAAATTCTTCTTCGGTGATACCCAGGGTGCTAGCCTTTCTCAAATCCTTTATAAAGGGCATAACCTCTTTCATAAGATTAGTGCCTTCTTCGGTCATTACCAATTTAAAACGCTTTTGGTCATCTCTAAATCTTGACTTTCTTAAGAGCCCTTTTTTACATAAACCGCTTATTACCCTAGATGTTGTTGCTCGATTTCTAAAATTTGATTTGGCAATATCTGCCTGTGAAGCATCTTTGCCTTCTAGGTGTACACGTTGTAAAATAACCCATTGCTCAATAGTTAAATCAATACTGTTTTCTGCAAATACCTGTAAAAAAGTACTTTGTACTTTTTTTAGGGTACGGTCAATGTAAACGCCGAATCCCTCAGTCCTGTCCATAATTTTCGTGCTTATTCTTCCAAAAGTAACGGAGTTTATCGTTAATTTTGTTGTTAATGCAACAAAATTAAAAAATAGTTGTAATTTTACTACCGCCGAGACGGTCTAAAATGGGATATATGCAATTAGGTTTTAAGAATTATATTTTAGAAGATAGTACATATAAAGGTGGAGGTAAAAAAATCGTAATGCCCGATGGTGTAACTGTACACAAACTATCTTCAAATGAAAATCCGTTAGGGTATTCACCGAAAGTGAAGCAGGCGTTAGCAAACACGTTAGATGATTTAAGCTTCTATCCTGATAATACCGATATACGATTAAGAGAGGCACTAGTTAAAGACTTCGATGGGGTGTTGGGTGCGGATAATTTTATTACCGCTAATAGTGGTTCTGAAATTATTGATATGATTTCTAAGGCTTTCCTAAGTGAAAATGATGAGGTAATTGTTAGTCAGCCTTGTTTTCTGCCGTATACTGCTTTTACACGATGGATGGGAGCAAAGGCGATCAATGTGCCTATGACCGAAGATTATAATTATAACCTAGATGGTATTCTTGAGGCTATTACAGATAAGACGAAGCTAGTATTTCTTGCCTCCCCAAATAATCCATCAGGGAATTATATTCCCATGGAAGACTTGCGGAAGTTTATTGACAAGCTGCCTGAACACATAGTTTTGGTATTAGATGAAGTGTACAGGCATTTTGCGGAAGCAGAAGATTACACTTCAGGAATTCCTTTTGTAATAGAAGGTAAAAATGTAATTGCCATAAACAGTTTTTCAAAGACTTATGGTTTGGCAGGTCTGCGTGTAGGGTATTGCTATGCTCCATTGGAAATTAGTAATTATATGAGAAAAATATGTAAGCCATTCTTACTTTCTTCATTGGCTTTAGAAGGTGCGATTGCTGCTTTAAAAGATGTTGATTTTGTAACTAAAACGGTAGCCTTGGTAAAAGAGGAGCGAGAATTCGTTTTGAACGGACTTCATGCTTTACATATAAAATATTGGCCAACACAAGGTAATTTTGTATTAATAGACCCACCAATTAATGACATGGAGTTTACAGTTTTTTTAGAACAAAGAGGCATCATGGTACGCCCGGTAGGTAATTTTGGTGCTCCAGGTAAAGTCCGTATTTCATTTGGAGTAAGAGAGGCGAACAAAGCGCTATTAGCTGCTTTAGAAGTTTTGATGAAAACCCAAACGACAACAGCATAACTTTTTTTAATATATATGTTGCAGAAGCAACAATAAGTAAAGCAAAAATATAAAACTCAATAGTATGTCAACATCAACAGCAGTAGAAAACAAACACAAAGAGGCGCAAGATTTTATGCCTATCAATGGTACAGATTATTTAGAGCTGTACGTAAGTAACTCAAAACAGGCGGCACATTATTACAAAACTGCATTCGGTTTTAAATCTCTAGCTTATAAAGGTTTAGAGACTGGTAGTAGGGATTTGGAATCTTATGTTGTAGAACAAGACAAGATTCGTTTGGTTTTGACATCTCCATTAAAAAGCGGAATGGATGTAGGTAGACATATTGATAAGCATGGTGACGGTGTAAAAGTTACTGCACTTTGGGTAGATGATGCTACCTATGCTTATGAAGAGGCTATGAAAAGAGGAGCTAAAAGCTATATGAAACCTGTTACAGAGGAAGATGAGAGCGGTAAAGTAGTTCGTTCGGGAATCTATTCTTACGGTGAAGTCGTGCATATATTCGTAGAACGTAAAGACTACAACGGAATATTTTTACCTGGGTACCAAAAATGGGAAAGCGATTACGAACCTACTTCTACAGGTTTGAAATTTGTAGATCATATGGTAGGTAATGTGAATGAAGGTCAAATGAACTATTGGGTAGATTTCTATGCTAATGTAATGGGCTTTAAGCAGATTATGTCTTTTGATGATAAGGATATTTCAACAGAGTTTACGGCATTGATGAGTAAGGTAATGAGTAATGGAAACGGTCGTATTAAATTTCCTATCAACGAACCTGCACCGGGAATGAAAAAATCTCAAGTAGATGAGTATTTAGAGTTTTATGAAGGTGAAGGGGTGCAGCATATTGCCGTAGCTACAGATGATATCGTAAAAACAGTGTCTGACTTAAAAAGTAGAGGAGTAGAATTTCTTACCATACCAACTACTTATTATGATGTATTGACGGAAAGAGTTGGTGAAATTGATGAGGATATTGAATCATTAAGAAAACTCGGTATTTTGGTGGATCGTGATGATGAGGGCTATTTACTTCAGATTTTTACCAAAACCGTGCAGGCAAGACCAACAATGTTTTTTGAAATCATTCAAAGAAAAGGAGCAACTTCTTTCGGGAAAGGAAATTTCAAGGCATTGTTCGAAGCTATAGAACGTGAGCAAGAATTAAGAGGAACTTTATAAGTTCAACAGATTTCTTGAAAATCTAGGAATAGATTACTTTTAAAGGAAGCTTTATTAACTACTAATAACGAACGTATATGCCTATATATCATAGACAAGGAGAATTACCACCTAAGCGGCATACGCAGTTTAGGAAACCAAATGGTGAATTGTATTCTGAGCAATTGTTCGGTACAATTGGTTTTGACGGTATGTCCTCTTTATTATATCACCACAATAGGCCTACCATGGTCAAAGAGATATTAAAGAGCACCGATGTTTCTCCCAAAATTGCCTTGGAGAAGAATATACGTTCGTTAAAATTGGTAAGCTTTAATGCTCCTGCAAAAGATGATTTCTTAGAGGCTCGTGAACCATTGTTGGTGAACAGTGATATTATTATCGGAGTTGCAGCGCCAAGAAAATCGTTACGTGATTATTTTTATAAAAATACCGATGCCGATGAAATGTTGTTCATTCATAAAGGCACGGGCACTTTGCGTACCATTTTTGGGCAAATTCCCTTTGAATATGGCGATTATTTAATTATTCCTAGGGGGACTATTTATCAGATAGATTTTGATACTGAGGATAACCGTATTCTATATGCAGAATCCTTTTCTCCGATATATACACCAAAACGCTATCGTAATTGGTTCGGTCAGTTATTGGAGCATTCCCCATTTTGTGAGCGTGATTATAAATTGCCGCAAAATCTAGAAACTTTTAATGATAACAACGAGCATTTGATGAAGGTGAAGAAGCAAGGTATCATGCATGAAATGGTATACATTGGTCACCCTTTTGATGTTGTGGGTTGGGATGGGTACAATTTCCCGTACGGATTCTCCATTCACAATTTTGAGCCTATTACAGGTAGAGTTCATCAGCCGCCACCAGTGCATCAAACTTTTGAGACGAATGCCTTTGTAATTTGTTCTTTTGTACCACGATTGTATGATTATCATCCACTTTCCATACCGGCACCTTATAATCACTCGAATATTGATTCTGATGAGATGTTGTATTATGTAGATGGTGATTTTATGAGTAGAAATGGCGTACAGCCAGGTAATATATCATTACATCCGGCAGGTATACCTCATGGTCCGCACCCTGGTGCAGCAGAACGCAGTATAGGTCAAAAAGGTTCGGAAGAGTTAGCGGTAATGATAGATACGTTTAAACCATTAATGGTCACCGAAAATGCTTTGAAATTAGATGATGGCGACTATTATCAATCTTGGTTATAACAGAAATAAGTAAGCACTTGGCAACATTAAAGACATGGGTTTCCGTACCCAAAAATTCAGATTTTTCAATCTATAACCTTCCATTTGGTATCTTCTCATTAAAAGATGATGCCCCTAGGGCAGGTATGGCCATTGGAGAGCAGATTTTAGATTTGGCGGCAATATCTGATTTAGGTCTGTTAGAGGTAAGTGCGACATACTTTAGGCAGAAGACGTTAAATGATTTTATAGCATTAGGAAAGAAAATCACCAATAAGGTTCGTTTAGATATACAGCGTATGTTGGTTTCTGAGAATTCTCCGTTGAAAAATCACCCTGAAGTTTTTGCTTTACAGAAAGATGCAACTATGCATTTACCAGTGCATGTGGGTGATTATACCGATTTCTATTCTAGTATAGAGCATGCCACCAACGTGGGTAAGATGTTCCGTGATCCAGAAAATGCGTTGTTACCGAACTGGAGGCATATTCCGGTAGGGTATCATGGGCGCGCTTCTTCAATTGTGGTCAGTGGCACCAATATTCACAGACCCTTGGGTCAGGTAAAACCAAATAATGAAGAATTGCCCTCGTTCAAGCCCTCCAAAAATTTAGATTTTGAATTGGAAATGGGTTTCATAGTTGGCAAAAGCACCGAATTAGGTGAGCGTATTTCAACCAAAAATGCAGCTGAACATATCTTCGGTTTAGTGTTGTTCAATGACTGGTCTGCACGTGATATTCAAAAATGGGAATACGTGCCTTTAGGTCCGTTTTTAGGTAAAAACTTTGCATCTTCCATGTCCCCATGGATTGTTGCTTTAGAGGCATTGGAACCTTTTAAAGTTCAAGGTCCCGAGCAACAACCAGAGGTGTTGTCTTATTTAAAATATGAAGGTGCAAATAATTATGACATTCAATTAGAAGTGGGTATGTCTGCACAAAATTCAGATGAAACTGTCATTAGTAAATCAAATTTCAAATATATGTATTGGAATATGATGCAACAACTGGCGCATCATACCGTAAACGGGTGCAATGTAAATGTTGGTGATGTAATGGCATCTGGTACCATATCAGGTAAAGATGAAAGCTCTTTTGGTTCTTTATTGGAAATATCATGGGGCGGTAAAAAACCGTTTAAACTGAAAGATGGCAGCGAGCGTACATTTATTGAAGATAACGATACGGTTACAATGCGAGGTTTCGCAGAAAAAGATGGAAAGCGAGTAGGTTTTGGAGAGGTATCTGGAACCATAGTACCCAATAAATAAATTAGAATACTACAGCAATGTCAAATAACAAGGAAATAAATTCAATAGACCCAACTACCATTTCGCAACAAGAGTTACATGGTTATTTGTTGTCTGCAGTTGCACCTAGACCAATCTGTTTTGCCAGTACAGTAGATAAGGATGGAAATGTGAATTTGAGTCCGTTCAGTTATTTTAACCTGTTCAGTGTTAATCCCCCGATTATGATATTTTCTCCTTCAAGAAGAGGTCGTGATAATACTACCAAGCATACCTTAGAAAATGTTTTGGAAATAAAAGAGACGGTCATCAATATTGTCAATTACGATATGGTAGAGCAAATGTCATTGTCAAGTACCGAATATGACGAAGGTGTAAATGAGTTCATAAAAGCCGGATTTACCCAAGTACCCAGTGATAAAATAAAGCCACCAAGAGTAGGGGAAGCTCCTGTTGCTTTTGAATGTGTGGTCGATAAGGTAATAGCACTGGGCGACGGACCAGGAGCAGGTAATTTGGTATTGGCTAAAGTGGTACAGATTCATGTGAAGAAAGCGTATTTAGACGCAGATGGTAATCTAGACACTCCAAAATTAGACTTAGTAGCGCGTATGGGGGGCAATTGGTATTGCAGGGCCAATGGCGATGCACTTTTTGAAATACCAAAACCTATACGTACCAAAGGAATTGGGGTGGATTCGTTGCCAGAAGCTGTTCGTAATAGTGCTGTTTTAACGGGTAATAACTTAGGTCGATTAGGCAATTTGGAAGAATTGCCTACAAAAGAATCAATCGGTAAAATTGCAGAAAATCCACAAGTTAAGTCCATTTTAGAAGGAACTAAGAATTCATCTGAAATTCACAAGCTAGCCCAAAAATGGTTGGAAGAAGGAAAGACGGAAGATGCATTGGCGTTATTGCACTTATAGATCATCGGGTTCAATATGAATCAGCACATGTTCTAGGTTAGGAATTTCCTTATTAAGATGATCTTGTAACAGGTGAGCAATGTCATGGCCTTTGGTAACTGAGATATTACCATCTACCATGGCGTGCAAATCAACATGAAATTTCATTCCCGCTTTACGAATAAAGCATTTTTCTGTTCCTGTAACTCCGGGAACCTCTAAAGATTTTGTGCGGATTTCTTCCAAAAGGGCATCATAGCGTTGTTCATCCATAATCTCACCAAGCGCAGGTCTTAAAATCAAATAACTATTGTAAAGAATAAACCCCGATGCAAGTAATGCCGCCCAATCATCTGCAGTTTCGTAACCTTTGCCAAAAATAACGGCAATTGAAATACCAATAAAAGCCATTACAGAAGTAATTGCATCGCTTCTATGGTGCCAAGCATCTGCCTTTAAAGAAGTGCTATTGGTTTCTTCACTTTTTTTGATCACAATACGGTATGAGATTTCTTTCCATACAATTATTAAACCTAAAACTATTAATGTCCATGCTTTTGGAACTTTATGCGGAGTCTGAATATTCTCGATGCTTTCATAGGCAATGACCGTTGCAGAAATAACCAAAAACGCTACGACTAAAAATGTAATGACTGGTTCTATTTTTCCGTGTCCGTACGGGTGATTTTCATCTGCTGGGCGTTCTGCATATTTGAATCCCAAGAGCACTAAAATGGAAGAAAAAATATCGGTAGTAGACTCAATAGCATCTGCAATAAGGGCATATGAATTACCAAAAAAACCAGCAAATCCTTTAATCAAGGCCAGAAATATGTTTCCGATAATGCTGAAATAAGTGGTCTTGATAGCAGTTTGTTCGATACTCATATAGCAAAGGTAATAGTATCAGAAATCACAGAATATTTTTATTTATATTTAATCTCAACTTTAAATAATGAATACAGCTGTTAATTTGCTTTTTCGTAAGCTTCTTTTAACCATTCGATTAATTCACTATCGACTTGCGTAGCATCGGTAAGCTGAACTCTGTGCGTGCACATGGTGCCAAAAGGGCCAGAAGATTCTAATCGGTCATTTGTAGGTTTATCCTTTATTTTGAGTCCGAGGTCAATTCTAGTTTTAGTGGCCGGTTTAATAAGGGCGAATTGTGTTTTCCGTATCAAACTGACAGTGGTTTTTTTAGGAGTAATGGTTACATCATCGCCAAATGATTTCACCACTTTTAAAATGGCTTCGTAAATTGGTTTTAAGTTTTCCTTCCCTTTATATTGTTGGTCAACCAAGTCTGTAGGAGTATTATTCTCTTCTTTGGATAAAGTGACAATGGTATTGGCGAAACCATGGGTTACACCATGTTCTTTTTTGAGAAAATTGACAGCTTCAGAATGCTTTGTAAATGATTTTGATTTCAGAACCGTTTTCCACTCCTTTAAAGACTTACCTGTTTTTTCGGGCATATTATCAATCATGGTTTTAAGTGCCTTTTCCATTTTGTCGATGATTTGAAATTGAACTTTAATTTACGAAAATTAATAGTGATTTAATTTTTTATATGTGCAATTTAGCAGGTAAAATTAGTTTTCAATGCTTGTAATAGAGGCGCTTTATCCATAGAAAGAATGAAAAATCAACTTCTAGATTATCAATCTAGCAATAAAAAACGTCCTAGCTATTTTATGAATAAAAAAAAGGCGATTAACATATTTACGCATACAATTATAATTATTAGTGCTTATATTAGGTAAGAAAGAAATACGACTCACCTATGGCATTAAAAGTTGCAATTAAACATAAGACAAAATATATATACGATAGAAGTATAAACTTATCTCCACACATATTTAGATTGCGGCCTGCACCACATAGTAGAACGCCCATTGAATCGTACTCCATAAAGATTAAGCCAGAGAATCATTTTTTCAATTGGCAACAAGACCCGTTTGGTAATTATTTAGCACGTATCGTATTCCCCGATAAGACTACTGAACTTTCTGTAGATGTCGAAATTATTGCAGATTTAAAAACGATTAATCCGTTCGATTTCTTTGTTGAAGAAGCTGTAGAAGAATTTCCTTTTACATATTCCGAAGAATTGAAAAAGGAATTACTGCCCTATTTAGAAAAAGTGGAAAGTGGCCCGCTTTTAAAAGATTGGTTGGCGAAAATCGACATGACACCTAAGCGTAGTATCGACTTTTTAATTGGTTTGAACAGCGATTTGTATGATTATTTGAATTATACCTTACGTATGGATCCTGGAGTGCAAACTTGTGAAGAAACCTTAAGCAGTAAATTGGGTTCGTGTAGAGATTATGCTTGGTTATTGGTACAGACGCTACGCCATTTAGGTTTGGCTTCACGTTTTGTTTCTGGATATTTAGTTCAATTGAAGTCCGACGAAAAATCATTGGATGGCCCATCGGGTCCTGAAGAAGATTTTACAGATTTACATGCGTGGGCAGAAGTATATTTGCCAGGAGCGGGTTGGATCGGTTTAGACGCTACATCTGGTCTGTTGGCTGGTGAAGGTCATATTCCTTTGGCATGTACACCTTCTTATGAAAGTGCAGCACCCGTTAGCGGATTTAGCGATTTTGCTGAAACTACCTTTGAGTTTGAAAATTCTGTAACCCGTATTTTTGAATCTCCACGCGTAACCAAACCTTATACAGAAGAGCAATGGAAAGCCATTTATGATTTAGGCTTTGTGGTTGAAGATGAATTACAGGCGAATGATGTTCGACTAACCATGGGTGGCGAACCAACTTTTGTTTCAGTAGATGATATGGAGTCGGGGGAGTGGAATACCGAGGCCGATGGTGAGCACAAACGCAAACTGGCAAGTAAATTGTCATTAAGTTTAATGGATGTGTTCGGTAAAGGCGGGGTCTTACATCATGCACAGGGAAAATGGTATCCTGGAGAACCTTTACCGCGTTGGTTAATAGGTATTCATTGGCGTAAAGATGGAAACCCTATTTGGAGAGATCCAAAGTTGCTGGCCTCCTTTGCGGAAAATTATAAACTACCCGTAAATATTACGGAGACATTCTTAAGAACATTATCCAAATTTTTAGGGACTGACAATGAAGCTGTTACTCCTGCATACGAAGATGCATTTTACTTTTTATGGGAAGAAGGTAAACTGCCAATTGATGTTGATCCAAAAAAATACAATAAAAACGATACCCACTTACGCCGTAAATTGGGCGATATTTTAGAGCAAGGTATCGGTAAGGCCGTAGGTCATGTATTCCCATTAATTAAAAAAAACGGCAAATGGATTACTAATCTGTGGGAGTTTAGAGGTAAGCATTTATTATTGACACCTGGTAATTCATCTATAGGATTGCGATTACCATTAGACTCTTTGCCAAAAAATCCTGAAATTCCATCAGAGCCAACAGCAGAGCCTGAACTTTTTGAAAAACGACCTGCTTTACCAGCATACGGAGTCGATTTAAAGCGAAGAAATAGAAGGAAAACAGAAACAAGAAAAAATAAAAATCAGCCTTTTGTTCGTACTGCAATTTGTGCTGAGGTTAGAGAAGATAAATTATACTTGTATTTACCGCCTTTAGATAGCGCAGAAGACTTTCTAGATTTAGTGGCTAGTATAGAGGCTACTGCTAAAAAATTAAACACTCCGGTAATTTTAGAAGGGTATGAGCCACCGCGAGATAACCGTTTAGAGGTATTGAAAGTTACACCTGATCCCGGTGTTATCGAAATAAATGTTCATCCGGCAAATAACTGGAAAGAACTAACTGATAATACGTTGACGCTTTATGCAGAGGCTAAAAAAGCTCGTTTAGGTACAGAAAAATTTATGCTGGATGGTAAGCATACCGGTACTGGAGGGGGAAATCACGTTACGTTGGGTGGGGTTACGCCAGCGGATAGTCCACTACTTCGTAATCCACAATTGTTGCGAAGTTTATTGACGTTCTGGCAACATCACCCTGGACTTTCTTATTTATTTTCTGGGGCATTTATAGGGCCAACGAGTCAAGCACCACGAGTTGATGAGACTAGATTAGAAAACTTATATGAGCTAGAGATTGCATTTTCGCAAATACCCGAAGATAAAGAAGTACCATTTTGGTTGACCGACCGTTTGTTTCGTCATTTACTGACCGATATTACAGGAAACACTCATAGGGCAGAATTTTGTATCGATAAATTATATTCCCCAGATTCTTCTTCAGGTAGGTTGGGTATACTAGAACTTCGTGCATTTGATATGCCACCACACGCACAAATGAGTTTAATGCAAATGTTGTTGGTGCGGACTTTGGTTTCTTGGTTTTGGAAAAAGCCCTATAAGCATAAGTTGGTTCGTTGGGGTTCTGAACTTCATGACAAATTTTTATTAGAGCATTACGTAAAAGAGGATATAAAAGATATTGTGGATCAATTGAACGATGCGGGTTATCCATTTAAGTTAGATTGGTTCGACCCGTTCTTTGAATTCCGTTTTCCATTGTATGGCATGGTAGAAATAAATGCGATGCAGTTAGAACTTCGTATGGCCATCGAACCTTGGAATGTGCTGGGCGAAGAAATGACAGGGCGTGGTACTTCGCGTTATGTCGATTCTTCTTTAGAACGCATACAGGTGAAACTTAATAACTTCACAGAAGAAAGGTATACGTTAACGTGTAACGGCGTAAAAGTAGATCTTAGCCCTACGGGAACAAAAGGTGAGTATGTGGCAGGTGTACGCTTTAAAGCTTGGGATCCTTGGTCTGCATTGCACCCAACTATTGGTGTAGATACGCCCTTGGTTTTTGATATTGTAGATGATTGGAATCAAAAATCTATTGGAGGTTGTACTTATTTTGTGGCCCACCCTGGCGGGCTTTCCTATGATAATTACCCTATAAACAGCCTTGAAGCCGAATCGCGAAGAATAAATAGGTTTTGGGATATTGGTTTAACACAAGAAGAAGAAACACCGAAAGAATTGGTCGCTACAACAAATTTTACAGGTAGAATGGTTGAACCTAAGTCAGGTTCAAATACATTTGTATATAAGGAGTTGCCAGTCAATCCCGAGTATCCACATGTAACCGATTTACGTAAGAAGTAATTGAAAAAGGCAATGCCAACAACGAAGACTAGCTGGTTAAATAGCTATAAAACCCATCAGGGCAATGATGAAATGTACTCATTGAACGATGAGTTAAAACCTTATTGGAATAAATTATTTAAAGGGTTTGATAAACTTGGGGTGAACGGATTAACGGCACGCCAGAAAGATATTGATTGGTTATTGTCCGAGAACGGAGTTACCTATAACGTATACAATGACCCAAAAGGAATGCACAGGCCTTGGAGCTTGAATGTGGTTCCTTTTGTTCTGCATCAAGAAGAGTGGAATAGGGTAGAGGCAGGTTTAAAACAACGGGCCGAATTGCTTAATTTGGTCTTAAAAGATGTTTACGGCGAACGAAAGCTGATTAAAGATGGTATTGTACCCTATGAAGTTATTTATGGGCATCGTGGTTTTTTAAGACAATGCTCAGGAATGGAGCTTAATCTAGAAAAGTTTTTATCCATATATGCAGCAGATTTGTGTCGTGGCACTGATGGTCGTTTGTGGGTAGTTAATGATCGTACAGAAGCACCATCAGGAATGGGTTATGCATTAGAGAATAGGTCTACAAGCAGTAGAATTCTTCCTGAGATGTTCGCGAAAATGCATGTTAAACGTTTATCTGGTTTTTTTCAAGAATTCAATCAGATGCTTGTTGATGCTGCCCCAGGTAAAAAAGAGAATCCGAATATCGTAATTCTAACACCCGGATCACATAATGAAACGTATTTTGAACATGCCTACATGGCTTCATTTCTAGGATATCCATTAGTGCAAGGCAATGATTTGGTAGTGCGTGATGGTTTTCTATGGATGAAATCACTACAAGGGTTAAAACAGATAGACGTAGTATTGCGTAGGGTAGATGATGCATTTACAGATCCATTGGAATTACGTGAAGATTCACATTTAGGTGTCGCGGGATTATTAGATGTGGTGAGAAGAAAAAATGTATCGGTCATTAATCCAGTAGGAAGTGGAGTTATTGAAAATCCTGGGTTAATTCCTTTTATGCCAGCGATTGCTAAATATTTCTTGAAAGAAGAGTTGTTATTACCGCAAATAGCCTCTTGGTGGTGCGGACAAGAAAAAGAGAAAAATTACGTACTAGAAAATTTATCAAAATTAGTCGTAAAAAGAATAGATCGCACAAATAGAGAAAGTATCTATTTTGGTGAGTTAATGAGTACCAAAGAAATAGAAGCCCTTAAAAGAGTAATTTTAGAAAGGCCATATCGTTTTGTTGCTCAAGAGCACATTAATTTTTCTACCGCTCCGAATCTTACAAATGGGAACGTAGAGCCTAGAAATGTAGTCGCTCGCGCATTTTGTATTGCCTCAAAAGACCAGTATTCTGTAATGCCCGGTGGTTTGGTTAGGGTAGCATCAGATAGTGAAACCGTTAGGGTTTCTAATCAGCGAGGTGGTACAAGTAAAGATTTATGGATATTGGATGAGACCACCTCACAAGAAGATAAGAGTAGACAATGGCAGCAGAAATCATCGGTTGCAATTTCAGGATTAAATGATTTGCCAAGTCTCACGGCAGAAAATTTATATTGGGCAGGGCGTTACGTTGGGCGTACTTTAGTTAACGCTCGTTTTTTACGTACGGTTATGCGTCAAATGGCCATAGTACAGAATAGGGATGAAAAACCTGATTCTGAAAAGCTAAAAGTACTTTTCAAAGCTGTTACCCAATTGACAGGTACCTACCCAGGTTTTATAGAGAAGGATAAGGATGGGAAACTGGCGATGGATAACCCGTACGAAGAAATGTTATCCGTTATTTTAGATAAAAATAGAGTGGGCAGTTTAGCCCATACCATAAGTATGTTCAGCAATTCATACTATTCTATACGTAATCTTTGGTCTTCGGATATGTGGCGTGTTTTTGAAAATATTCAAAAGCTTTGGAGTTCTTTGGTAGATAGTGAGGATCATTCTATCAATCGAATATTAAAAGTATTGAATCAGTTAATTACCCGCTTAATTGCTTTTATGGGGCTGATTGAGGAGAGTATTATGGTACAACAAGGTTTGTTGCTTTATTTCATAGGATTGCAATTAGAGCAAAGTTCGTTGACCATTACTAAATGTCGTGCCTTACTAACGATTAAATACGACGATCAGGTAGAATATGAATTGTTAGAGTATTTATTGACAAGCCACGAAAGTTTAAATATTTATCGATATAGTTATCGTTCGCATATTGAGTTAGAGCATGTACTTGATTTAATAGTGTTAGATCTAGACTATGCACGTTCTTTAACCTTTATGATTAATCGATTGCAGAAAGATATATCTCGTTTGCCACATTCGAAACAAGACCATCGATTAAGTAATTATGAGAAATTTGTATTCGAGGCCTTTTCAAAGTTGAGGTTAGCAGAATCATCAAAATTAGCCAAAACAAAATCTGAAACTGATTTTTCTAGAGAAGAACTTGATAATTTATTGAAAGCTCTTTCTAAGCTTTTATATCAGACTTCGCAATCTATATCAAATACCTATTTCAATCATACAGACAAGCAAAACCAATTGTTTACACAGTCTTTCCCTATTTAAGCATGATATTTAATGTAACACATATTACCAAGTACGAATATAATGCCCCGGTAAGTTATTGTCATAATATTGCTACGCTTAGGCCAAGAGAATCGAAGGGACAAGAGCTTTTAGATTATACGATACAGATTACTCCAGAACCCACTGAAATATCTGAGCGTATCGATTTTTTTGGTAATTACATCACCCGTTTTTCCATACAAACGGAACATAAAATACTGAAGGTAACTACCAGAAGTAAAATCAAAAGGGACTATGCGAAATTTCAGGAATCTTTCAAAAGTCCAGCATGTAAAAACATCACGATGAACAATGCTTTGTTAGCTTTACAGGGAATGGATCCAGAGGTACTTGAGGCAAAGCAATATATACTTGAATCAATATTCATACGACGCACAGATAAGGATATACGTGAGTATGCCGAATTGTCTTTTAAAGGAAACCGTTCCGTTTTTGATGCAGCTTACGAATTAATGCAACGAATTTATACCGATTTCGATTTCGATTCGGAGTTTTCTACTATTTCGACTCCCATAGAAGAAGTTATGAAAGAAAAAAAGGGAGTTTGTCAAGATTTCGCGCAAATTGCCATTGCTTGTATTCGTTCTGTTGGATTGCCCGCACGATATATTAGTGGTTATATTGAAAC
>TARA_R110002050_G_scaffold13725_12_pt1 | contig 14606 bp, 13 predicted proteins | sample TARA_R110002050 | Tara Oceans TARA_R110002050 (sample SAMEA4396988) | marine metagenome | biome: Polar Biome; feature: [DCM] deep chlorophyll maximum layer (ENVO:01000326); material: water (ENVO:00002006), including particulate matter (ENVO:01000060) such as... | depth 25 m
GAGCGCTTCGAGATTTTCATCATAATAGGCGCGAATGTCTTCTTCGGTGGGCGCGTCAGGCTCAGGCAGGCTGCTGGTGTCGAGAATGAACCAGCCGACATTGCGGGCCTCGCCAATATAGCGTGCTTGCAATCCGGAAAGCGTTTTCGGCGGAAAGATCGCGGCGCCGGCTGCGTCGCGCAGCGCTTTCATCGTCAGATCGTCAGACAATTGCTGTTCATAGTCAGCCTGGGTGATGCGGCTGCGATAGAGGACATCGCGATATGTATCGAGGTCGAGCGCGCCGGTCAGCGGGTTCTTGAAGGCGTCGATGTTCTTCAGTTCTTCCACAACGGCATCGGTGGAGGGATGGACGCCGATGGAGTCGGCATAGCCGAGCAAGGTGAGCTTGGCGGCTTCGAGCTGGAAGACCTGGTCGATGACACCCTGTTCCAGCAATTCCGGCTTGGTAACGGGCTCTTCGGAGTCCGCATTGATGTTCCGGATGACGCTCTCAACGCGGCGATCGAAGGTGACGGCATCAAAGCCCCGGCTTCCCGCGGCGGCCATGTTGGAGCCGATTCCGCCCCGCAGCTGAGCGAACATCTGGTCAACACCCCAGAACGCCATCCCCGCAATGATGATCATGACAATAATCTTCCCGACGAAGGAATTCATCAGGCTTTTCATCAAGGCTAGCATATCGGCAGCGTCTTTCTGGCAGGTTGAGCGGTGGTCCAGTGCTTGCTAGGCGACCCCGTTAGGTCTTTCAAGATAGGGATAGCTTATGACCAGAACACTTATCGCCGGGAATTGGAAGATGAACGGCCTCAAGTCCAGCCTTGGGGAAATCCGAGATGCGGCTGCAGGCGTGGGTCAAGGCAAGGCCGGGGTCGAGGCGCTGTTGTGCGTACCGGCAACCCTTCTGACCCTTGCGGCAGAGGCCGCGCACGGCTCAGCGCTGCGGGTCGGTGGCGAAACCTGCCATGCGGCCGAAAGCGGCGCGCATACTGGTGATGTGTCGGCAGAAATGCTGGCAGACGCGGGCGCAACCCATGTCATTGTTGGCCATTCAGAGCGCCGGACAGACCATGCGGAGAGCAATGAAATCGTGGCCGCACAAGCCGCAGCCGCCCTGCGCGCGAGTCTGACGCCGATCATTTGCATTGGCGAAAGCCTCGACCAGCGCAAGGCGGGTGAGACGCTGGAATTCGTGGCCAGCCAGATCGCAGGCTCGATTCCGGACGGGGCCACGGCTGAACAGATTGTGATTGCATATGAGCCAATCTGGGCCATCGGTACGGGCGAAGTTGCCACGCCAGATCAGATTGATGAAGTTCATACCGCGATCCGCACGCGCCTTACAGAACGATTCGGTGCTGAGGCCGCAGACCTCATTCCGCTGCTCTATGGCGGCAGCATGAAGCCGGGAAATGCGGCTGAAATCCTTGCGGTCAAGGATGTGAATGGCGGTCTAATTGGGGGGGCAAGCTTGAAGGCGGCGGATTTCCTCGCCATTTACGGTCAAGCAAAGTAATCAAAGACTGAACCCGAAGGCTTGGCGTCTGTCCCCAATGGGGATATGCGGGCCGCTTGAATTTTACTGGAAACGCACCAGCCATGCAGAACGTCATCCTTGTAGTCCACATCCTCGCCTGTCTTATCGTGACGGGACTGGTCCTGATCCAGAAATCCGAAGGCGGCGGCCTCGGTATTGGCGGCGGCGGCGGGGGCGGCGCGGGATCGCTCATGTCCGGACGTGGCGCTGCCGGCGCCCTGGTGCGTTCCACGATCATGTTTGCCGGTATCTTCTTCGTGACCAGCCTGGCGCTGACCACACTGGCCAACCGAAACACCGACACACGCACCAATGTCGAGCGCGCACTTGGCGCTGACGAAGATGGCGCAACCGGCCCGGTCGACCTGCTGGATCCAACCGCGCCGCTGCTGGAGGGCCAGGACGGCCTGTCCACGCCCGCGCCGGAAGCGGCTGAGCCGGGTGTCCTGATCGATCCTACGGCAGACATGCCACCCGCCGATATCGAGGCTGATCCTGTGCCGGAAACCGAGCCGGAAACAGGTAATCCCCAGTAATTGCGCCGCGCAGGTGTTTTCCCTGCGTCCCATTTGTCCGAATCACGGCATCAGGGTGATCCCATGATCCGCTATATTTTCATTACAGGCGGCGTGGTGTCCTCCCTTGGCAAGGGTATCGCTTCCGCCGCACTCGGTGCGTTGCTTCAGGCGCGTGGCTACAAGGTCCGTCTGCGCAAGCTCGATCCGTATCTCAATGTCGACCCCGGCACGATGAGCCCCCGCCAACATGGCGAGGTCTATGTCACCGATGACGGCGCAGAGACCGATCTGGACCTTGGCCATTATGAGCGCTTCACCGGCGTCTCGGCACGCCAGTCCGACAATATCACGACGGGGCGGATCTATAGCCGTATCATCGAGAAGGAACGGCGCGGGGATTATCTCGGCGCGACAATCCAGGTGATTCCGCACGTCACAAACGAGATCAAGGATTTCGTCCTGTCCGATCCGGGCGAGGATGTGGAATTCGTGCTCTGCGAAATCGGCGGCACGGTCGGCGATATTGAGGGCCTGCCATTTTTCGAGGCGATCCGTCAGCTCGGCCAGGAACTCGGGCCGGAGCGCGCCTGCTTCATCCATCTGACACTGCTGCCCTATATTCCGGCGGCGGGCGAGATGAAGACCAAGCCGACCCAGCACTCGGTGAAGGAGCTGCGCTCGATCGGTATTCAGCCTGACGTGCTGCTCTGCCGGTGTGACCGGCCGATTCCGGAGACCGAGAAGGGCAAGATTGCCAGCTTCTGTAATGTGCGCCTCTCCAGCGTGATCGAAGCGCGCGATGTGGGCCACATCTATGATGTGCCGGGCGCTTATCATGCCGAGGGACTCGACAAGGAAGTCCTGTCGCATTTCCGCATCGAAGACGCTCCGGAGCCGGACCTGTCCGGCTGGAGCGAGATTGCGCACACGACGCATCATCCGGACGGCAATGTCTGTATCGGCCTCGTCGGAAAATACACCGATGTGCCGGACGCCTACAAATCCGTTGCCGAGGCGCTGACGCATGGCGGCCTTGCCAACAAGGTGAAGGTCGATATCCGCCTGATCAATTCCGAAGAATTCGATGATGAGCATCGGCCGCTGGACATTCTGGAAGGCGTGCATGGAATCATCCTGCCGGGCGGCTTTGGCGAGCGCGGCGCACATGGCAAGATGCGCGCGGCAAGGTTTGCCCGCGAGCGCAACGTGCCGTGCTTCGGTATTTGCTATGGCATGCAGATGTCGGTGATCGAGGCGGCCCGCAACATGGCCGGTATCGAGGACGCGAACACGACCGAGAATGACCCGGACACGTCTGCGCCGCTGGTTGGCCTGATGGAAGAGTGGACCAAGGGCAACGAAAAGGTCCAGCGCGACGCCAATACCGACAAGGGCGGCACGATGCGCCTCGGCGCGTATCCGGCCCGCCTGACGCCGGGCAGCAAGGTCGCCGAAATCTATGGCACGCTCGATATCTCCGAACGCCACCGTCACCGCTATGAGGTGAATGCCGGTTACATCAAGGCGCTGGAAAAGGCCGGCGGGCTGTTCTCCGGCCTGTCGCCAGACGGCAAGCTGCCGGAGATTTTCGAGCTTCCGGAGCACCCCTGGTTCATCGGCGTGCAGTATCACCCAGAGCTGAAGTCCCGTCCGTTCGAGCCGCACCCGCTGTTTGCAAGCTTCATCGGCGCGGCGGTCAAGCAGAGCCGACTGGTTTAGGATCCTTCCGTCAAGATCCGTCACCTTCGACCGCGAAGCGGTCTGAGGGCCCATCTCTGGTTTTGCCGCATGCACTAGCGGCCCGGTTCCGAGATGGGCACCCAGATGAGCTGCGCTCATCGGGTGTGACGCGAAGGCGGCGACCAGCACTTTTATCCGGCGTGGAAGATTCCGGCCGGGTGCGTGTCTCCAAAAACAATCCGCCTCAGGATGAATTGAAGTGGGGTTGCACGGCGTGCGTTTCAGCCTCGATCAGTTGGGCTGTCTCGCATTGCAGGCGCGTCAGGGGCCCGTGCCGGAAGAGGCGCTTGCCGGTTTTGGCGATCAGTTGTCTGGCTTCGCCAAGGCAGCGGCGGATTTTTTCGATATAGAGATCGCGATGATCCATCGCATGGTCGAGGGCCATCAGCCGGCGGACGAGGCGTTTGGCGGGCAGGATGTCGCTCGGGAGTTTATCGTATTCATGGATATCTGGGACGTCGTCCGCATCAAGAAAGCGGATGCGTGGGCCTGTCTTGAATGTCGGCCTAGGCGGCTTTGCATCCGGGCGATGAGCGCGGGTCTCGAACAGACGGAAAGCTGGCTGGGATGCGCGGGCGATGTGTTGCGTGGTTTCTCGCGGGCGCGCTGGACCTGAACTGGCTGTCTCTCGAGGGAATACAGGCAACGCACCCAGTTCGGCCGCGCAGAGATAGAGACAGCGGCGCAGCGCCGGTTCGGCCTGGGCCAGGAAGCGCGACAGGCGCGAAATCGCGTGACGCGGCAGGAGCGGCGTATGCGGCGTCAGGCCGAGCCGCTCGCGCAACTGGATCACGCCGAGGCTGATGACATTCAGCATCAGCCAGACGGCGGAGCGGATTTCCTGTTGAGGTGAATAGCGCAGTTCGGACATGAGCTGAGCATCCGGGGTGGGGGTGCCGGTCGAATTGGTCTTTCAACGGTCTTTGATTTTATTGGAGAATTCCGCGGGGCTTGCGGGACTACCGAGCCCTTATCATCGGCATGCGCCGAAAGGCGGATGTGGTTCTAAGGCTTGGACACCTGGAACTGGCCGACATTGATGCGGCCATCGGTGAAGCCGGCATCGCAATAGGACAGGTAGAAATTCCACATCCGGCGGAAGGGCTCATCGAAGTCCAGCTTGGCGATCGTGTCCCAGTTGGCATTGAAATCGCGCGCCCATTCGCGGCAGGTGCGGGCATAGTCCTGACCGAAATAGGTGACGCCATCATGGCGCAGGCCCGCCGTGTGGAACTGTTCCTTCAGAGCGGTCTCGCTGGGCAGCATGCCGCCCGGAAATATGTGGCGCTGGATGAAGTCGACGCGCTTGCGGTAGCGCGGGAACAGTTCGTCATCGATGGTGATGATCTGGAGCGCGGCGCGGCCGCCCTGTTTCAGGCTTTCGAAGATTTTCGCGAAATAGCTCGGCCAGTAGGATTCCCCGACCGCTTCGAACATCTCGATGGAGGCGACGCCATCATATTGGCCCTGATGGTCGCGATAGTCTTCGAGGCGGATCTCTACACGTTCACTGAGGCCCTGTTTCTGCATCCGCTGCATGGCGAAATCACGCTGGGATGGCGAGATGGTCAGGCAGGTGACTTTCGAGCCGCGTTGCTTGGCGGCATATTCGGCAAAGCCGCCCCAGCCGCAGCCGATTTCCAGGATTTCCGACGAGGGCCCGGCACTGATCCGGTCACAGATGTTCCGGTACTTGTTCTGTTGGCCCTGTTCGAGGCTCATGTTCGGGCTGTCGAAGATGGCTGAGGAATAGGTCATCGAAGGGTCCAGCCAGAGACTGTAGAAGTCATTGCCCAGATCATAATGGGCCATGATGTTCTTCTTCGCGCCCTCCCGGGAATTGCGGTTGAAGATGTGGCGGACCATGTTGACCCAGCGCACCACTGCGCCGCCCACGGCAAGCTTGCCGATATTGTCGAAATTGGCAGAGAAGAAGCGCAGCACTTCGGTCAGGTCAGGCGTTGACCATTCGCCATCCATGTAAGCCTCGGCAAAGCCGACATCGCCGCCAGCCATGGCGCGTTTCACGAAGTTATAATCGTGGACAATGATGGTGGCATGAGGGCCGGTATCGTCATGCCTATATTCGAGCACGCGTTCGCCGGGCAAGACAAAGGACACGCTGCCCTTCTGGGTATTGAGCAGCGCGAAGGCGGCCAGACGAAAGCTTGTCGGAACGTCTTTCAGGTTCCGAATGGTCTGGGTGCTGGCTTTGATGACCTCGGTCATGCGGCATCCTTCCGCTTATCAGCATTACGTATTTGTTGGGATAACGCAATTGTTGTGCCGGTTTCCGGAGGGGCGGGCTTTGGGCGATAGGCGGCGCCGCGTATCCACACTTTGAGGGCCTGCCAGTGGATTCCGAGGGTCACGCCGAGCGTGGAGAGCGGATTGGTGACTGCGAGTTTCAGCAAGTTTGCGCTGGTGGCAGGCATCCGCCGGGCGGTGATGTTTGCCATATGAAGGCGCTTTTCATGTCTCAGGCTTTCCACGACCACTCCCAATTTGTCTTCCGGCGAACGCAGGGTGAAGCGGTAGGTTCCGGTGACGTCGAAGAAGGGGGATACGTGGAAAGACTTTGGCGCACTGTGCGCGTTGCGGCCCGGATTGACGGCGGCGACGTAACGATGGGTCTCGCCGAATGTGTTGTTCACTTCATAGATGATCCCGCGCAGGTCGCCGTCCGGGCCGTAGCCATACCAGAGCGAGAGGGGCGCAAATTTGTAGAACAGGTGGCGCGGGAAGGTGACGAGGCGGATGGCGCCGCCGTCCAGTGTAATGCCTGCCTTGGCAAGTTCGGATTCGGCCCAGGGACGTAGCGGCGCGCCTTTCTGCTTGGCGCCGTGGTCTTCGGTGCGGAAGGCGAACAGGCCGGGCGCGTTGACGCTGAACAGGGCTGAGCTGGCCGCGGCCTCGTCCAACCGGTCGATGTCGAGATCAATCAGGACGAGGTCATACGCAAAGCGTCGCTCGAATGGCTGGTAGCGCACATGGATAGTCTGGCCTTTCCAGAGGCTCAGTGCGGGCTGGGGATGCGCATTGGTCAAACAGACACCTCGGCAGCGAATTCCACAGGGCGAAGTTTGCGTGCTGGCTGTACAATGTCCACACCTTCGGCCGTCCACGGCACGGATCCGCCAAGGGAAAGGGCGGCTGAGAGGCCGGATTTCAGGCCGTCCTCATGAAAGCCGCGGCCCATCCATGCGCCGGCGATCCAGAGACCGTTCTGACCCTGAATACGCTTCAGGCTGCGCACGGCTGCTTCGGCGGCGGCATCGAACTGCGGATGGTCGAAATCATATTCGAGAAAGGTCAGCTCGTCGCGAGGGGGCGTGTCGGGGTTCAGTGTGATGAAGAGTGGGCGCTCATCGGGCAGGCCCTGCAGCCGGTTCATCCAATAGGTGAGGCAGATGTCGCCGCTTTCCTGTTTCAGCACGTTCCAGCTGGCCCAGGCGGCCTTGCGCGATGGCATCAGCGCCGGGTCGCGGTGGAGATAGATACGGTTTGGCCGATAGCGAACCGAGCGGAGCAGGAAGGCCTGATCGTCGAAATGTTCCTCGGTCAGGCGCAGGGCCTGGTCGGAATGGGTGGCGAGAATGACATCATCGAATATTTCGCGACGGCCATCGGTCGTCACAACCGCGATATGGTCACCAAAGGGAAAAATGCGCTCGACGCCCGAGTTGAGGCGAACCCGGTCGCCGAGCGCGTCCGCAACAGTGCGGACATAGTTTTCACTGCCACCGGTGACGGTACGCCATTTCGGGCGTTCCTTGTGCATGAGGCGGTGATTGTCGAAGAACTGGAAGAAGCTCATGGCGGGGTAGTCGACCATCTTGTCTTCGCAGGTGGACCAGATGGCGGCTCCCATGGGCAGAATATAGTTCGTGCGGAAATCTGTATCGAACTCATGGCGGTCGAGCCATGCGCCCAGAGTGGTATCCGTAATCGTGCCATCGGCGAGTTCGGCGCGCGCAATGTCGTTGAAGCGGAGGATGGTGCGCCAGAAGCGATGGAATTTCGGGCTCAGGAGATTGCGACGCTGGGCAAAGATGCCTTTCAGTGTGGACGCCCACTCCCAGCCTTTCGGATCAGAGACCGCAAAGCTCATGTCGGACGCTTGTGTTTCGACACCAAGTGCATCGAAGAAGCCGATCAGGTTCGGATAGTTGAGTGCATTATAAACGATGAAGCCGAGATCGACCTTCGTTTCGTGGCCATCATAGTCGAACGCATGCGTGCATGCGTGCCCCCCGGCCCGGCCTGATTGTTCGTAAAGTGTTACGTGTGCGGAATTGCGCAGCGCCCATGCAGCGCCGAGGCCGGATATTCCAGATCCAATAATGGCGATGCGTTTCATGCGGCGTCTCGCTTTTCTTTCAATGTATCATATGCGTCGAGTGCGCGCTGGCGAGCGCCGGAATGGTCGACTATGGGTTTCGGATAGGTCTTGCCGAGCTGGATGCCGGCCTTGTTCAGTATCTCTTCGTTGGCTTCCCACGGGGCGTACAGGTACTTGTCTGGCAGGTCCTTCAGTTCCGGGCAGAAGCGCCGCACATAGGCGCCGGTCTCGTCGAACTTGCTGCCCTGGCTGATCGGGTTGAAGACCCGGAAATAGGGCGCCGCATCGGCACCGGAGCCTGCAGTCCATTGCCAACTGGCGGCATTGTTGGCCGGGTCAGCATCGACCAGCGTGTCCCAGAACCATGCTTCGCCGTCCTGCCAGGGCAGGAGGAGATGCTTGGTCAGGAAGGAGGCGACAATCATCCGTACCCGGTTGTGCATCCAGCCTGTCTGCCAGAGCTGGCGCATTCCTGCGTCAACCATCGGATAGCCGGTCTGGCCCTTGGTCCAGGCGTCAAAGGCATTCTTGTCTTTTCGCCACGGCATGAACTCGAATGAGTCATTATAGTTTTCGGAGGCGAGCACCGGATTGTAAAACAGGAGTGTATGGGAAAATTCCCGCCAGCCAATTTCTGACAGGAAGGTGTGACCATCCTTTTCCGGGATCGTGCCGGCTTCCATACCAGCATGGACAGCGCGCCATATCTGCAGTGGTCCGATCTCGCCGAAACGGAGATGTGGGGAGAGACCGGACGTGGACATGTCGAGGTCCGGGCGGTTGCGATCTTCCTTGTAGCCATTGATTGGCCCATCAAGGAAGTCGGTCAGGCGGGCAATTGCGCCGTCCTCGCCGGGGGTCCAGTCGTCAAAGCCTGTGGACCAGTCGGGGCTTGACGGGTGGAGGCCCCAATCATCGAGGGATTCGCTTTCGGGCTTGGGGCCGCTCAGCTTCTTGTGGCGGCCATACGTGTCGCGCGCGACGAAGTTGTTGCGGGCCGCGCGCCAGTAAGGAGTGAACACCTTGTAGTAACCACCCGCATTGGTCTCGACCTGCCACGGCTCGTTCAGCAGCCGCGCATTGTAGCTGGAGACATCCAGGCCCCGCTGGGCCAGGTCTTCCTTGATTGCGGCATCCAGATCGCGTTCGGGCTGGTCATAGCGGCGATTCCAGAAAATGGTCTCTGCGCCGGTCTCTTCGATGACGGTGTCGAGCACATCGGCGGATTGCCCGGAGCGAAGGGTCAGCTGGGCGCCCGCCTGTTTGATATCAGCGGCAAGCGCGCGCAGGGATTTGTCCAGCCACCATTTCGAGGCGCCGCCGAGGGGCCGCAGGCCTTTGGTCTGCTCGTCCAGTATGTAGAGCAAGACGAGGGGCCTGCCGGACGAGACGGCGGCATGCAGGGCCGGATTGTCGGAAAGGCGCAGGTCTTCGCGGAACCAGACGATGGCAGGCGCAGATTGTGACACAAGACCTCCGGGCAGGGTTGAACAGTTTACAAAGCCTCTACGCGCGAGTTCGCGGAATGGATCATGCGGGGCTGAGCCTTGGTCTTCCGCGCCTGCAATTGGGGCGGTATACCCTTTCGATGTTCAAAAGAATCATACGCCCCAGCGGAGTGTAACCGAAATGTCAGGCACACATCTTCCGGGTCTCATCCACGCCGCTGCGGGCAAGCGTGTTGTCTGTGTTGGCGATGTCATGCTGGACCGGTTTATCTATGGCGGTGTCACCCGCATATCCCCCGAAGCGCCTGTGCCGATCATGCGGCGCACCCGCGAAGCGGCGATGCCGGGCGGTGCGGGCAATGTGGCACGAAACCTTGCTTCGCTCGGCTTGTCGGTCTCGCTTATCGGGGTTGTCGGGGATGATGGCGAAGGCCGGGAACTGGCCGCGCTGCTGGGAGACATTGAGGGCGTCGATGCCGATTTGATCGCCATGCGCGACCGGTCAACCACGCTGAAGACGCGCTTTGTCGCCGGGGGACAGCAATTGCTGCGCGTGGACGCGGAAGATACCAGCCCCATCGGGCCGAGCCCGGAAGCCGAGCTGATTGCCTCCATTGCCGACGAGGCGAATGAAGCAAGCGTGATCATCCTGTCCGATTATGCCAAGGGCGCGGTGACGGATGGAGTCATTGCAGCCGCGCTGGCGGCTGGAGACCAATATGGCATTCCGGTGATTGCCGATCCGAAAGGCCGCGATTTCACGCGCTATGGCGCGGTGGACTTGCTCAAGCCGAATGCCAGCGAGTTGGCCGCAGCCATGGGGCTGAGGGTGGAAACGGATCAGGATGTCGGTGAGGCCCTGACGGCTGCGCAGACCTTGCTGATGGCGAAATCCATTGTCGTGACGCGGGCCGCAAAGGGCATGTCCTATGCCATCGAGGGCGAGCCGGCCGTGCATCTGAGCGGGCAGGCGCGCGAAGTATATGACGTGTCTGGCGCGGGCGATACGAGCATTGCGGCGCTGGCGCTGGGCCTGGCAGGCGGCGGCTCGGTGGCGGATGCGGTCAGCCTGGCGATCACGGCGTCCGGGATTGCCGTCGGCAAGGCGGGCACGGCTACGGTCTCTGCGGATGAGATGATCACGGCGTTGCAGATGGGGCTGCGCAATGGTGGCGTCAGCTATCTGACCCTCGACGCAGCCAGGGCACAGGTCGCTTCCTGGCGGGATTCCGGGCTGACCGTCGGCTTCACGAATGGCTGTTTCGACATCCTTCATCCGGGGCATTTGCGGGTTTTGGAAGAGGCCAAGTCGCGCTGTGGCCGTCTGGTGGTTGGCCTGAACTCGGATGCGTCCGTATCGCGCCTGAAAGGACCGACGCGACCGGTCAATGACGCTGACTCCCGCGCGCGGGTCCTGTCGGGCCTGATGGCCGTGGATGCGGTGGTTGTTTTCGAGGAAGACACACCCGGCGCGCTGATCGAGGCGTTGCAGCCGGACTTGCTGGTCAAGGGCGGGGATTATTCCATCGATACGATCGTTGGCGCTGACACAGTGCAGGCACGAGGCGGAACGGTTCATATCGTGCCGTTGGTGGATGGACAGTCGACCACGGCGGCGATTGCTCGGGCGCAGTCCAAGACAGAATGAGCCCGGCTGCGCAAACAGCCGCCCAATTGCTCAAACAATATGGCGAAGACGCAGAAGTGATTGACACGCTGCGTGCAGCGGAAGTGGCCGCGCAGGGTGACGTCGAGGCATTGGCGCACTGGGACGCGGTGATCGCCTGCCTGACGGGTGAAGCTCCTGAAGGGCTGCCGAACTAGCGCGTCAGTTGGCGACGCCCTTTTTGAGCTCATAGCGCCCGCGTCCGGTTTCGTTGAACCATTCCTGGATGTCCGGATGGCTGAGCGGTGTGTCGGAATCGTCAATCACCAGGTTCTGTTCCGAGACATAGGCGACGTAATGTGTGCGCTCGTTCTCGGCGAACAAATGATAGAAGGGCTGGTCTTTTGAGGGACGCACTTCTTCAGGAATGGATTCATACCATTCATCGGTGTTGGCGAAGACGGGGTCGACATCGAAAATGATGCCGCGAAACGGGAAGTGGCGGTGGCGCACAACCTGGCCGATCTGGAACTTTGCGAGCAGGGGGGTGATGTCGTTATAGCGCTGGTCACGGTCGAGGGGTTTGTCGAGCAGCAGCGCGTCGTCGGCAACCTTACGGCGACCGATTCCCACGCTGCCTAGCAGCTTTCCCAAGAGCGATGCGCGTCTGGTCATTTCCCACTCCTGTGATACACCATGCATCAACTGAAAAACTTGGGCCACACTATGGCTGAAAAAAAATCAGCGGTACGGCGCGGAAAACGCGGCCGACCGCGCCCAGCCAGGGCCTCGGACCTCTATGCGGCCGTGGACCTTGGAACCAATAATTGCCGCCTTCTGGTGGCCACTCCACACGGAAAAACTTTCCGTGTGGTTGATTCGCACTCCCAAATTGCCCGTTTGGGTGAGGGATTGCACGAAACCGGTCGGCTGTCCGAAGCTTCGATAGAGCGCGCGATGGATGCGCTGAATGCGATCCGCGGGAAGCTCAAGACGCATGGAGTCGGCAAGGTTCGTTGCATCGCGACCGAGGCTTGCCGAAAGGCAGAGAATGGTCCGGATTTCATCCAGAGGGTGCACGACGAGACCGGCCTGACCTTCAAGATCATTGGCGCGAAGGAAGAAGCGCGCCTTGCCAGTATCGGGTGTCATGACCTGATTGGCGATGATGCGCCGTCGGTACTGGTGGTGGATATTGGCGGCGGGTCGACGGAATTGTCGTGGCTGAATGCCGAACTGGCGCGGGCCAATGGCCTGAACGGCCTGATCCAGCGTGCCCCTATCCAGAACTGGACCAGCCTGCCGCTGGGCGTCGTGACCCTCACCGAAGCCTTTGCTCATCTGCCGGACGCAGAAGCCTATCAGGCAATGCTGGATCATGCCGGAGAAGTTATTGAAGCCTGGCAAGGCACACAGGCGATCCGTTCTGCAATGGGTTTGAGAGGGGCGCACCTGATCGGTACGTCCGGCACAGTGACCTGCCTGGCGGGCGTACATCTGAAACTCGACCGCTATCGCCGTGACAAGGTGGACGGGACGTGGATGAGCCGGACCTCGGGCGAAAAAGTGCTGAACATGCTGCGCGAAGCCGGACCGGACGGGCGGGCGGCCCTGCCGACGATTGGTGAAGAGCGCGCAGGACTGATGCTGGCTGGCTGTGCTATTCTGGATGCGCTTTGGCGGGCCTATCCGGCGGGGCGTTTGCGGGTTGGCGACCGTGGCCTGAGGGAAGGCCTGCTGCTCAGCATGATGTATGGCCAGAAGCCCGCGCGGCGTCGTCGCAGAGGCGGGCGTAAACGGCGCGAAGGCGGCAACACGCCTCAAACCCATTCGGCAACGGAGGCCGGCAATGACGGATGATGGAAAGCGCCGCTGGAAAGGCCCCGGCAAGGAAAGCAAGAACACGTCCGGTCGCCAGATGACCGAGCGCAAGGTCACGGCGCATCGTGCGAAAAATGAAAGTTCCAAACGCTGGATCGAACGCCAGCTGCAGGATCCCTATGTGCGCAAGGCCAAGGAAGAGGGCTATCGGGCCCGCGCGGCCTACAAACTGCTTGAGATAAATGAAAAGCTGGACCTGCTGCGCAAGGGTCAGCGCGTTGTTGACCTGGGCTGTGCGCCCGGCGGGTGGATGCAGGTCGCGCTGAAGAAGGGCGCGCTGGAAGTGGCGGGCATTGACCTCTTGCCGGTGGAGCCGATTGAAGGCGCGCATATCATTGAAGGCGATGTGAATGAGCCGGAAGATGTTGCGGCCTTGCTGGAAGGGCTGAGTGGACCGGTTGACCTTGTCCTGTCCGACATGGCGGCGAACACGACCGGGCACAAGCAGACGGACCATTTGCGCACCGTCGCTTTGGTCGAGATGGCGGTCGCGTTCGCCATTGAACATCTCGCGCCGGGCGGCACATTCTGTTCGAAAGTGTTTCAGGGTGGCGCGACGAAGGATGTGCTGGACACGTTGAAGGCGCATTTCAAGACGGTGCGCCACATCAAACCGCCATCAAGCCGGGCCGGAAGTCCCGAAATTTTCGTGGTGGCAAAGGGATTCAAGGGTTAATTCAAGGGCGCTATCAGAGCCGCCAATCGATTGTATTCCGTACGCGGCGGTTGGAGCGTCTGGAGAGAACGGAATTCAGATAGGCGTCGTTTTCGGATTTTTTGGGCTTGGATTCATAGCCCAATTCGACCGACACTTCGTAATGGGTGACTTGTCCCTTGCTGATGAAGCCACGGGCGGTCGAGACTTCGAACCAGTCTGGTTCCCCAAAGAGATCGCGCGCTTGAACCAGGGCCCGATCAATCGCGTCGTCAACCGAAATCGGTGACAGGCCGACGATGCGGCGAAGAGGAGGGTGGGCGCTTGCCATAAGTTAATAGGTTGCTTCTGCGTTTTGTGGGTTCTCTTGCAAGTACTATGCAAGACCAGAGTAATTGTTCCGAAAAAACCTTGTATTGCTTTAGATTTGTGTCCGCTCCACTATCCGTCTGCGAGTCAGGGAGAAAGTTAATGGCCATCAAAGGTGGATGTTATTGCGGCGCGATCCGGTATGAGGCGGGAGGCGATGCGATCATGAAGGCAAGTTGCCATTGCCGGGAATGCCAATACTTCACGGGTGGGCAGGCCAATACGATCATGGCGATGCCAACTGCGGAGTTCCGTTACACGCTCGGCACGCCAAAAGGATATCGCCGGGCAGATCTGGAACGTGGAGCGCTACGCGAATTTTGCTCCGATTGCGGAACGCATATCGCAACGCGATCCCCCTCACTGCCGCAGGCGGTGATCCTGAAAGTCGGCACACTGGATGATCCATCCGTGTTCGGTGCGGCCCAAATGGCCATGCAGGTTGCGGATGCGCAGAGCTTCCACCATGTTCCAGACGATATCGCCAGATTTGAAAGGTTTCCCGGCCAA
>TARA_R110002050_G_scaffold300413_1_pt1 | contig 14599 bp, 10 predicted proteins | sample TARA_R110002050 | Tara Oceans TARA_R110002050 (sample SAMEA4396988) | marine metagenome | biome: Polar Biome; feature: [DCM] deep chlorophyll maximum layer (ENVO:01000326); material: water (ENVO:00002006), including particulate matter (ENVO:01000060) such as... | depth 25 m
TTTTGCCAGTAATTCACCCCATGATGAACGGCCTGTAAGCTATAAAGCTATTGTACATTTTCCATGTCCAACCAACTGCACTGTTGAGCTAACCAAAGCTATGAGTGAGGCCGCACCAAAGCTATTTCGTGAGTTCGTACATTATTACAAAATCGGTATAGGGCTTATCGATTTAGCTAGCGAAAAACATAACCAATTCGATTTATTTAACCCTTCAAAGGCTAATCCCGCTTTGATGAATACGCTAGATGACATTAACCAACGCTATGGCAGTGATACGATGTTTCTAGCAGCTCAAGGCATAGAGCACAAGTGGTCAATGCGCCGTGATTTGCTAACGCCACAATACACAACCAAATGGTTCAGTGTACCCAGCATTAAGTGCTAACTAGGTTTTTGCTTTGATTAATGTTTTCACTGTTAGTATCACTCATATGCTTGGTTTAATTAGATAAATCAGACATTAGCTAATCACTGTTCCTTAGCTTGAAGCATTCGATGAACCTTCTTAAAATTGGTCTACCTTTCTTTTTACTGGCTTTTAGCTCAACAGCTATTGCAGCTGGAAATACGCGGCTTAGGAGGAGTTATTTATGTGCATATATGCTATGAGTATTGATTTTAAGGGCTTCTACAATACATATGGTCTAATAACAACATGTATTATATTGGAGCGTTTATTAATAACATGAATTTTAATGTGTAATCAGTAGTCCTTCACTGCTAAAAGATTGCTTCGTGTTTAAGTTAACTTACGTGAATAAAGTAATAATAAAAATTTGTTCCAGTCACTGTAATATTCTTCAATAATGAGCTAGCTAATGATGATGATCGTTAGCTGCAATCCGGTATGATGTGATTAAGTTGGCTTACTCAAGCTCGATATACCAGAAATCTCTATAAGAGAAACTGTTGCACTTACTTCAGCTCAGATTAATGGACAGTATTTATTTTGTTACTTTATCAAAATCAAGTTTTTGAAACGGAATGATGATACGTTAAGAGCTTGTATGTGAGTATTTTTGTTAAAAATGCTGCATTTACTTAAAACTTTGTACAGAGCCTGTACATATACCGTTCCAGCAAAACTAATGAATCCTAGTCAATGCATTTTATTAGCGATAACTTGTTTTCAGGCAGATTTTAATGTCATCGATGACTACCACTGTGAAGCGTTGCTATCGAATTGTACTTGAGTTCACCTCGTCATTCGCGAGTATTTAACTTTAATTTTAACTTTAAAATTTTATAGGCTCTTGTACATTCTTAAATAACAGGTTTAATATTCAGCGGGTAAAACACCGCCATCAGTCTTGAACAGAGTTAAATATGCATTGATTTTTTTATGGGGAATGTTAAAATCAAAAGGTATCTAAATTGGGGTTAGCATGATTAAATTAGTATCGACAATTTTAATTTTTGTATGGGTTGTGTTTCAACCTATGACAAATATTGTCGATGCTCACCCGCTAAAAGCTTATGCTGAGATTTTATCAAGTACACCAATCGATAATAATGTATCAGTTATCAAAACACCTCCAGTTCATGATGTATCTACGACTGATATTCCTTCTTCAAATGAAATGTTTCACTGCCACCACCACAGTAGTCATTGCCATATCTATTTGTTAAGTGTCTATGAGGCTGAAACTGATATCCTCACAAAATACGCTCCATACAACTCATATTTATTTTCTATTCCAGAAACTCCTTTTTCAGCTTCAATTCGTCCTCCGATCGCCTAATTTTTATTCTAAGTCAATTTTTGCAAATGATAGAGTTTGCGCATTTTTATATCTTAAATAATTAGGTATTACAATATGTTAATGTTAAATCGTCCTCCAAAACTAGTTTTGGAGCTCTCGAGTCGTATTTATAATATACGGATTATTTCGTGTGTTTTCCTTGTGGCATTCTCCTTTACAATCAGCGCAGCAAGAGCATCATCGGCAGATCAAGCTATATCGCTGCCAACTGCAATGCAGCGTTCACTATCACAAAATCCTTCTCTTAAATTTTTTCCGTATCGAATTGATGCTCTGAATGGTCAAATGGAAACTGCTAAATTATCACCTGCTTATGAATTAGGTTTTGATACTGAAAATGTTGGAGGAACTGGAAATTACAACGGTATTAGTGGAGCTGAGTTCACTATAGCTTTATCCTCAGTTTTTGAAATGGATAACAAGCGTTTAGCTAGAATCGGGACTGTATCTTCTGAATTGTCATTATTAGAAGCAAGCAGGCAGGTTGAGTCACTGGCTTTACTTGGTGATGTTACTCGTCGTTATGTTGATGTACTTGCTGCACAAGAACAAGTTGTTCTTGCACAGGAGGCTACTCAACTAAGCATTGATACTTTGGATATTGTAAAAAAACGCGCTGCTGCAGGTGCTACACCCGATGCAGAAGTTAAACGAGCATTAGCAGCCTTAGAGCAAGCCAGGCTATCATTATTTGCCGAACAGCAACGCTTATCTTACTTAAAAGTTTCGTTATCGAGTTTGTGGGGATCATCCTCACCTGACTTTGAGAATGTTGAGGGGAATTTATTTCAGTTTGGGGAAGATATCTCATTTGAACAATTGTTTGAAAGAGTCAAACTTAACCCTGCAATAGAGATTTTTGCATCAGAAGCTCGTTTAAAAGATGCTGAAATACGTGTTGCTAAAACACAGTCAAAATCTGACATTAGTTGGTCTGTGGGGGTTCGTCGAGCTCAAGATACAAACGATACAGCACTCGTAGCTGGCTTCAGTATGCCTTTATTTTCTGGCTCTAGGAATCAAGGTGCTATTTCAACAGCCATTGCAGAAAAAAATCAAGTATTCGTAAAACGTGATGTCATGTTATTGGATATGCATAATCAGTTATTTCGAGCTTTTTACAATAGAAAACAAGCTATTTTAGTCGTTAACTCATTGCGTTCCACCATCATCCCTTCTTTAGAGCAAGCACTGATTGAAACTCAAGATGCATATCAGCGTGGAAGGTACGGTTATCTGGATTATGTGAGCTCTCGTCAGGAGTTGTTAAGTGCAAGACGTACATTAATTGAAGCTGCAGGTTCAGCATTAACTTATGGTGCAGAAATCGAACAATTGACATCAGAGCCTTTAGCTAGCTCGCAATATAACGAGAACATCAAATTATCAGGAATATCTCAATGAAATTAATTTCTAGTTTTACAAAAGTTCTATTCTTAACCAGCTTCTTATTTTTTACAGGGTCTATTTTTGCAGAGTCTGGTCATGGAGATGAATCAGAACATGAAGAGGAAGGGCATATAGAATTATCTAACGAGCAAATACAGCATGCCGGAATAGTGGTTAGCACCGTTGGTGCCAATGTTATTCGTGATGTATTACCTGTTTATGGTTTGGTTGCTACTAATGCTGAAAGTTTGCAAGTGGTTAATGCCAGATTTGATGGTGTGGTACGTGATGTAAAGAAGAGCATCGGTGATCCGGTCCGTAAAGGTGAAACATTGTTAATTGTTGAAGCAAATGAAAGCTTGAAAAACTATTCAATAACTTCTGAAATTAATGGATATATCACACAGCGAAATATAAATATTGGAGAGAAAACAAATGAAACTCCTTTACTGGTGATTCAAGATTTTTCTACTGTTTGGGTAGAATTAAGCATATTTCCGAAGGATCTTCCTTTGGTCAAATTAAATCAGACGGTTAACATACAAAGTACTGATTTAAAAAATATTTCAGAAGGTAAAATTATTTATATTTCACCATTTGGACAAGTGCAAAGCCAAGCCACTAAAGCTCGTGTTCTACTTGAAAACAGCAACAACATTTGGAAGCCGGGCTTATTTGTTAATGCCAACATTACACTTGATGAAATAAATGCGCCAGTTTCTATACGTAATGAAGCAATACAAGTTATTGAAGATAAAAATGTAGTTTTTGTCAAAGGTGAATCTGGGTTTGAACCACGCGAAGTGAGCCTTGGTCGAACAGATGGTCAATATAGTGAAGTTCTAACGGGTTTGTCGGTTGGTGAAATGTATGTGAGTAACAATAGCTTTGTTTTGAAGTCTGAGTTGGGGAAAGAGGATGCTGAACATGGGCATTAAATTTTTTATGCGTCTTCGTTTACCTTTATACCTTATTTATGTTTTTAAATTTAGACATAATCGGTTGTGTGCTTCAAATAGGAGTTTTAAATGATTGATAAACTCATTCAATTTTCCATAACCCGCCGGTGGTTGGTTATGTTTTTTGTTTTGCTAACGGGTGCACTAGGCGTTTGGAATTATCAACATCTTCCTATTGATGCTGTACCTGATATTACCAATGTTCAAGTTCAAATTAACACAGAAGCACCTGGGTATTCACCACTAGAAGTTGAGCAGCGAGTCACCTATTTGGTTGAAATGTCAATTGCAGGTTTACCTTATGTTGAGAGTACTAGATCGATATCTCGTTACGCACTCTCACAAGTTACTGTTGTGTTTGAGAAAGGAACTGATATTTATTTTGCTCGGAATCTTATTAATGAACGTTTGCAACAAGCTAAAAGTGAGATGCCGTCAGGTATTGAGCCCGTAATGGGACCTGTTGCAACTGGATTAGGTGAAATCTTTCACTATTCAGTTCATGCAGCGCCAGGGGCTTTGCAAGCAGATGGACAACCTTACGATGCAACAGCTTTGCGTACATTGCAAGATTGGGTTATTCGTCCTCAATTGCGTTTGGTTGAGGGGGTTACTGAAGTAAATACAATCGGAGGGTATGAAAAGGAGTTTCATATTACACCAGAACCTTCAAAGCTATTGGCTTACCAAATTAGTTTTGATGATTTAGTCGCTGCGTTGCAGAAAAATAATTCGAATGTAGGTGCTGGGTATATAGAGAAAAATGGTGAACAATATTTGATCCGTGCTCCAGGTCAGGTTACTGATATTTCATCGATTAAGCAGATCATTGTTGCTCGTAGGGATGGAATTCCTATTACCGTAGGTGATGTTGCAGAGATTGGGTTTGGTAAACAGCTTAGAACTGGTGCTGCAACTCGCGATGGCGAAGAAACTGTGTTGGGCACAGCTGTTATGTTGCTTGGCGGAAATAGTAGAACTGTTTCTCAGGCAGTATCAGCAAAATTGCTTGAGATTAATAAAACTCTTCCAGAAGGTGTGATTGCTGAACCAGTTTACGATCGTACTGTATTGGTAGATAAGACGATTGCAACAGTTCAGACCAATTTAGCTGAAGGTGCTGTGTTGGTCATTGTCGTTCTTCTCGTTATGCTGGGTAATGTTAGGGCTGCTTTATTAACTGCCATGGTGATCCCTTTATCGATGTTGATGTTGATGACTGGCATGGTAGAAACCAAAGTAAGCGCAAATCTCATGAGTCTAGGTGCACTTGATTTTGGGTTAATTGTTGACGGTGCTGTAATCATAGTTGAGAACTGTATTTTAAGGCTGGCAGGAAGACAGCATCACCTGGGGCGAATATTGACATTGGATGAACGTTTTCAGACCGTCTTTACGGCTACCCGTGAAGTGTTTACTCCAAGTCTGATAAGTGTTTTAGTTGTTATTATGGTCAATTTGCCAATTTTGGCGCTGACAGGTGTCGAAGGTAAAATGTTTACTCCAATGGCAATGGCCGTAATCATGGCTTTATTGTCTGCACTTGTATTGTCTCTCACTTTTGTTCCTGCGGCAGTCGCTTTGTTTATGACAGGCCACATAGAAGAAAAAGACAACTTTATCGTCAGTCAATCTAAACGATTATATCTGCCAATTTTGTCGATTGTGTTGAGATTCCGAGTACTTGTAATTTCAATAGCATTGATATTTGTGATTTTAGTCGGATTTGTTGCAACAAAAATGGGAACCGAGTTTGTTCCTAATCTTGATGAGGGCGATATTGCGATCCAAGCACTTCGAATTCCAGGGACCAGTTTAACTCAATCATTAGATATGCAGTTTAAGTTGGAGAAGGCAATTCTAGAGATTCCGGAGGTTAAAACTTATTTCTCGAGAGTTGGTACTGCAGAGGTTGCGAGTGATCCTATGGGGCCAAATATATCTGATGGTTATGTGATGCTTAAGGATCATAGTGAGTGGCCAAATCCTGAAAAGACTAAGGCTCAACTTTTAGAAGAAATAAGTGAAAAACTAGCCTTACTACCAGGTAATGCTTTCGAAATAAGCCAACCTATTCAACTTCGGTTTAACGAATTGATTTCAGGTGTCAGATCTGATTTAGGTATAAAAATTTTTGGAGATGATTTATCTAAATTACTGAGTTCAGGTGCTGAAATAGCAAAAGTGTTAAGTAGTATTGAAGGGGCTGAAGGCGTAAAAGTAGAGCAAGTTTCTGGATTACCCATCTTATCAATTGATGCTGACAGAGCTGCTATGTACCGTTTAGGCTTAAACGTCTCGGATGTCCAAGATGTAGTTGCTGCTGCAACGGGAGGTGAGAGTGCTGGCTTGATTTTTGATGGTGATCAACGTTTATCAATCGTTGTAAGGGTTGATGAGAGGGTTCGAGGAAATTTAGAAGCGTTAGAGCGTTTACCTATTCCGTTACCTGAAGGTGGTTATGTACCATTAAGAGAAGTCGCTAAACTTACTTTAGCACCTGGCCCTAATCAGATTTCACGTGAAAATGGAAAACGAAGATTGGTCGTTAGCGCGAACGTCCGTGGTAGAGATCTAGGCGGATTTGTTGCAGAAGTACAAAGTAAGGTTGCTGAGCAAGTCAAATTATCTCCAGGATATTGGTTAGAATACGGTGGTACTTTTGAGCAATTACAATCTGCTTCTGATCGTTTAACTATACTTGTGCCTATAACATTGATAATGATATTTGCTCTTTTAATGATGACATTTGGCTCCGCAAAAGACGCAGCTTTAGTCTTTAGTGGAGTACCACTAGCCCTTACTGGAGGCGTCATAGCTTTATGGTTGCGTGATATCCCTCTATCTATTACAGCTGGTGTAGGTTTTATTACTTTGTGCGGCGTTTCTGTTTTGACGGGGGTAATGATGGTATCTGCATTTAAAGATGAACTGGATCGTGGAAGTCCTATCGATCAAGCTATTCAAACTGGTGCAATGTTGCGATTAAGACCAATTATGATGGTTGCACTTGTTGCAGCATTAGGGTTTTTACCAATGGCGCTTAATACTAGCACTGGTGCAGAAGTCCAGAGACCACTAGCTACAGTCGTTATTGGTGGGATCATTTCATCAACATTACTCACTTTATTAGTATTACCTGGCTTGTACAGACTTACTTGGCGAAAGACGAAACAGCTAAAATAGTAATTAAAATTTAAGTATGAAGAAGGGATTGCGGTGTTCGAGTTGTCCGTAATCCCTTTAAATATAATTTCAAATTGACAGGTAAAAATATGAAAAAAATTACTGCATTAATTCACCATGTAAGGTCTGCCGATGTTATACAAGCATTACAAGATTCTGGCTACGGAAATATATCAATATTTGATGTCAAAGGAACATTGAAAGCTCTTCGGGAAAGTGAGTTAGCATATTCTTCTGAAGCTGGTGTTACTATCTCTGAAGTTCAGCTATCTCTTATATGTGAAGATGAACAAGTAGATGAAGTTATATCAATTATTAGAAAAATAGGTAAAATTGGAACGGAAATTTCTGGGTGGGTTTACGTTAGTCCAATTGACACAATCCTTCCAATTGGTGGCATTTAGATACTTAGTTTAAAATAATAAGGGCATATTTATGAGATATTTATTTGCTTTTTTAGTTATCGTTACTTCTTTTAATTGTAATTATTCTTTTGCGCATCTAGATAGAATGAAAAGTATGAACCATTCAAGACACTCTCATTTGAATGAAGAGAAGATAACAAGCATTGTCATTAAAAAAATACATAAAATGATACTCGAAGATTTTGGTTATGATGCTGGTAAGTTAAAGTTTTCATGGGGAACCATTAAGAATGAAGATGTGAATATTATAAGTGTTAATGATGGAGTTTATGTTGTGAGTGCTACGAATTCTCACGATAATAAGACATTGTATTTTAGAGTAGATAAAGATGGCGATGTTATAGCAGTTGCTGAGCATAACCTTTTTTAATAAGGGCTATTTGCATTCTAGGGTTGGATTCAACCCTAGATTACAATTGTTACATAGCTCAAACTAACCATCGTTTGATTGGAATAGCTGTGAATTAGCACTAATAAATAACCTGTATATGTAGTGGCACAGTTACAAGATTAACTATGCTATATGGTTTTTTAGATGTTTACCTCACCTTACGCCATTAGAACGAATTTTATTCACATTTATATTTATTAAATGACGTAGCGCATAACGAAAAAGAACCTTTTTAATCCCTGTAAGGTTACTACCGTGTTTTGAGTAAAAATCATCTGGCTGCTCATATATACCAAAGTCATCTGCAATGCCGTCACTTTGTATATAAGTATCTTTGCCTATTCAGTCCACATCGGGTCTTGCAAGACATTTAGTTGCAATACCAAAGCCTGAAAAGCACTTGCTTGGCTCAACAAAACGACTCTGAATTTGTTTAAGATAAGGCTTATCGATGATGTAACCTTCCAAGTTAATCCAACGTTCATTGTAATAAACCTCAACCTAACTATGAAGAATACGTTTTGGTGCAAAGAAGAATATATAGTTCGGGATTGCACCACGTTGTAATTGGTTGTAAATAGTAAAACCATGCAAGCGTGCAGATATACCAACAGCGCGTAACAACGCAATCAACAAAGTACCTTTAGTATTACACTGTCCATAACCATCACTAAGTACTTGGCTTGCAGGTATTCGGTCATCTGCGTTATAGCCAAAACAAATTTCATCTCGTACATAGTTATAAATTTCGCCAATTGCATCATATTGCGATAAATCTCGCCACTGTCGTTGTTCAATTAAACTTTGAATTTGCGGATGGTTAAAATCCAACATTGGGGTATGTTTTAATAAATTTTTTGATAATTTAGTCACAGTTACTCCCCTCTACACTGAATGCAGCCAAAGAAAGTCCAACTAAAAAAAGATGGGGTGTAAAATCAGACCATGAAATACCGAGGGAATGGTTTAACGTACCCTTGGTAACGGTTCTTGCAGTGATCCAATGTATTGTAGAAGGAACAATCTCAAATTATCGTTTAGATAACACAACAGGGAAGATAGTGTCCAAAGTTATTCAACAGTAAATTGTAGTCCTTTGAAACTTATTTTGCTTATTTATTCGTTTGTCATATTCACTTCAATAGTGGCATTATATCCCTTTATTGAAGTGTTCGGCTAATTCAACCACAACAATTAGATTAATTGCAAGGCTTAAGTTTTATTGCTTTCTTTGGCATTTAACTTTCTGGTGGGGTAAAAGATTTGATAATCCTTTCTATAATATCTTTGAGCCCCGGCTGGCTAAGGATCTCGTGTCTTGTGATTGCTTGAGCAGCAACTAGACTTTCATCTTCGTCGAAGCTTATTTTCTTCGATTTAGATTGTTTAATAAAATCTTTCAACACATCAATATCGTAGGCATTTAATCTCATATTATTTTGTACCTGATGAGCGAGTTGATGTGGATCTGTGGTTGTAGCACTAAGCAAAGGCATTTCTTTCAAGCTTCTAGCTATATTTAATTGATTCTGCAGTCCTTTTATTTGACCTGTAATAAGAGATAACTTATAACGCAATACGTGATTGCTAATGGTTTTTAATTCATCATCAGTAATTAGCTGAAGTTCATTTTCAGGCTTAATGTTTCCTTTGAAACTGCCTTTAATAGTTGTTTTATTTGAAACCTTAATCCATGCATCTATAAGTCTCCTATATGGTCCATCTTTTTTATTATAAATAGTGCGTTTCGATATCTTGACTCCGCTGCTATTTAACATGGACACGATAGGTGCTATAGCTACTTGTCCGCCATTTTTATGTATTATCACACAAGCATTATTAATATGTTCAAGCATACTCTTAGTGCTTAAAGTTTTGACTTCGGATTGAAGCAGGGTGAAAAGACTTTTAACTTCATTCAATGGGTCATGGTGGGTCATTCTCTACTCCTAATTGCTAATCTTGACGGATTGTTTTTTTGCCGAATCAAGAACTTTATGTACGGTGTTGTCTATGCCCAGATCGTTAAACATCGTTAACCCTTTATTTAAGTTTTCGCATTCAGCGGCTCCGACTTTACTTAAAAGAAAGCTTGATAAAGCATCACTTGCTGCACTTTTTTCTTCTTTGGTTAGCGGTGAAAAACTTAATGGTGGTAGACCATTATTTACCAATATTTGATCCACAAAATGGTCTCGCTCCATTTCTCGTCTAACATCTGCAATTTCTGGATATACGCGACTTGCTTGTACTAGTAAATTTTTTGCTTGGAATCCGGTTGTTTCGATTAAATTAATTCCTAGATCACTATTTATTTTCGTTACAGTATTTGTTTCAGAATAATTTTCTTCGATAACCTCACTGTTTAATGGTTTTAGTTTTCGGACACTATTAATGTAATTGTACGTTGCATGAGCATTGTAAATGGTTTGATCTAGTTGCTCTGACTTCGTTTCAATATGCGCATCTAGGTTTTTAATTTTCGATATCATTTCTGGCATAATCAAATGTGATTGATCATTTTTAACAAGATTGTATCGTTGCTTGGTCAATGCTGTTTGTTTTGAGCGAAGCGCATCAATTTCCTTTGCTTGGAAGGTTATTTCTTCGAGCAATTTATTACCATGCAACCACAATTCAATTAACCAAGGTAATCCTGTTACAAAATGTCTACACATCATGCAATTACCTTGGCCTCCAGGAACAGGACCAAATTTTGCTTTAGTTGAAGCAGTTTCTTTTTTAATTAAAGGGCCACCATCATCACAACGTCGACCACCGAATGGACAGATGCCTAAACTAGTACCTCCCCATATTGCACTTAACGCTTTATTCTCAAGTAAGGTCAATAAGCCTGCTTCATTATTGGCTACCATATAACGTTTAGCCTCATCAAATGTAGCTTCAAGTAACCAATTTTTTAGATCAATTTTTGCATTATCTTCTATTTCTCGTCTTGCTTGATTTAATATGTCTGTGATGTAGCCGTTGCTATATTTAAGGTAATAGATAGTCATTAATATTGAAGAGTGTCCAGCGATAATTTTACTAAGAACTTCTATGGGGACACCAGCTTCGGCTAAGCTTGTTAACCCTGCGACTCTCAAACCATGTGGTGTAAACAAAGTTCTTTCTACTTGATTTGTTACCTCATTGACTTTAAGTATAATTTTTACATCTTCTCCTTGTTCATTGAGACGTTGTTCTAGTTTTTCCATGAGCGACCACCAAAATCTCATCAAGATATTGTTGCTAGCTGGAGAGCCAATAGATGAGGAAATTGGACACCGAAAAAGGTAAAAACGATCGGGGGTTTGCTCTAATACTGATTTAGATGGCCTACTGTCGCTAGTAGAACCCGAAATAAGTGATTTATATGGAAGCGGTCCAGTGACTGGAAAATATCTTTCTTGCCATGTTCTCAATTCGTCAAATTGCTTAATTAAAACTTCATTGTTCCATGGTATTGTATAACCGGACTCTGGTCCAAAACCGACAGCAATATCAGCTGTTTTATTGGTACTGATATAAAAACCAACCGTTTCACGCATTCCGTCAATGACCTTTGTGATTACACCACGCTCAGGTCTTAATGCTTTTAGATTATTCCAGTATCCTTTATGTTGAGAGCTATTCGTTTCCCATTTTTTATTTCGAGGGTTATAGCGTTGCAGATCTCCCTCACCGGAATCGAGCATGGAGACTTGTATTTTGCGGATCGGTATTTCTATCATGGTTAAAAAAGTGTGGGTATGTACTGGACTCCAAATTGATTCTAATTTTCCTGTCCGGGGATTAAACCAATCAAAATATTGATTTGACAATGATTTTGGCCATTTATAATCATCTTCAGTCAAGATTTCTTGCATCATGATTAAGAAGCTTGTCGGAATTTTCACTTGAACTGTTTCAGAATGAGATGTCGTAGACTTTGTCTTATTCTGCAAATTATCATATTGGTAAGTTGTAATTAATGGGTGACCAATTGAAACAAAAAAACCATTGTCATCAAGTTCAGACATTTGATCTTCTACAATCCACAGTGTGAATCGATATAAATAACTTAGATATCTAGCGTAAGAATTTGGGTATTCTTTTCTGAAATATTCTAGCGTTTCCTTGCTCCGTTGTTTAGATAAAAAAATTAAAGGATCAATATCTTTTTCATCTAGCAATGCAAGATAGGTAAAAAAATGAGTAAGTGCTTCGTAGTGGAGTTTTGAACTCTTTATATGCAATACTTCATCAATCCAGCTAATAAATAGTTTTCGCCACTTTTTTAAATTAGGAGATAAGCCTTCGCTTAATTGTAAGCGTGTTTTGGTTGTTCTTTTAACTTTGGCATAATCGAAATAAAATTTATCATTATTTGCTTTAGAAAGAATCTCACCGATTCCTCTAATCGCGATAGTGTACTGTTGAGTGACATCTTGATCGTATTGTAACTCTGGAGTTTTTACTTGATTGAGCATTCTTGTCCAATGCTCTGGGGTTATGTCTCTAATCTTACTGATTTTTAGATATTGAGCGATAGCATCGGATACTTGGAATATATTTCTATCAATTAAACGCTTACTAGCGTCAGATTTAGTGTTTTTATAAATATTTACTAATTTTAAATAGTTTTTTATGTCAATTGAAAGAGGATTATTTGAAGTTTTTTCTAGATTTTCTGCTCTGAGTGCGGGAGTTCTAGTTAATTCACCACTAACTAATTTTACTATGATTCTCTTAAAGTCATTCATTATTTTATACCTAAAGTGTCTAACAGTCTTGGCATGGTACTGTCCATACTCAGTCTTGCTTGATTGAGGCAATCTTGGATTCGATGAAATGTTGGAGCTGTGTAAGCTCCCTGAGAAAGCACACTTCTCTGTCTTAAACACTTTTGGATTATTTTAGGCTGAATTCCCATATCGGCTAGCGAACCAGCAAAAAAATGTCTTCCCCCATGTGGAACTGTTCCATATTCTAAACCTCTGGGTATTACTATATCAGATACATTTTCTAACCTATCTAGAGCTCTCGAGAATGCCTTTTTGTATGCACTTAGGCTATAAGGGCTTCCAACATAGCTTTCTCCAGTCGCACGGTCTATACCATTCGATACAAACAAAAATGGATGATCGGGTCTACCTTGGTTTCGATTCACTTCAATCAAATTGGGACGGAACCTAGTGAGATAATAAATATACATCTGATTAAAAAGGAATTGTGCATTTGAATGTAGAAAAAATACAGGTGCTGTTAACGACTTATCAGTTAATAAATTCTTCCATCCGACTCTGTAGCTCTTTGATGGTCCTTTTGTTCTGGGCATAAGCCCTCTTTCTGCTAAATACTGAGACCGAAGTTTGTCTTCGCCTATAATAAAAGTCTTAGCGTCACTAGGGTGCCTTAAATGAACTTGACATAAACCACCACCTGAGTAGTCAGGAATTACGTCGTTAAACCATAAATGTAGAGGCTCACTATTTCTCATTCCAGAAAAGAATAGTAATAAAGTTATCATTTTAGCTGTGATATCTTCTCGCTCGTGTAGAATTTCTGATTTATCATCCAAAATAAAACCATATTTGAAGAACGGGCCAATAAGGTCAATGGGGAAGCGCTTTGCTGATTCGGCGCACCATTTAGTCGTGGTAGAGGACCTATGGCTAATAATCTCAAGCTGTTTTTGATCTCGTAATTTTTTGGCTTGATTTGTTGTATTGGAAAGATGCCCAAGAAATGAAAGTTTTTTTATGATGATTGCTTGAAATAAGAATTTGAGTGATGCTGGCTCATTATTGGGTTTAATTAAAATTCGGGATTTCAAAAATGTGCTGTTTGAAATTCCTTCGTCATTCAGGAAACTGATAAAGTCAGTAATTGCAGAGCACACTCGTTTTGTTACAGCCATTGAACTTGGTGGCCAATATAATTTTGTTGAGTCTAGTCCTGATTTTATGTCGATTGTTCCCATCAATAGTGAATTGGCAAAAGACCTGAATATAGTTCGATGTGGATCAGATCCTTTAAAAATTGGAATATTGAGTTCGCATTGACAAAAGTCGTAGAACAGTCCAATTGCTCTTACGCGTGTTCGATGCCATGAAATACTTTTATCTGAATTTGCGATAGAATAATTGACCAGAGACTCCATCCGTTTGATCCCATCAGACGTGTTGAGATAGAGTACCGGAATAATCAAGCCACTCATATATTCGACTTCTTGATTTAAGATGGTATGAAATTGGGGGGTAGTTGAATTCATCATTATGTCAAAATACCTTTGTCTTTATCAATGTCGAATAAATATACAGGTAACTTTATACCTGGTGGTAACACAAGTAAACTCATTTAAAAAAAGTATTGCATTACAAAAAAAATACCCTATAATTCACTCGTCCGTTACCAAGATAGGTAAAGTAAGGTAACTTTACTTAGGTGGTAATAAGAGCACCCGCCTTCTAAGCGGGTGGTCGCAGGTTCGAATCCTGC
>TARA_R110002050_G_scaffold13444_19_pt1 | contig 14597 bp, 28 predicted proteins | sample TARA_R110002050 | Tara Oceans TARA_R110002050 (sample SAMEA4396988) | marine metagenome | biome: Polar Biome; feature: [DCM] deep chlorophyll maximum layer (ENVO:01000326); material: water (ENVO:00002006), including particulate matter (ENVO:01000060) such as... | depth 25 m
ACCCAAACGCCGTTCGATGAAATCACGAATTGGTGCGCCGAACTGCCAAAGCAGACCGGCCACCACGAAAAACCGGATGCCGCGCGCCAGGATGGATGTGATGATAAACGTGCCCAGCGGCATTCCGGTCCAGCCCGACATGATGGTGATGACCTTGAACGGGAAGGGTGTGATGCCCGCCCCCAGAACCGCCCAAAAACCCAGATCGTTGAACCGCGTGTTGAATTCGGCCATGGCATCCGCCTTGCCCAGCATGGCCAGAATCGGCTGTCCCAGCGTGTCGAAGGCCAGTGCGCCAATGGAATAGCCCAGCAGACCGCCCAGCACCGATGCCACCAGGGCGACGCCGGCGATCAGCCACGCCCGCGAGGGGCGCGCGATGATCATCGGGATCATCAGCACATCGGGCGGGATCGGAAAAACCGAGCTTTCGATAAAGGCGATGATGGCCAGAAACCACAGGGCGTTGGGATGGTCTGCAAGGCGCAGAACCCAGTCGTATAAATTGCGTATCACCCTATGGCCCTCGTTTTGGCGCGTCTTCGTGGAAAACCACGCAGGGACCGGCCCGTCAAGACTGTGCCATGTTGTGCGGTTTGCAAAAAGCCTCTGGACGCGCGCAGACCGGCAGGCTAAACGGCCCATGTGAGGCCCAAGTGGCGGAATGGTAGACGCAGGGGATTCAAAATCCCCCGCCGCGAGGCGTGCCGGTTCGAGTCCGGCCTTGGGTACCACCTCATCAACGTTCAACTGTTATTGTTCAGTTTTTTCCGTTTTCTGTCCCACGGAATTATATCGTGGGACACTTTGATCTCGAACAGATCAGAAAACGACGTGTCGAATACCGTCCATTGCGAGTGCTGCCATTCGGCGACGATCAGCGTTTTCGGTGTAGATCGCACTGGTCGCGGGCTTGGTGTGGGCCATCACGGACATGATCTGATGCTGTGTGCATCCAGCCTCGGCCAGCAACTCGCCCATTGCCTTTCTGACGCCGTGCTGCGACCGGCTCATAAGTCCCGCCTGTGCGGTCCAGGCCTGGATCATTCGACGTAGCGATTCCGGCGTTCGGTAAGGGCGCCCGTGCTGGCTGAGGAGGTAGGTTGCGCCTTCGACGGTTGGCGCCCTCAATTCTTCCAGCAGCTGCGGTGCGATCGGGATAGACACGAATGCAGATCCGCGTTTCTGCGGCTGCCAGTCCAGCCAAAGACGGCCGTCGCGTGTGACCTCATGCTTCCTGCCGTGCTTCACCGTGTCGCTGATGCGTCCGGCTGTAAACATTGCCAGAAACAGCCAGCGACGCGCTGTGGTGCCCTTTCCGTGTGTTTTCAGGAATGCTTTTAGGTCTTCCGCTGACCAGGGCGTTGCACCACCTTTTGAAACGTGCACCTTGCGCACACCTGCAACTGGATTGACCAACACCCTCCGACGCTCGATCCCCCATTTGTAGGCGGCACTGAGGCCCTTCAGTGTGTTGTCTGCCTGCGCCGTGCGTCCGCCCCAGCTGTCACGGATTAGCACGAAGGCTTCTGGTGGTAGATCGACGTGCAGAGACCCTATGCGATCGCCCTGATCGTCTGTCACGTCCATGGCTCGAGCCAGCAGAGATTTGCGCTGTTTAAGGGTCAGTGGTGACATCAACTTGGCCAGTACCTGACCTTCGATCCAAGCCAGATAGTCCTGGATTAGCTCGTCAGCGGAATAGCGCGCGACCGGCGGTGGGGCAGGTGGTGCATCGACGGTGCTGCCCGCACGGGCCGCATAGTAGTGTTCAGAGAATGTCGGATGCTCTGGACCAACGGGTATCCGGATGCGGCGCTTTGGATTGCCCTCGACCCGCACTCTGTGGCGCATTTCGCCCGAGGGGAGCCGTTCGGGCACGTAACCCTTAAATCTGACCTTCACATCGATGTCCGTCATTGTCCAAACCTGCGCGGTTCGGCGCGGTTCTGGTGCAAGGGTATGACCTTCTGTCCGCGGTCGGCAATGATTCTGACCGATCCATCTTTTTCCACAACGACTTCGGCGATGAGCATGCCGCACGCTTTCGCCGCCTCGATGGCGTTGGCGATCACTGCTTTGGTGGCACGAGGGGCGGGCATAGGTCAGGTATCCTTGTTCGCAAGGTGCAGCAGCACATCGGCATGGCAAGGGGCGTCGAGCGGGCACCAGCATGCCAGATCCTTGCCGCGCAACTTGTGGATGTTTTCACGCACGAAATCGGAAAAGTGCCAGTGCAATGTCTGCGGGTGCGCGTTCTTTGCGAATTGCAGTTTGCCGGGCCCCATTTCGAACATGGAGGTGCCGCCGCGCGTCAGCTTGCGATAGGCTGCGACTGCCTCGCCGGGATCGGCGTGGATGAAAGGGTTGCCCCAGATCGTCGGCCGGGTGACGTTGACGGCTCCCACTGGCATCCGCCAACCTTTTGTGCGCTTGCGCTGGATGCGTTTTGGCAGTGTCATTGCTGCGGCTCCGGACACAGTTCATTGTAATAATTTAGACCCTTCCGCGTCAGGCCGTAACCGGCACCGGCAACCATTCCATCATCTCCGAAAAGACCCTTTGAATAATAGCAGTAGCCCCGATCGGTCAGAATGCGAAGGATTGCACGGGCCAAGTCATAGGTAATGAATTCATCGGTTAGGGCGCGAATATGCCAGCAGGTTTCAAGCGGCCCGTAGTCGCCGTGCATCTCGACCATCTGCTGAATGATGTGGCCGTCTAGGAATGCAATCACTGCGGGATAGGTCGCGTTCATCTTGGCGGTCATCCCGTCACCTCGATCCGCTTGACGGCCTTAAACGGCCAGTCCCGGCCTTCAGCTGCCGCTCGATCGCGCAGTGCCCGCGCCTGAGCCTTTGTTCCGTTCCAGGCATATTCGGTCCCATGGGTTACGCCGGTGCCGGAAAGGTGCAGATACTGCTTGGTGCCCGGTATCCTGAAGCGCACCTTGGGCTTCTGGGCGTGGTACTCGGTTTTGATCTTGGGTAGGCCGCTGGTGATGTGGGTCACTGTTCATCACCTCTTGGCAGCATGGCAATCCGGGCGGGCGCCGGGCCCGTGACCTCGATCGTGTATCCAGCTTTCTTGCTGGTGCCGCGCAGGACTTTAACCGCGACACCTGGGTGCGGTTTGCCCTCGCTGTCGCATCCGCCGATGCCTTCCAGCACTTCACGTGCCAGCCGGGCGCGCAGCTCGTCCTCGCTGATCTCAGCTTTGAAGCTGATCGTGTTTGGGGTAATCAATGGCATCGTGCGGTTCCTCTCAAAATATCAGATCGAATATGAGCCACAAACGCATTACGGAAGCTCCCAGGCTGGGCAGCAACCACCAGCCGTCAGGCACTTCGCATCACCGGCGGCAACCACGCATCGATCCGCGCGTTGTCGGCGCGGCTCATGCCCATGGCCTCGCGCACCGACAGGTCATGCAGCAAGTCGTGTAGATCCTTGACCTTGCCGCCCTTGGCTTGCTTCTCGAAAGCCTGCACCCGCTCGTCGTCATGCTCAAAGCCGGTCAGCTCGACAAAGTGGTCGACCAGGTGCGGCTGACTGCATCGGCTGAAATAGATCGCTGCGTCGGGCGTCCACATCTTACGGATGTCGATCGACAGATCGTCGGCCAGTAGCGCGCCCAGTGAGGCGGTGCTGTGCTGTGGCCGTTGCACTGTGCGGGCCAGATGCTTTGCCAGCACAGTGTTGCGGTGCTTCTTTCCCTTGGCCCGGAAGGCGGCGAAGTCAGCGGCCATATCTGCAGGCGAGGGCTTGGCGCTGGCATTGCTGGTTTCAGTCAGCCGCTTGTCCAGGTTCAACGCGCTGTCGGCGGTGTCATGCTTTTCTGGGATGATCGTCTGGTCAGATAGGGTCACCGACAGCAGAGACGACCATTGGGACAACTGTGCCTCGATCTGGTAGGCCAGCAGGTCCAGCAGCAGCTCTGGTTTGTCTACCAGCGCGGTTTGCATGGCCAGCGTCTGGATGCGGTGCAGATCCTCGACCGCAGCCTGTGCGACGGGTGGCTGGCTTGTGGTCGTGGTCTCTACGCTGTCGTCGTCCGAGTTGGATTTCTGTTTGCGTGATTTAGGGCGAAATGCACCACTGATCTGCAGCTTGCCGTTGGTGTCGACATAGGCCCAAACGCCAGCGGTTTCGATATCCTCGTGCTCATAGTCGCCCTCTGCGCGATCACGTAGGGTTTTCAGCTTAACGTGGCCTTCCTCGTCCAGTGCGCCGTCTTCCTCCAGCTCTTCCAGCCGTGCCCACTCGTCTTGATCCGCCTCGGGCAGCTCGACCGGCACGCGGTAGATGCGTTCCATGCCTTCGGTTTGGCGCAGATCGACGTGTGCCTGGTCGTAGACCGGCGTCACAAAGGCCCAGTTGCAGTTTGCCGCCACGGTCTCGACGGCCAGATCCAGCTTGTGGCGGAACAGCTTGTCGAGAAGCTCGGCGTCGTGCAGCAGGGTTTCGTCGTCAAACAGGTTCTCGGTCAACGCACCGCCCTCGGCGCGGTAGGTGTCGAGGCCGACGAACACGGCGCGCCGGTCGGTCGCCTCGATCCGGCCATCGCGTAGGGCGTTGGTGATCTGCCAGCCGCGCAGCTCGTCCTTCAGCACCGCCTGCAGAACGCGTTCCAGCCGCGCTGTATCGTCCAGCGACTGCGTCAGCACCTTCGCCATGTCGATGCTGATCTTGTTCTCACGCAGGGCCATCAGGGCCAGGGCGGGCAGGGCGGCCAGTGCCAGCCGCCCGCGCACGTGGCGCACAGGTTTGGCAAAGGTGCGGGCAATGTCCTCGGGCGTGCGGCCGAGTTTGGCCATGGCGGCGTAAGCGCGGATCTCGTCGGCGGGGTGATGATCGACGCGGGCGTGGGTTTCGGCACCGGCCCAAGCTTGGGCGGTGGCGGGGTCGTCGGTGACCAGTACGGGGATCGGGTCGATCACGTCGTCATCGGTCAGCTTGTTCAGTGCGCGCAGACGACGGCCCCCCGCGACGATCTCGACACCGGTTTCGGTTTCCAACCCGATCAGGTTGGCCAACAGGCCGCTGACGCGCAGGCTTTCCGTCAGCTGGTCAATCTCGGCGTCCGGCGGCTCGGCGCGGGTGTTCAGCGGGCTGATCTTCAGCTCGGCCAGCGGGATCCACCGCACGGCGTTGATGGGGGCTTGGATGTTCATGGCAGTCTCCGGTGTTGAAAGGGGGGTTAGCTGGATTTCATTTTCTGGAGCGTCGGTACGTCGATGAGCCCAGCATCGGTCAGCGCATCTGCCTGTTTTCGGTAGGAGCTTTCGACGTCCTTCAGCAGTTCTTTTCGGGCTGCCTCAATTGCCTTGTCCCAGGCGCTGTCGCTGACCCCATCGAGGTCAGTTTCAAAACCCAACTCACTGCCCATGATCCGCTGGTGAAGGGCGGCAATTCGGGCCAGTTCCTTGGCCGATTCCGCGGCCAAGCCAAGTTGGTCAAATGTCATGAGGGCCTCCGAGAGTGGCGGGCGGATTGAATTGCGGGACTTCCGGCCCCCAAATGAAGGCATCCAGCATCTGCCCGGGTTCGATACCGGGCACAAAGACACGCCACTGGTCGCTGCCTGTGCCGTTGTTGTCGTTCACCTGAACAACTTCCCAATCTGGCGATGCCCAATCTTCCCCTTCCGGCATATCTGAAGGGTGGACTAGCTTCGCCCAAAAATGACCTTCTTTGTCTGGTGTTGGGTTCTTAGACATTGGTGTCTCCATGAGAATGGGGCTGTTCTGGGTTGCCGACATAAGGTGATGATCGAAGCCATTCTTCCCGGATGAGCTGGCGGATGGTTTCTGCGCCGGAAGTGCCGCGAGCCATTACGAGTTCATAAAACACGCGGTAATCTTCCGAACTCAGAATGGCTGTGATCTGGTTTCCGCCACGCCCTCTAGGCGGGTCCATCTTCGCCCTGACTCTTCCGTCTGTCATGGGCGTCTCTGAGGTGGGTGTGCAGGATCGTCAGGCCGGTGCCGGAAATGTTCGAGCGCAGCCTCTTCAGCGGCGGCTTCAATGAGGTTCTCGACCGACCTGCCGGTTTGAGCGGAGATCGCATAGAGGCGGCGCTCTGCAGCTTCGTCTATGGTGATGCTGTAAGTGGTCATTGCGCGGCTTCCCTCTCTGCGGCGGTGATCTTGCGGGCGAATTCCTCGGCGGTGGCCATGACCTCTTTCAGGTCCGGCTTTGCGCAGACGTAGCGGGCGGGTTCGCCGTCGAACCATGGGGCAACGCGCAGCTCGAACAGGGCGGCGCTGGTGCCCATGGCGTGGGTCTGGGTGATCCATGCGGTGACGATACCGTGGTCCAGCGTGGCGCTGGTCGGGCCGGTGCGCTTCCAGGTCATCGCGGGCGGGGTATTGCCCGTGTCGGCCCTGCCGGGCGCGTGAGTGGTGGCGGTGTTCATGGCAGGGCCGCGTATCCGGTGGCCAGCAGGGCGGCGGCGGACAGGGCCAGCGCGCACAGCTTGCGGGTGGATAGGGTGGGCAGATCGGTGTCGTAGGGATCTCCGGTATAGCGCATCAGATCCGCGACCAGCTGGTAGGCCAGAAAGCCGCCCACAAAGGCACCGACTGCGAGGGCGCCCACGGCGATAAGTTCGGGCCAGAGGGCAATCACAGCAGTGATCCTTGGTGGACGCCGCCCGGGCGGGCAGTGGCCACGGTTTCGAGGATGTGAAACTGTGCGCCGGTGTCGTCGGCCAGCTTCTGCGCCGCCGCCATCGCATCGTCAAAGCTGGAATAGCGCACGCGCGGTTCGCTTTTGGAGTTCGGGCCGGTCGGTTTGCGGCAGACCATCCAGAACTTTGCGAATTGTGGGAGGGAATTGCTCATTGCAGGCGGTCTCCTGCGCGGTTGTTCCAAGCGTCCCAGCCCTGCTGTCCATCTTCGCGATGCTGTGGGCCAGATGCCCCGCAGGTGTTGCAGTGCACATAAGACGTCGGGGTCTCATCCGTCGTTTCCGGCGGAAACTCGATCCGGTGCAGATCCAATTCGCCGCAGAACGGGCACGTCTTGGTAATACCCATCATGCCACCCGCGCCGGTGGGATCGGGGTGCAGCGCTGTGCGGCCTTGATCCAGTTGGCAATCGCTTCGTCTGCGCTGTTGCCGCTGTGGTAGAGCCCCATCATGTGCAGCTCGGCGTACAGCGGTCCCCAGCCGCCCGAAGTGTCGGGCAGGATCAGGCAGCCGCCGGTTTCGATGCAGGTCTGGGTGACCTTGTTCTTGCGGGCGTCGGTGTCCATCGGGCGCAATGCGTCAGCTAGATGGCGACGCTGTGCGGCGATGGTGGATGCGATGTCGAAGGGGAAACTCATGCTGCGTCACCGCCAGTGGGGCGATGCGCCATGCGGGTTTCACGCAGTGCGCGCACGCGGTCCCTGATGCGGGGCAGCCGTTGGTCCAGATCGGTTTGGAGTTTGGACTGCGGTGCGGCGACCAGGTAATGCGGCGTGTCGATGCGGTCGAGATCGACGGTCTGGCCGCGCGCCTGCTTCAGGGCAAGCCACGCGCCGACGATGGCGGTGGGGTGGGGCAGCCAGCCGGATGTGGGGGCCAGCAGAATGTGGCGGTGGTAGTCGTTTGTGAGAAATTTTTGCATTGAAACCTCCAAAATCGAGGGCATCAATGCATTAATGCTAAATCAAGTCAATGCATAAATGCAATGCATTGCATCTGGCGTGCTAATCGAGTAGCTCCCTCAGGGCTCCAATTTTCCGCAGAAGTTCGTCCAGGCCCTCCTTGCCCACCGTTGCACGGATTATCGCACGTTCTCCGAATATCTCGATCCTGATTTGGTCTTCGTTAGCAATTAGATTGCTCTCGTTTGTTTCTTTATCTGCTTCGGCTAACACATTTCCTTCTGGGTCAACGGTGGCCACAATCTTGTGTCTATAGGTGCCTTGTAAATATAGCTCGCCTGCCTCGTTTGCGAACGGTTCAGGGTCTATACCTGATACCTTCCATATCTTCGCTATCGTGTTTCTTGAAATTTTGTGCGGCCAGTCATCCGTCGCGAGAGGGCGCGTTATTGTCGACGACGAGATTTTTGCCGCTTGGGCAAGCCTTGTAGCAGACCAGCCGGTCTTCTCCAGCACGTGCTTGATGTATGAGATAGCCCAGTCTTGCATAACTATATTTCCCATTTTTGCGGAGCTAGTGCACGTTGCAAGAATGCACTTGCAAAAACCATGCATTAATGCAACATGAAGTCGAATTTTGTGAGGTCAGTGTTGTGGACTTAAATAGCGAGATCGAAGCCATTGAGAGTGGACTATTGGAGGCCGGGGTGACGCTGACCAAGTTCTGCTTTCTGGCTAAAATATCGGTATCCACCTGGACAAGGTGGCGGTCTGGGGTTGTGGCTCCAAATTTCAGTACCTGGAGTCGCGTTGAAGCTACCTACGAAGATATGGGCGGCGCTCGATCCAAAGACGTAAGTCAGGTTCATTCTATTTCGCAATCGGAAGGCGCAACATGACCGCCGTAGCCTCCCCCTCAAACGAAAAGGGGCGCGCTGGCTGCGCACCCCATCCCGCCCTTCAAGTTGTTTTTCCATCAGCTGATCATTCACAGGTCAAAGATGGAGTGAACATGCGGAAAAATCTTTCAAAAAATGTCCGACGGGGCGATTTTCTTGGGGGACAGCACAAAAGCCTGTCGCGCAAGTGGTTCGCGGCGTTGCTGTGGCGGGCGTTTCCGGCGGCATCGAACACGGAAGTGGCCCGATTGGGCGCGCCGGTTCTGGGTGTGTCTGAACGGCAGATCACCAACTGGCTGAACTGCGAGAACGATGCCGCGCTCAGCTATGTCACCGCGGTGATGGTGCTGGCCGGTGTCGAGTGCGCGCTGGACGGCGTGCGCGGAGGGCGGGCAGCATGAGGCTGGGCACGCGCATCGCTGCGATCTGGTTTCAGGCGTGGGCCGCCCGCGCTGACCTGATCGCAGCGTGGTGGCAGAGGCGTTCGCGTCGCTGGCACCGCCGGTCGGAAAAATTTTTCCATAAGCTCTATGGGGGCAAGTGATGTTCCTGCGATCTTCTAGATCCGTTGATCCTTCCTCCTCCCTGGTTCAGCGGTCAGTGCGCATCGGTGACGACCGGTGCGCACGAGTTAACCAAATTCCTGACTTGGCCCTAGTTAAGAGACCAGTTGCATGCGCTCGCAATCTGTTCAGCGCCGGATTGCATATTGCGAATATCAAACGTCAGTGTCTTGGCGCTTTCGCTGTACGGAGTCATGCGAACGGTCAGTGTATTGCCGCCCAAAACCTTTTTGATCAGTGGTATAGCTTGATTGCCGCGCCATGCTCCGAGGGCACGATTGGTCGTGCTGGCGGTGAAATTCTGGGTGAAGGCAGTTGCCTCATCAATGCGCATGGTGACCTGTCCGTAGGACTGGATGTCGGCCATGTGGCAATCAGTGGCAAAGAAGAATGCTGTCGTATTTTCACTGCATCTCAACAGCAAAGTTGCCGGCCGTTGCTGACCATACCCGCAGGTCATCACCTCGTTGGAATCCAGCATCATATTGACGACCTTACTGTCGTCGATGGGAGACGTGTCGACGGAAACATTCCAGTTTCCACTTGCACTGGCGGGGCGCGCTTCGGGCGCTTCTACGTCGGCGGTAATCGCGTCATAGCAGATGAGCCGAGAGCTCTCATTCTCAAGGTTCTGACACCTCATAACCTTTGCGCTCAATGGTTCATCAGCCAAAGCGGCGCCGACGAAAGCAAGCGCCGCCAAGGCGGAAAGTACGATTTTCATTTTCAATATCCTCCTAGAATTTCCGTGGCTTCTACTATGGCGCGATCAACGCCGCGACGTCTACGGGGATTTTTGACCCAGTTTGGTCCGCTCCGTCGCGCGTCTCGCAAGGGGATGTGCGCACGGCGTCGAGCGGGTCAAAGTTGGGGCGGCGGTTTGCGGGTTGCCGCCGTCCCGACGACATTTCGCGCGTCGAGGTTTGAGAAGCCTCTTCTGACCGTACCAAGGGGGCGCGGTGCCGCGCGAAAGCCCCCGATCTGCCTCGATCACTTGCTGGCCGGGTTTCGGCCTGGTCAGCACTTTTCGGGGTGTGTGGCGTGACCCAGAACCGTTCCTCCGCCGTCATGCAGCAACGCGCCGAGCCGACCGACAGTCTGGACGATTTCCCGACGCCGCCGTGGGCCACGCGCGCTCTGCTGGAGTTTCTGAAACAGATCGGCCACCCGCTGGATGTGCAACACGCCTGGGAACCGGCCTGCAATCGCGGCCAGATGGCACGCGTCTTGGGTGAAGAGTTCGACCAGGTCTGGGCAACGGATGTGCACGATTATGGCTATGAGGGCATGTCGGGCCTTGTCGATTTCCTGATGCCGGATCTTGAGCCGCCGATCGGCATCGACTGGATCATCACGAACCCGCCGTTCCGGCTGGGCCCGCAATTCATTCTGCGCGCACTGGAGCTGGCCGAGATCGGCGTGGCGGTCCTGGTGCGCACGTCCTTTGACGAGGGCGCTGCGCGGTACGAGGAGTTGTTCCGCGACACGCCCGAGACCTGGGCGCTGCCCTTTGTCGAACGTGTGGTGATGTGGCAGGGGGTTCTTCTGGACCCCGACGTGCCGGTCTGGCGTCCGGCCAAGGATGACCCGACGCAAGGCAAGATGGAAAAGCCCAGCAGTGCCACGTCCTATCAGTGGCTGATCTGGTTAAAGCCTGCCGTTGCCGTCGATGGAATTACCACCTCGTTCAAGCGCCGCATTCCGCCGTGCCGCAAGGCACTGACCCGCCCCGGTGACTATCCGCCCGTGCCCGAGCATCTGCGCGCGCCTGCTGTGCTGTCACCGGCCCCCTTGTTGGAGGATCTTTGATGTTTGACGCCGACTTTCGCCCCATTGTTTTACCTGATGATTTCAAGCCCACGCCGAAGCCGCCCCCGGACTTGGCGCTAGAGTGGATTCCGATCAGTGCGCTGGTGATCGACACAGGCTACCAGCGCCCGTTGGCGCGCGAGAACTGGAACAAGATCAACGCCATCGCTGCGGCGTTCGACTGGCGGTTTTTCACACCGGTCCTGGTGTCACCGTTGGGCGACGGGCGCTATGCGCTGATCGACGGCCAGCACCGGTCCCACGCCGCTCTGCGGGCGGGTTATGACGCGGTGCCTGCGCTGGTGGTGCCCATGTCGCGGGCGCATCAGGCCTCATCGTTCATGGCCGTCAACGGCGCTGTGACCAAGGTTTCGATGTTCCACCTGTATCGTGCCGGTCTGATGGCGGGCGATGCCTGGGCGGTCCAGGTCCGCGACGTGGTGGCAGCGGCGGGCTGTCGGGTGATGTTGTCGAACCATTCGGCAGCGGAGAAAAAGCCGGGCGAGATCTACTCGATTTCGATGGTGCGCGGGTTCTGCCGGGCGGGCAAGGGCTGGGCGGTCACGCGGGCGCTTGCCGCCTTGATGGCCTCGGCCCATGGGGCGGGGGCGGATGCGTTCAAAGAGGCGTTCATGTCGCCGCTGATCCACGCACTGGCGCAGTGTCCGATGGGTGAAAGCCTGCTGGTGGCCTTTCTGAACGCGCAGGACTTTAAGCTATTGCAGCGCAAGGTCGACCGGCTGCGCGAAGAGCCGCGGTACAAGAATGTCACCCGGATCACGATGATGCGCGATGTGCTGTTGATCCTGATGCAGGACTGGAACAACAGCGGGGGCGTGGCGGCATGAGCGCGGCCTATCTGAATGAGCTGCGCGCGGCGCTGATCGACCTAGATGGGCCTGCGCGGCCCGTGGCGCGCAAGGTGCGGCGGCCTGCGGTATGCGCGCCTGCGCCGGACGAGCCTGCGGGGCCTGATGATCTGGACCTTTTGCGTATTCCGATGGCGCAGTTTTACGTGCTGCACGACCGTGTTGTTGCACGCCAGGAGGCCGAGTACGCCGATCCTGATCACCCTCGCAACGAAGGGCAGGTGCGCCCCGTCTGGCCTCCAGATTGGCGCAACACGCACGGTGATGGCGGGCTGGATCAGCAGTTGCGTCGCTTCTGGTGCGTCGTGCTGCAGCAGGCCATTCTGGAGGCCTGTGAGGAGTATTTGAAGTGGGGCCATCCGCCGCCCTGGGTTGGATCAAGAGATCCGCGTGAGGTTGGCAATCTGGCAGGTTTGAACGGCGATGCCGTGTCCGAGTCGCTGCGTGGCCATTTCAGCACCGAAGCTGGTGTGTTGGAGTTGCAGGCCTCAATCCGCGGCGGCGCGTCTCACGAGGCGCGGAAGGCGGCGCGCGATGGCTAAGGCGCTGCATTTGGAATTCGAGCTGCTACCGACGATCCCGCTGCTGCGCGGCTATCTGCGTGCGCCTGACGGGCCGATCTACGACATCGTCGAGGCCACGCCTACGGGCGCGGATGATTACGGTGCGTTCCTTGGAGTGGTGCTGGGCAGGACCGGTCAGCCTGAGCTGACAATCAGTGCCAATTACCCCGTCGACCTTGGCCGTACCACCGCGCCCAAAGCGCAGATCAAGCGGGCCTGTCAGGCGGCGTTTGATGCGCTGCCGTGCGCGGGTTCGGAAGCGTCGAGATTATGAGGCAATCCATGCGGTCACCTGACGACGACGACCTGCGGTTGATCGAGGCCTCGGAGTGGGCGCGCCAGCGCTGGGGCTGGCTGGAAGGCGTGCGTCGTGACGGGGCGTTGAACGACAATGCCAAGATGGTGGCCCACACGCTGGTTCTTGATTTCTGTAACACGGAAACCATGCGCTGCGATCCGTCGTACAAGCAGATTTCCGACCTTAAAGGCGGGTCGCCTGACACCGCGAAAAGGGGTGTTCAGGCACTCGAAGAAGCGGGCTGGATCACCCGTCTGCCGGGGGCCGGTCGCGGCAATTACACGGTTTACGGCTTCCTCACACGCGCCAAAATTCTTGCGATAAAAGGGGGCAAATTTGCACCCCCAAAAGGGGGCACATCTGCACGGGTTTCGGGATCGGAAAAGGGGGCAAATCTGCACGGAAAAGGGGGCAAATCTGCTTTAGTGCATAATATAGCTAAACCATGGAATAACCATAAGGGCGACGCCCTACGGAACGACCCGAAAAAAGCAGCCGTTGAAGGCGCTGAAAAGCAGGGCGGCCAAGCTTCGTCAAACCCGATGGTTCAGGACAGCGCGAGGCGCGCTGTTGCGTCATGGCGTGGCGGTCGGTCGAGCGCCTTCGATGATCTGCAGCCATGGGTTCTCAAACACATCATCGCGTCCGGACTTTTGTCCGATGACGAACTGGCAAGGGCCGGATTTTCCAATGAAGGGGGCAAGGCATGACCGAGCAGGATTGCACGAAGACCGAGAACAAGCGGGCGCGTGTGCGGCGTCTGGTAATCGACCCATTGGCAGCGGGCGGGATGCGGGGAAAGCACGGCACTGCGCCGGACGGACATCGTGCGTTTCTCGATCGCGTTTGCGATGAGCTGGCGCGGTTGTCAGATCGTCAGCTGGTGATGATGCGCGGCTGGATGGAAGCCAACGGAGAGGGTTCGGCCAAGTGCTTCTGGCCCGCCTTCGTGTCGATTGCCGGTGTCGCGCAGGGGCTGTGTCCGCGTCCCATAGAAGAGTTGCCCGAGCTGTCGAGCTGGTTTGGCAGCCGCGCCGGCCCCGAGGCCGCGGGCGTTCCTGGTCGGCTGGTGATGGAGCTGCGGTTCATCGAAAAGAAGCGCCGGCCGCCTGTCATGGTCGGCGAAGCTGCGATGGTAGCGCGGCGCGCTGCCGAGTTGCATTCCGATGTGCTGCGGGCGCGTGAGCTGCGCGACTGCGGTCGGATGTACGACGAGGCGCTGCTCGGGCGCTACGACCGTGACAGGGCGCGGGCCGAGGCTTTGGTTGCCAAGGGCGAGGCCGGACGTGCAGCGGGTGACGCAGCATGAGCGTGCAGGGGGCAGTGGTGCCGGACGGGCAGGGCCGTGTGCGGCGCGAGATCTCTATCCAGCGGTTGCTGGAATGGGCGTTCGCGGATGAGTGCGCGCAGGTGGATTTCGAGGACGCCGGTACGCTGGCGCAGGGCTATGGTCACGTGGGCAATGCGTACCGAATGGCCCAGCGTGGCGCACTCGGCTGTCGGATCGACGGCGGCGGCGTGTCCTATCCTGATCCTGATGCAGATCTGGTGGCCTCTGCGGTCGCGACATTGCCTGAGGGCTGTGGTGGGCGACGCATGGCGGTCCAGATTGCCGAGCTGGCCAGGGCTAGAAATGTTCCTGACGCTTTCGTCGGAGTAGAGCCTCGCTGTGAGCCCAAAGGCTGGCGCGAGAATAGGTTTGCGCGAAGGGCTGAAACTCAGAGCCTTGGCATAATGATCGACCGCTCAGGGCTGCGGCCTCGTCGGTACGATGTTCGGGTTTGTCCTGTGGTCTACAGGCCCGATGGGGCGCAGGTAGCAGCAGCGCGGCGAAATTATTTGCAATGGTGGTCTGCGTTAATTGAGTTGCGCACAACCTTCGAATTAAACAATAGTCTGTCCCGGTGGTTTGTCAGTCACAACATGCCTCCGATGACGCCATGGAAAAAAAGTATTGCGCCTCAGGTCTAGACCCCCTAGACGAATGACACTCACCCCACTCGC
>TARA_R110002050_G_scaffold78219_2_pt1 | contig 14586 bp, 10 predicted proteins | sample TARA_R110002050 | Tara Oceans TARA_R110002050 (sample SAMEA4396988) | marine metagenome | biome: Polar Biome; feature: [DCM] deep chlorophyll maximum layer (ENVO:01000326); material: water (ENVO:00002006), including particulate matter (ENVO:01000060) such as... | depth 25 m
GATACCTATAGCTACATAGCCTGGTTGTTTCTGTGGCACCACATTTGTAGAATTCCACTTCTCAAATTCTTCAGCATCGACTATCTCTACTCTTGGAACTTCCAAAGTAGAAACCTTGATTTTTGGATATGCATTTGCATCAATCGGAAATGAATCAAAAGGAACCGCTGTTTTTTCCTTAGCCAATAATTCTTTGAATCCGTCCAAACCTAAATCTTTCAACAAGAATTTCATTCTAGCCTTTGCCCTACTCTTACGCTCACCATAACGGTCAAAAACACGTACTACCGTTTCCATTAAAGGAATAATTTGGTCTGCTGGCAAGTAACTGTATAATTCATCAGCATGCCTAGGTTGAGAACCTAAACCACCACCTAACATTACCTTAAAGCCTGGCTCTCCATTTTGAAGTTTAGCTATGAATCCTAAATCATGCATGTATGAAAGTCCGGTATCGGCATCACTTGCAGAGAAAGAAACCTTGAACTTACGCCCCATTTCTTGACTTACAGGATTTCTAAGAAAATACTGAAATATGGCATGTGCATACGGAGAAACATCAAAAGGCTCATCAACATCTATACCTGCCGTTTCACTAGCGGTTACATTACGTACGGTGTTACCACAAGCTTCCCTTAAGGTAATATCATCCTTTTCCAATTGTGACCAAAGCTCAGGAGTTCTGTTCAAATCCACATAATGAATCTGAATATCTTGACGTGTCGTAATATGTAATCTACCGGTAGAATACTCATCGGAAACATCACAAATACGCAGCAACTGATTAGAAGTAACCTTACCGTAAGGTAATTTTATACGAATCATTTGAACCCCTTCTTGACGTTGGCCATAAACACCACGTGCCAAACGAAGGCTTCTAAATTTTTCTTCGTCTAATTTGCCGCCATGAAACTCATGAATCTTTCGCTCTAATTCAAGAATATCTTTTGCAACTACCTGATTTTCTATTTCTGTTCTAAAACTCTGCATTCTTTTCTAGTATTTAGTACTGAATAATATGTACTAAGTTTATTGTCTATTTTACCTATGGACTAAATAGGTTAAAAACAAAAATCTTGCTTGTTATAAACCGTTCAATATGTTTATTAATTAATAAAACCCGCTCCTACGGTACTATTTGATTTTGTATCTATCAAGATAAATGAACCGTTAGTTCTATGATTTTTGAATTGGTCATAAAAAATCGGTTTATTTAAACGGAAACTTACTTGGGCAATATCATTCATGCCCAACGAATCGGTTTCTGTATCGATTCCCGAATAATCTGGTGCAATTTTATGATGAACCTGTTCAACCTTTGCCAATACTTTATTAACACCATGCTGAACGATATATTTATTTCCAGCTGCCAAAGGCAATGAATCCATCCAAGAGATAGTGGCTGTTAATTGCTTGTCAACAGTAGGCAAGTCATCTACCTTAACTAACATATCACCACGGCTAAGATTAATTTCATCCTCTAAAGTGATGGTTACCGACGACCTTCTTGAGGCAGTTCTATACTTCTTATCATAGAAGTATATATCCTTTATCTTAGAACGAGTTTGCGACGGAAGCGCAACTACTTCATCACCTACACTTAATTCCCCTCCATACACTTTACCAGCGAATCCTCTAAAATCATGATGCTCATCCGTTTTAGGTCGAATAACATATTGTACTGGAAAACGTGGCGTACCTACATTAAAAATATCTTTTCTATCCAATGCCTCAAAATGTTCTAAAAGCGACTGACCTTTATACCAAGCCATCTTCTCAGATTTATTCACCACATTATCTCCCTTCAATGCACTCACTGGGACAAACGTTATTTTCTGATCCTGGTAATCACGTTTCGCCATCAATTCTTCAAAATCGGCTTTAATGGCGTTATAGGTTTCTTCTGAATAATTTACCAAGTCCATTTTATTGATCGCCACAACCACATCTTTAATTCTCAATAAATTATTGATAAAAAAATGCCTGTTCGTCTGCTCGATAACTCCTTTACGAGCATCGATTAAAATAATCGCCGCTTGAGAAGTAGAAGCTCCCGTAACCATGTTACGCGTATATTCTACATGCCCAGGTGTATCTGCAATGATGTAACTTTTTGTTGCCGTAGAGAAATAAATATGGGCAACATCTATAGTTATACCTTGCTCACGTTCTGCTACCAAACCATCAGTTGCCAAAGAGAAGTCTAAATAATCGTATCCCTTTTGCTTACTGGTTTTTTCAATCGCGGCTAATTTATCGCTAGTCAATGATTTTGTATCGTACAGTATTCTTCCAATCAAGGTACTTTTACCATCATCTACACTACCTGCTGTTGCTATTTTCAGTACTTCCATTTTTATGCTGTGAGCCCTATGCAATTTGCTAATGGCTTTTTAATTATTATTGTTCGCTAATGGTTAATAGCCAAAAGCTAAATGCTAAATTTTCTATAGAAAAATTTAAAAATATCCTTGTTGTTTTCTTTTTTCCATGGCTGCCTCAGAGCGCTTATCATCTATACGTGCGCCACGTTCCGATATTGAAGAGTCTCTTATTTCTTCCACTACTTTGTCAATGCTTACAGCATCAGATAAAACCGCTGCCGTACACGACATGTCACCTACCGTACGAAAACGGACCAAGCGTTCTTCAACCACCTCATCGTCTTCCCTAAAAACAATATCATCTTCTGCAGACCAAATCATTCCATCCCTAAAAAAAGTTTTACGTTTGTGAGCGAAGTAAATTGACGGAATTTCAAAGGCCTCATCTTTGATATAGGACCAAACATCTAATTCTGTCCAGTTAGATATTGGAAATACACGAACATTCTGACCTAGTTCAATTTGACCATTCAACATATCGAATAACTCCGGACGCTGGTTACGCTCATCCCATTGACCGAAATCATCACGTACCGAAAATATACGTTCCTTGGCTCTGGCTTTCTCCTCATCTCTACGTGCACCACCAATACAAGCATCGAACTTAAATTCTTCTATAGCGTCTAACAGCGTTGTTGTCTGAAGACTATTTCTACTTGAATATCTACCCGACTCCTCTTTCACTTTACCTTGGTCAATAGAATCTTGCACATTACGTACAATCAATTCTAAGCCCAATTCTTTTACCAATCGGTCTCTAAATTCTATCGTCTCAGGAAAATTATGTCCTGTATCGATATGCATTAAAGGAAAAGGGATTTTTGAAGGCCAAAAGGCCTTTTGTGCCAAACGAACCAATGTGATAGAATCCTTACCACCTGAAAATAAAAGTACCGGTTTCTCAAATTGAGCCGCAACTTCCCTAATAATATAAATTGCTTCATTCTCAAGCGCATTTATATAGGATGTATCCTTTAAAATTTCAAGTTCAGGTTTTAATTCTAATTCCGTACTTGTATTACTCATTATTCTTTTTCTTAGATAAATTATCTTTATACTTCTCTTTCCCTACAATTAACTATGCAATCCACATTCCCTATTTTCCAACACCTTCGTTGGGTCAAAATAATTATGCTCATTTGGGAGTTTATATTTTTTTAAATATGAATCTAACTGCGTATCGTTCCAATGGTAAAAAGGACTCACTTTTAATACACCATCTTTACTCAAGCTTAAAATATCTAAACTATCACGTAAGGCAGTCTGTCCTTTTCTAAGATTGGTAAACCAAACATCTGGTTTAAAATCTGCCATTGCTCTTTTAAAAGGTTCTAACTTCACTTGCTCTGTAAATTCTGCATGTCGAGGGTCATCAATTTGTGGAATTCCCATTACCGCATCTCTATGAGCGGTTGTTTGCTTAGGGACATACAACTTAATATTCAAGTTCAATTTTTCTGTCAATTCCTCAGCATGATTATACGTCTTAGGCGTATTATAGCCTGTATCGCACCAAACTACAGGAATATCACCGCTTACCTGAGATACTGCATGCAAAATAGCTACTTCATAAGGTCTGAAATTGGTAGTCACCACTGGAGTTTGACCATGTTTTACTGCCCAAGAAATAATTTCTTCCGGTGGAATGCCTTTAAACTGAATATTCAATTTTTGAACTTGTGCCGCTGTTATTGCCATAGTATTATCTTTTTATTATTTGCCCCACTTAATTAAGTTCCAAAAACGCTCATGAAAAAAGTACAATATCATTTTTGTAACAAAATCAATCGATGCTATTGAGGCAGCAACCGAAAATTCACCAGTAAGTATATAAGATATTATCAAGGTATCTATTGTACCTATCACTCTCCAACTAAAAGCTTTGGCAATACTGCGTATTGGTTTTTCAGATGTTTTATCATCCTGATACGTTGTTTTGTTTTCTTTATTATTTAAAATAAGTTGATCTGCAATCATTTTCTAAATCAATTATCATTACCCTACTAATTCAGTAGAGTTATCAAAAATAGAATTTATTTTCAAAGTAGGTCGCCTAAAAGGTATTTAATTTTCTTATACCCCATAGATTTAGTAGATTATTAATAAAATAACCTGAAAATTTAATAATTCGTAGAATTACATTTATTCAGTTCAGTAAAATTTCATAAAACTGAGATATCTATGAGATAATATCTCTTAAGGTATTGTTTCGATACACCTCTAAAGCACTATCACGTACTTGTAGCATTAGTTTGTGTACTGAACATGCTTGTTCATCAGGGCAATCATCACATTTTTCATAAAAGTTTAAACTCACACAAGGCACCATAGATATAGGACCTTCCAAAACTCTCATTACATCGGTCATTGAAATTTCTTCTGGAGTTTTCAACAAATAATAACCTCCACCTTTACCCTTCTTAGAACCTAAAAATCCAGTTTTCCTGAGACTCAAGAGAATACTTTCCAAAAATTTTTGAGATATGTTCTCCTTCTCAGCTATTTCTGATATCTGAACAGGTTTCTTATCCGTTTTTGAAGCTAAATAGGCAAGTGCCTTTAACCCGTATTTTGTCTTTTTGGAGAGCATAATGCTAAGATAGCCAAATAAAAAAATATTGCTGAAATACTTTAATATACAATTTCATCGTTTATAAGGTTCAAACAAAAAAACAATTCATGAAAAAAGTAGTCTTATTCTCTATTTTCACAGTATTTACCCTTGTATTCTCATCATGTTCTAAAGATGAAGATGGCGTTTCTAACGCTAGCGAAGCCTCAATTATTGGTACATGGAATTTAACAGCATTAGAAGCAACTGACGGAAGGTCTGACACGAATTTTGACGGAACTTCTTTTCCTACCACTTTTGATGCAGTAGGAAAGGATTTTGACACGGTTGTAACTTTTTCAGAGGAACCTCAAATTGTAACAAGCGAAGGTTCGTACACCACAGTACTTACAACTACAATAATGGGCGAAACATCAACAGAGGAGGAGGAAGGTGAAGACTTTTTTCAATCAGATGAATGGAGATTAGATGGCAGTACCCTATATTTTGGTACTGGTGAAGAAGAAGTAGGTTTTACTATTATAGCACTTACCGATTCTAAAATGTCTTTGAGATATAAATTAGATGAGACTGTAGAGATATTTGGAGCAACTACAAGCGTTAGTGCTACTTATAATATGACATTGACAAAGTAAACTCCTAGTAATCCAGTATATAAAAAAAAGCCCGGTAATTACCGGGCTTTTTTTGTACTTCTATTTTCTATTTATTGCAGAGCCTGAGCTATATCGGCAATAATATCATCTATATGTTCCAACCCTACCGATATACGTACCATTCCATCTGAAATACCAACAGCTGCACGCTCTTCAACACTCAATTTACTATGCGTAGTTGATGCCGGGTGCGTAACAATTGTTCTTGAATCTCCTAAATTGGCAGAAAGGGATAACAATTTAATGGAATCGAAAAATTCCCTACCCGCTTCTAATCCACCTTTTACCTCAAATGCTACTACACAACCACCAGCTTTCATTTGCTTTTTAGCAATCTCATATTTAGGATGCGATTTTAGAAATGGATATTTGACCCAATTAATTTTCTCGTTTGCTTCTAAATATTCTGCCAATTTCAATGCATTCTCACAATGTCTATCTACCCGTACAGCCAAAGTTTCCAAACTTTTTGAAAGTACCCATGCATTGAACGGTGATAAAGCCGGACCAGTAATTCTAGAAAATCGATAGACTTTATCCATCAATTCAGTACTACCTACAGTAATACCTGCCAAAACTCTACCCTGACCATCCATTAACTTTGTGCCAGAATGAATCACCAAATCTGCACCGAATTTGATAGGTTGCTGTAAATAGGGTGTTGCAAAGCAATTATCTATAATTAGAATAAGATTGTTTCTTTTTGCAATCTTACCCAATTCTTCCAAATCCAATACATCTACTCCTGGGTTCGTAGGTGTTTCTGCATAAAGTATTTTAGTTTTCGGGGTTATTAAACTTTCTATTGTATCCAGCTCGTCAATCTTAAAATACGAATGATCAATATTCCATTTTGGAAAGAAATTGTTAAACAATGAATGTGTTGACCCGAATATACTTCTAGCAGATAAGATATGGTCTCCACTATTCAGTAATGCTGCCAAGGTTGAAAAAACTGCGGCCATACCCGATGCAAATGCAAAGCCGTTTTCTGCACCTTCCATCTGACATACTTTCTCTATAAACTCAGATGAATTCGGATTGGAGTATCTTGAATAAATATTTCGCTCTTTCTCCTCTGCAAATGATGCCCTCATATCTTCTGCATCCTCAAAAACAAAACTAGAGGTCAAATACAAAGGAACAGAATGCTCCAGATTCTCACTCCGTTTTAATTGCGTTCGTATCGCGTTCGTTTCAAACCTATTATTGTTCTCTTTCATCTTTTAACTCTATTCTCAATTTACTTTTCCATTATTTAGCACCTAGTACTCCTACCCTCTAATATTAAATCACCCTTTCTCCGCTATCCTCAATATATCACCAAATACACCCCTTGCCGTAACAGCTGCACCAGCACCGGCACCTTGAATTACAAGCGGATTTTCGCCGTACGATTCCGTATAAATTTCTATAATAGAATCTGAACCTTTCACCTGCCCCAAAGCACTTTCTTTTGGTACGGATATCAGTTTCACATCTAGAACCCCTTTTTCCTTTTGCAGGTTTCCATGCAAATCACCTACATAACGAAGTACATGATTTGGCTTTTGATTCTTTTTAATTTCATTGAACTTGGCATCCAACACGTCTATATGTTCCATGAAGAAATCTACATTTCCATCTTGTAACTTTTTCGGGATAAGGTTATCAATATGAATATCTGAAAACTCATTATGTAAATCGAGTTCACGCGCTAAAATCAATAATTTACGACCAACATCGTTACCCGATAAATCCTCCCTTGGGTCAGGTTCTGTAAAACCTTGTTGCATGGCATTCTTTAATATGGACGACAATGGTAAATCGATTTCAGAAAACGTATTAAAAATATAACTTAACGAACCTGAAAACACCCCTTTAATTCTAGTAATATTTTCACCGGATAAATGCAATAATTTAATCGTATCTATTAACGGAAGACCAGCGCCTACATTGGTTTCATACAAATATTGCTTTTGGTTCTTCTGTAGTTCTTCTCGTAACAATTGATAAAAATCATAACGCAATGTATTTGCTATTTTATTAGAGGACACGATATCAAAACCATGCTCTACAAAGTCAAAATAATTTGCTACAAAATCTTCACTTGCCGTATTGTCTATGATAATTAAATTCTCTAAATGATGACGCTTTGCAAAATCGAAAACATCTTGAATTTCATACGATTTCCCTTTTTGTTTTAGATTCGTTTTCCAATTTTTGGTTATACCCTTTTCATTCAACAAAATCTTTTTAGAGTTTGCTATACCAAATACGCGAAGATCTAACTTCTTTCGTTCCTTAATTGTCTTGGCCGATTTCAATATTTGATCTATCAATGTACCACCAACATTACCATGTCCAAAAATGACCACATTGATTTTTTTGCTGATACCGAAAACCTGACCATGCATAACATTTACGGCCTTGTATAAATCAGATTTCTTAACGACCAAACTTACATTCTTACCTGAAACCGTATTATTGAACAATAAGGGAACAATTTGATTTTTTATCAGTGCATTGAACGGATTATGGAATGTACTTAAATCTTGCCCTACAATTGAAATTATAGAAACATCATCCATCACCGTAATCATATTGACATCTTGCGACTCAAAATCGTGGCTAAACTCATTTTCTAAGGCCATTTTGGCTCTTTTGGCCTTATCCTTTTTCACCACCAATCCAATCCCTCTTTCCGAAGAACCTTGAGAAATAATGCTTACACTAATATTGCTAGTTTCTAATGCCTTAAATATTCTCGCATCTACACCGACCTTGCCTAACAATCCACGGCCTTCAATATTGATCATGGCAACATCTTCAATGACAGAAAGCGATTTTATACCTTCTTTGCTCGATTTCGCACTTATTAACGTTCCTTCATTATCATCATTATACGTATTCAAAATACGTAAAGGGATGTTTTTCTCAATAAGTGGAATAATGGTCTTGGCGTGTAAAATTGTAGCTCCAAAATTTGCAAGCTCATTAGCTTCTGCATAAGAAAGGTTAGCAAGCTTTTTCGCTTCTGGCACATAATCAGGATTTGCCGTATAAATTCCATCAACATGTGTATAGTTCTGTAATTCTTCGGCATCTAAAAAGTTTGCCAATAACGCTGCGGAATAGTTACTTCCATTTCTACCCAATGTGGTTGTCTCTCCATCCAATGTAGAAGAAATAAACCCGGTAATTACAGCTACGGTATCTTTCGGAATTTCTGCAAATTTCAACAAGACCTTTTCTTTCGATTCAGCCTCCAACACTTTAGCATCACCAAAAGTATTATCAGTTTTGATAACATCCCGGGTGTCTACCATTTTGGCTTTTATCCCTTTTCCAATCAATAATTTTGTTACCAGTTTCGCAGAAATAAGCTCCCCATACGCCAACACCTCATCCTTGATTTTGGCACTATAGTCTCCCAACAACGACACACCTTCAAATAACTTCGCCAAGCCTTTAAACTCTGCTGATAAACTGATATTAGAGTAGGTATGCTTTTGGTACTTTTCTAATGCTTCAAAATCATTTTTGTAATCTTTACCTTTGGCAGCTTTCTCAAGAATATTCTCTAATTGATCCGTTGCCTTTTCCCTAGCGGAAAGCACAATGGCTATATTCTCATCATTATTCACCTTGTTTTTAACAATATCCAACACACGCTCAAGTCCCTCACCATTGCTCAACGATTTACCACCAAATTTCAAGATCTTAATTTTTTTGATATTGCCATTGGTATTGAAAATACCTGTTAGCAATTTCTCCATTTGGTCGAACTCAATCAAAAAGGCATCATGACCGTGTAACGATTGTACCTCACCATATGTAACATTGCTTTTCGCTTGCGCCAATTGCTTGAAGGTATCTTTATTTTCTTGAGCTGTAAAGAACATATCAGAATCCACTCCAATAATATGAATATTGGTATCACTATTCTGAAGTTTGATGAAATTCTGTTCTCCACTCCTTGTAATATCAATGGTCTTCAATAGTTGGTTCATCAACTTATACGCAGATAACTGAAAACGCTCTTGAAGCTTATCGCCATGATGCATTAACCAACTTTCTACATTAAAAACCTTTAGCTCCTCATTAGTGCTTCTTTTGAAACGCTCTTTAAAGGATGCAGGCGTGCGGTAACACAACATCGCATGCATACGGGCATCATGAACAGGCTGCTTCGAATTTACCAAAAACTGCTCTTGTATCTGACAGTTGGCAATTAACCAATCGGTAGATTTCCAATCAGATGCTACGGGTATTAAATGCTCTGTTAACATTGGTTGCAACGCTGCCATTTCCCACGCAATTCCTCCGCCTAATGAACCACCGATTATAGCAAACAAGCGCTCTACTTCCAGTTGCTCTAAACCTAATAAAAATATTCTTGCTACATCTCCCGCTACAAAATCCTTGTAGTTTTCAATGACAAATTTATCATGACCGTTACCAGGAATGTTGAATGCTAATATGGTGTATTTCTGGGTGTCGATACATTTCTCTTCTCCGATAAGAGCAGACCACCAACCCTCTTCACCAGTCACATTAGAATTACCGGTCAAGGCATGATTCACTAAAATTATGGGCGCCGTATGTAATTCCTTCCCGAACAACTGATAAGACAATTGAATATCTTGGGTTGCACCGCTTAGGGTCTTATATTTTTTAATTTGTAATTGATGTAACATCTATTTCGAAATCAATTTGTGGCTTCGGCTCCGCTCAGCCACCTAAATAAATAAAATTTTTCTGGCCAATCGGACTCTGAGCGGAGCCAAAGTGACCGATTACTAACACTAACATATTTAAAGACTTACAAATGCTTGCTCCAAATCGGCTTTTAAATCTTCTATATCCTCTAAACCAACTGACAAACGAATTAAATCTTGACCTACTCCAGCATTTTCTTGTTGTTCTGAAGTCAACTGTTGATGCGTTGTACTTGCAGGGTGAATAATCAATGACTTGGTATCACCGATATTCGCTAACAACGAAAATATTTTGGTAGCATCGGTTACTTTTTTCGCAGCTTCAAAACCTCCTTTTACACCAAAGGTAACTAATCCGCTTTGTCCTTTTGGTAAATATTCTTTCGCTAACGCATTGTACTTGTTACTTTTAAGTCCCGGGTAATTTACCCATGCCACCTCTTCTCTACCCTCTAACCATGTAGCCAGTTCCAATGCATTTGCACTGTGTTGTTTAATACGTACTGGCAGAGTTTCTAAACCTTGTATGATTTGAAAAGCGTTGAACGGACTCAATGCACCACCAAAATCTCGTAACCCTTCTAATATTAATTTAAAGGTAAAGGCCGCAGCACCTAATGCTTCGCTATATACTAAACCGTGGTATCCGGCAGATGGTTCTGTAAACTCTGGGAATTTTCCGTTAGTCCAATCGAATGTACCGGCATCGATAATGGCACCTCCTAATGAAGTTCCTTGTCCGCCAATATATTTTGTAAGAGAATGAATTACTAAGTTCGCACCATGCTCAATCGGATTCAGTAAAGCCGGTGTAGCTACCGTGTTATCTACAATAAAAGGTACTCCTGCAGCTTTTGATTCTTTTGAAATTGCTTTCAAATCCAATACATCTAATTTCGGATTCCCTAAAGATTCTGCGAAAAACGCCCTCGTATTATCTTTCACTGCATCCTTAAAATTTTTGGCGTCAGAGGCATCTACAAAAGTTGTTGTGATTCCGAATCTTGGAAGCGTTACATTCAATAAATTGAACGTACCACCATATAAACTGCTCGATGCTACAATATGGTCACCTGCCTTTAAAAGAGTCAATAATCCTGTCGAGATAGCTGCCGTACCTGAAGCAAATACTACAGCTCCAACACCACCTTCTACAGCAGCTAACCTGTCCTGTAAAATTTGATTGGTCGGGTTGTTTAAACGGGTATAAATAAAACCAAGTTCTTTTAATGAAAAAAGATTGGCAGCATGATCCGTATCTTTAAATACATAAGATGATGTCTGATAAATAGGTACTGCTCTTGTACCACCATTAGTAGTTGTGTCGTGCCCTGCGTGTAATGCGTTTGTTGCTAATTTGTGATCACTCATGATTTTGATGTTTTTAAATATTATTTAAATAATTAAAAAGCTCATCCTCGACCGACATAAAATGTGGGTAGGTAAAATCAAAAAGTTATAAGAAAGTAATATCGAAAAAAAAATCGATTACTGTTATCCTTCCCGTAAGGGTAGAATGTAGCACCTTCTTTGTGTGGAACAAAGGGTTGCTAAGGTTTCAAAGGGTCTAATCCCTCCACCTTTCTTGATAACTATTCAATATGTGTTTGAACTTTGCCCTGCAAATATAAGGGCAGAGAATTTTAAAAACCTAATGATTTAGAAAAATTTATATAAAATCACAAGTTGTGTTGTTTAAGGGGCTGTTTATAACTAATTGTGTAAATAATCGCTCAATATCGCTAGTTTTTTGTTTATCCGTTAGAAAAACTTCTGAACCTTGAATATCACTTCAAGTGTCTTTTGTAACTTTATTGGGATGAAAGATTGTATGGAGAATCTTGTTCGCCATTAGGTTTATTATATATTAACAATTGACATACCCATCTGGCCCTTAAGGTTCTCAATACACTCCTGACCTAATTTTCAATTAGGTCAGGAGCACTCGAACTAATATTTTTACAACAACCAACAACTGTAAATTTTTTATTTTATCATGCCCGCACTTTTATACTTATCAATATATTTTTGATCCTGGTCAGGGGAGTCTTTGTATTTTTTCCGTAATGCGATTAAATCTTTTTTCAATTTTTTAACGGTACTGGCATAAGCTGGGTCGTTGTATACATTGTTCATTTCATTAGGATCGTTTAACCTATCGTACAATTCCCATTCGTCAACATCATAGTAAAAATGAACTAACTTAAATTCCTTGTTTACAATGCCGTAGTGACGTTTTACCATATGTACCGATGGATATTCGTAGTACTGATAATACACTGCATCACGGGTCCAGTCTTTTTTGTTTCCTTTTAGTAGCGGAATTAGACTTTCGCCCTGCATATCATTTGGTGGTGTAATACCCACAGCTTCTAACATGGTTTGTGCAAAGTCTAAATTCTGTACCATTTCATTTTCTACAGAACCTGGTTTCACCACATTTGGCCAACGTACCAATAGCGGAGTTTTAAAAGATTCATCGTATATAAATCGCTTATCGAACCAACCATGCTCACCTAAGTAAAAACCTTGATCTGAGGTGTAAATAACAATGGTATTCTCTGCTAAGCCGGACTCATCCAAATAATCCAAAAGCCTACCTACATTATCATCCACCGAAGAAATACTACCCAAGTAATCTTGCATGTATCGTTGGTATTTCCATTTCATTTTCTCGGTATCGGTCATCTTAGGCCAGTTCTCATAGAAGAAATCATTGATGGAATCCAGTACAGGATCATACAATGCTTTTTGTTCAGCCGTAGCGCGGTTATACGGCCCATAAAATCCATTCGGATATTCTTCTACCACCGGAAATACATTGCCCTCCATTTTCGCCAAGGTCTCTGGTCTAATCTTGCTATCGTGACTGTACATCATATGGGTCAACAGATTCATTTCAGCTGTTTTAGCTGCTGTACCCCTATTTTTATAATCATCAAAAAGGGTAGCTGGCTCTGGGAAAGTTTTCTTGGTAAACTCTTTGAACTTATCGGGTCTTGGCCACCATGGTCGGTGTGGTGCTTTATGCAAGTACATCATCATAAATGGTTCGTCGTCCGCCGCTTCTTTCTTTAACCAATCTAATGAAACATCTGTGATGATATCGGTTACATAGCCTTGCTTTGTAATGGTATCACCGTTGGTAACTATAAAATCAGGATTAATATAATTTCCTTGACCCGGTAGAATCATAAACTCATCTACTCCTTTAGGGTTATTCCCAAAATGAAGCTTCCCGAACATGGCGGTTTTATAGCCATTCTCTTTAAATATTTGTGGAAAGGTCGTTTGCGTAGTATCGAACGGAAAATAGTTATCTACTTTTCCATTGATATGCGTGTGCTTACCTGTTAGAATTGTAGCTCTAGATGGTGCACAAATAGAGTTGGTAACACTGGCATTCGTAAACAACATACCCTCTTTTGCCAAACGATCTATATTGGGAGTATTCAGCAATTTATTATCATACGCACTAATAGCTTGGTAGGCGTGATCATCTGACATGATGAAAATAATATTCGGCTTTTTGGTTTTGCTTTTTTGCGCTACTCCTAAATTTGGCGTAAGGAATAAAAGCACTACTACTGCTAGTACTAAATTTTTCATTTTTGGTTTTGTTGTTTGGTGAGTTTGATTTATACTAAAAATAAATAATTCTTGGGTATGGGCTTAGTTATTTGGTGATTCTACATTTAACCTACTCTAAAACCGAAAATTCAATGCTAGAATCTGTAAATACAGTATGGGTTTGGGTTTTAAAGTCTGTATCGTCTGCTTCAAATATATTCTCCACATAGGTTTGTGGGTTCAAATCTATGAGCGGGAACCAGGTACTTTGTACTTGAACCTGTAATTTGTGTCCTTTTTTAATGGTATGGAAAACATCTTGCAACTTAATAGTCACATCTGTCTTTTGGTTGGGCAAAAAAGGTTCTGGGTCGGAGAAGCTATTTCTAAAACGCCCGCGCAATACTTCGCTACGCACCATTAAATGATAATTGCTCATCTTTAAATGGTCTTGCATACCTTCATAGGCAGGCTCATCAGCTGGGTGTACATCTATTATTTTTACGATCCAATCTGCCGCAGTACCTGTAGTCGCTACTTTTAATTTGGCCAAAATGTCTCCTGCTAAGGTCAGATCGTTTTCCATGACTTCAGTTTCAAATACCAATACATCACTACGACGAGCGGCAAAGCGTTGATCATCGGTCATATACTTTCTTGGGGTAAATACGGTTTTAATATCCTCAGAATACGGAACCGGTTTT
>TARA_R110002050_G_scaffold171786_6_pt1 | contig 14582 bp, 7 predicted proteins | sample TARA_R110002050 | Tara Oceans TARA_R110002050 (sample SAMEA4396988) | marine metagenome | biome: Polar Biome; feature: [DCM] deep chlorophyll maximum layer (ENVO:01000326); material: water (ENVO:00002006), including particulate matter (ENVO:01000060) such as... | depth 25 m
TTACGGCTCCTTTTTTTCCTGCCTCAGCTACAATTTCAGACTCTCTTTGGTGCAACTTAGCATTCAAAACATTGTGTTTAATGTTTTTCATTTTAAGCATTCTACTCAACAATTCAGAGATTTCAACGGAAGTTGTACCAACCAAAACTGGTCTGCCTTGGTTAACCAAGTTGACAATTTCTTCACTTACTGCATTGTATTTTTCTCGAGTTGTTTTGTAAACCAAATCCTCTCTGTCGTCACGTGCAATTGGTTTATTGGTAGGAATTACTACCACATCCAATTTGTAGATGTCCCACAACTCTCCAGCTTCAGTTTCTGCAGTACCTGTCATACCCGAAAGCTTGTGGTACATTCTAAAGTAATTCTGTAAAGTTACCGTGGCGTAGGTTTGTGTAGCAGCTTCAACTTTTACATTTTCCTTCGCTTCAATTGCTTGGTGCAAACCATCCGAATACCTTCGGCCTTCCATAATCCTACCTGTTTGCTCATCTACAATTTTCACTTTGTTGTCCATCACAACGTATTCAGTATCTTTTTCAAAAAGTGTGTAGGCTTTCAATAATTGATTGACGGTATGAATTCTTTCAGCCTTAATGGAGTAGTTTTGAATTACTTTGTCTTTTTCAATTATTTTTTCTTCCTCGTTTTTAGAAGATTTTTCAACTTCACCGAGCATGGTGCTCAAATCTGGAAGAATGAAAAAGTCTTTGTCTTGATCAGTTCCGCTGATAAGTTCAAGTCCTTTTTCTGTGAGTTCAATGGAATTATTTTTTTCATCAATTACAAAAAACAACTCTTCATCTACTTTATGCATTTCCTTGGATTGGTCTTGCATGTAAAAGTTCTCGGTTTTTTGCAACTGAGTACGGATTCCTGGTTCACTCAAAAATTTAATTAAGGCCTTGTTTTTAGGTAAACCTCTGAAGCAGCGCAATAAAGCCATTCCGCCTTCTTCAATTATTTTTTTCTGCTCTTTTCCTTCAGCTTCAACATTTCCGCTTAATTTTTTCTTAGCATCAGCAATTAAGGTGGTGATTAATCTTTTTTGAGCACTAACCAATTTTTCCATTAAAGGCTTTAACTGGCTAAATTCTTGAATGTCGCCTTTTGGCGTTGGACCTGAAATAATTAATGGGGTTCTTGCATCGTCAATTAAAACAGAATCAACTTCATCAATAATGGCGTAGTGGTGTTTTCGCTGCACCAATTCTTCTGGGGTGCGCGACATGTTATCTCTCAGATAATCAAATCCAAATTCATTGTTGGTGCCGTAAGTAATGTCCGCTTGATAGGCTTTTCTTCTTTCTGGAGAGTTTGGTTGATGATTGTCGATACAATCTACAGTAAGTCCATGAAACTCAAAAATGGGACCCATCCATTCGGAGTCTCTTTTTGCAAGGTAGTTGTTTACAGTTACCAAATGAACTCCTCTTGCTGCTAAAGCATTTAGGTAAACCGGCAAAGTAGCAACCAAAGTTTTTCCTTCACCAGTTGCCATTTCGGCAATTTTACCTGAGTGAAGTACAATTCCTCCAATTAGCTGAACATCGTAATGCAGCATATCCCACTGAACTTCTGTGCCGGCAGCCAACCACTTGTTTTTCCAAATTGCTTTTTCGCCTTGAATGACAATGTTTTCTTTTCGAGCTGATAAATCTCGATCCATTTCAGAAGCAGAAACTTCTATTTCCTCATTCTCTTTAAAACGTCTTGCAGTTTCTTTAATTACTGAAAAAGCTTCAGGTAAAAGTTCTTCTAAAATCGTTTCAATTTTCCCATCAATGCCTTCTTCAATGGCATCAATTTGTTCGTAGATTCCTTCTTTTTTCTCAATCTCTTCTTCAGCATCAGCTTTCTGTTTCAAGGCTTCAATTTCCTTTAGTTCAGAGCCGATGAATTCTTGGATTTTATTTTTAAATTCCTGTGTTTTAGCTCTCAACGCATCATTGCTGAGTTCTTTTATAGATGGATAAGCTTCTTTGATCTTATTCAACAATGGGCTGACTTCTTTTAAGTCACGTTCGGCTTTATTTCCTAATATTTTTTTGAAGGTATTGGCAATCGCACTCAGCATCTTATAAATTCTTTTAAATTTAATTCAAAACGATGACAAAGTTACTCAAATTAAGGTCGCTATTTAGAGTCTGTCTAGAATGTCCGATATACTCATTATTGTTTATTCTTAACTGTATTCGTGAGTTCGCTTTGCTCGGTACTTCGTTGTTACCAAAAGTTTAAATCCTCGAATATGCTAATATACTGCGATTTAAAAATTTTTTTACGCCTCAATCTCGAACATTTTAGCCCAACCTTATTTATTATAATGCAAAAAGAGCCACTTCTGGAAGAAGCAGCTCTTTTAATAGATTTTATTTTAGACCTTAATATTCGTCTTCATTAAAGAAGAAATCTTCTTTGGTCGGATAGTCCGGCCAAATGTCTTCGATTGTTTCATACAATTCACCTTCATCTTCAATTTCTTGAAGATTTTCAACCACTTCGAGTGGCGCACCTGCTCTAATGGCAAAGTCAATTAATTCGTCTTTAGTTGCCGGCCAAGGAGCATCTTCCAAATAAGAAGCTAATTCAAGTGTCCAATACATTTAATGTAGTCGTTTTTGATTCTTCGCAAAAGTAATTTTTTTGAATTTAAAAGCAAGCCAAATTATAAACACAATTTTTTTGATTAAATTGATGATTGTTAAATACTTATTATTTTTTGGCTACCCAAGGGGTTTCAGTAGCACCTAAATCTTTGGTCAATTTTCGCGATAAAGTGAAAAGAAAATCTGAAAGTCGATTAAGGTACCTGATTACTTTTTCATTTACAGGACTTTCGTTGGCTAAATGTACACAAATTCGCTCTGCTCTCCTACATACACAACGGGTTATGTGAGTGTATGAAACTGTTGGGTGTCCACCCGGTAAAATGAAAGATTTCATTGTTTCCAAATTTTCATCCATTCGATCAATTTCGTTTTCTAGGAAAACAATGTCATTTTCATACAAATCTGGGAGTTTCATTTTAGAATTTTCTGATTCAGCTGCTAATTGTGAACCAATTGTAAAAAGTCGATCTTGAATTTCTATTAAAGTGTTTTTACTAGTTTCATCAATATCTTGGTCTCTAATCAAGCCAATGTATGAATTGAGTTCGTCAACAGTTCCATATGCTTCAATCCTTAAATGATGCTTAGAAACGCGTCTGCCGCCAATTAATGATGTTTGACCCTTGTCTCCTTTTTTTGTATAAATTTTCATTGAGTTATAGTTTATCTTTAAGCAAATGAAGTGATCTCTTTGTTCAATTCGTCACTTTCAATGTTTCCATCTTTTAGTCGAATAATTCGGTGCGCATGCTTTGCAATATCTTCTTCGTGGGTTACTAAAATAATCGTGTTTCCCGCCTTGTGAATTTCATCAAAAAGTCCCATAATTTCATGTGAGGTTTTTGAATCGAGGTTTCCTGTTGGTTCGTCAGCTAAAATTATTGAAGGGTGATTCACCATTGCTCGGGCAATAGCAACTCTTTGCCTTTGACCGCCTGAAAGTTCGTTGGGTTTGTGAGTCATCCGATTGGCTAAACCCACTTGCTGCAAAACTTCCGTAGCACGTTCAGTTCTGTTTGATTTTGATTGTCCTGCATAAATTAATGGAAGCGCAACATTGTCTAAAGCAGATGCTCGAGGTAATAAATTAAATGTTTGGAAAACAAAACCAATTTCTTTGTTTCTGATTTCAGCTAGTTCATCATCGCTTAGTTTGCTAACGTCTTTTTGATTTAAGATATAAGTACCTGATGTAGGAGTATCAAGGCAACCAAGAAGATTCATTAGGGTAGATTTTCCAGAACCGGAAGGGCCCATAAGTGCCAAGTATTCGTTTTTTTGAATGCTAAAAGAAATTTCTTTGAGAACTTTTATTACTTGGTTACCAAGTTTAAAATTTCTAACCAGATTTTGAATTTCTATTATTGCCTTATCAGAAGTCATTTTTATGCAAAGTGTTTGTTTGATTGATTTCTTAACTACGATATAATTTACAATAAAATTAATTTTAAAAAATTGATTGAGGAGTACTTAATGATAAACGGTAAAATGTTCTTTGGCTTGATCTGTTTTAAAAAATAAGATACCCATTTGAAATAAGTCTATGCTGATACTAACCTGAGGGTGTTTTTGAATTTCATTCCATGCCGCATGCATCTCTCGCGACCAATAAATATCATCAAAGATAAAAATGCTATCTGGGTTTGCTTTTTTTAGGCACTTTTCAAAATAGTCAATTGTCGGTTTCTTTTGATGATTGCCATCAAAAAATACAAAGTCGAGTGTTTTTTTTGAGTTAATGATTTCTTCAAGCACATCATCAAATGGAGCATTGACAACTTCGATATTGTTGATGTTTAATTTTTTATAGTTGACTTTGGCAATTTTTGCAATCTGAGGAGAACCTTCAATACTCGTGATTTCAGCTGAAGGATTTGCTTTAGCCATGTAAGCTGTTGTGAGTCCAAAAGAAGTGCCTATTTCTAAAATGTTTTGTGGTTTGAATTCATAAATCAAACGAAAAATTAATTGAGCATTTTTTGGATCTTTTAAAGCGGATTTGCTGATGCTGCTGATTTTGCGTTCGTTTTTATTATTTTTTCTTGAACCTGCTCCTAAATCAATTACTTCAATTTTTTTGTGAGTCAATTGAAGTTTTGCTCGTAAAGATTCAATTTCTTCGAAACAATAAAATGGAATTTTTTCTTGAAAAATACTGCGATTTAAGTTGAAAACAAAAGGAGAGTGAATTCCGTGTAAGTGAATTGAGTTAAGTAAGTAGTTGATATATTTTAAAATACGCCAAATATTAGTCATCAGATTTTTCTGAGTTTTCTTGTTCCCACTTTTTAAACTTATCAATGTCTTCTTTGATAGAAGAAAGTACAAAACTAATTACTGTGATGTCATCGAAAAAACCTGCAATAGGAATAAAATCTGGAATAAAGTCGAAGGGAATAACAAAGTAAAGCAGTGCTGTTACAGCATAAACAATCGTTTTAACCGGAACTTCTCTATATTTCTTGAGTTTCCATGCGCTAACTAAACGCAAAAGTGTTTGGAATTCATTCCAAACACTTTTTAATTGTTCTTTTTTTTCTGAAGCTTTCTTTTTAGAGTCGGCGACTAATTTTTTTACTTTCTCTGCACTTTTGATCAGCGCATTTGCTTTCTCTTTGGTCGCATCAAATCCTCTAGGTTTTTTAGCCGAATCCATTTTACCAGATTACTGCTTTAAGAGAATCGGGATTTACCATGTTGCTCGCTTCATCGCAATTAAAAGCGGCAGCAAATTCAGGCATGTTAGCCAATGGCCCTTTTACACGGTATTCCCCTGGAGAGTGAGAGTCAGTTGCAATTCTTTTTCTCAATTCTTCATCGGTCATGTTCATGTGCCACACTTGTGCCCAACCTAAAAAGAAGCGCTGTTGGTAGGTAAATCCGTCAATTTTTGCAACTTCTTCTTTATCTTCCAATTCCTTTTCCAATGCATAGAAGGCTAGGGTTGCGCCACCTAAGTCAGCAATGTTTTCACCTAAAGTCAATTTCCCGTTCACAAAAAGTCCTTCCATTACTTCAAAATTATTGAATTGGTTCACTACAAGATCAGCCCTTCCATCAAATTGATTTCTGTCAGTTTCTGTCCACCAATTACTTAAATTACCTTTTGCGTCGTACTTGCTTCCTTGGTCATCAAAGCCATGAGTGAATTCATGACCAATTACAGCGCCAATTCCACCGTAATTGATAGCTGCATCGGCATTTGGTGAGTAGAAGGGAGGCTGCAATATACCAGCTGGGAAAACTATCTCATTTTTCGAAGAACTGTAGTAGGCGTTTACCGTTTGTGGACTCATAAACCACTCGTCTTTGTCTACAGGTTTTCCGAGTTTATTAATCATGTAATTGAAATTAAATTGCCTCGCATTTATGATGTTCTGAACTTGGTTATCTGCAACAATTTTCAAATCCGAATAATCTTTCCACTTATCTGGAAAACCAATTTTTTTATTGAAAGCATTTAATTTTTCAAGAGCTTTTTCTTTTGTTTCTTGACTCATCCAAGCCAAGTTATTGATTCTTTCACGAAAAACGATTCTCAAATTCTCAACCATTTGACTTACATCTTCTTTTGCTTCTTTAGAAAAATGCCTTTCTACAAAAGCCTTTCCCATTAATTCTCCGATGTTTCCATTTATCTTTCCCAAAGCGATTTTCCATCTTGGCTTCATCTCTTTTGTTCCGCTCAAAGTTTTGCCATAGAAATCAAAGTTCTGATTTACAAAATCTTTATTAAGCTCAGTTGCATAGGTGTCCAACAATCTCCATTTGAGGTAGTCTTTCCATTCATTGAGTGGAATTGAATCCATGTAATGATTAACTGATTGTATGAAAATTGGTTGACCAACAATAACGGCATCAACAGCTTTTAAATTAATTAAGGTGAAAAACTTAGTCCAATCAATGGCAGTTCCTAAGCTATCTAGTTTATTCAATTCGAATTTGTTGTAAGTTTTATCTGGGTCACGTCTTTCTACTCTCGACATTGATTTTTCAGCAAGCAGTTTTTCAAGCTCATATACTTTTTCAGCTTGTGCATCAATTTTTGCTAGTTCGAAAATTTTATGAATGTGTTGAATATAAGCATTTTGAATCTCGGTAGATTTTTCATCGTTTTTTAAATAGTAATCCCGATCTGGAAGACCAAGTCCGCTTTGAGAAATGTGGGTGATGTATTGCTCACTGTTTTTACTGTCTTGACCAATATAAGTGCCGAACAGAGAATTGACACCAATTGATTTGTGATGTGCTACAACTTCAATTAAGTCTTTTTTCTCTTTGATGTTTTCGATTCGAGCTAGTTCCTCTTTTAATGGTGCTATTCCTAATTCATCTGCTCTAGCCGAATCCATGATGCTCTTGTAGAAGTCACCAATTTTTTGTTCCATGCTTCCATTTTCGAATGATTTGCTTGAAAATTCCTGAAGAATGTTTTTCAGTTTTGCGTTATTCGAATCAGTTACAACATTAAAACTGCTCCACCTACTTTCAGTTGATGGAACAGGGTTTGCTTTTAGCCAACCACCAATTGCGTACTGGTAAAAATCATCACATGGAGAGGCTGTAGTGTCTAAGTTGCTTAATGGAAAAGCTTTAGCGATATTGTCATTTTCTTTTTCTGTACTTTTTTCTTCATTACCACATGAATATAAAGCAATTAATAAACTTCCTGTTAAAATCAATTTTAGCATAATATTTTTTTTAAAACTTTGTTGTTTTTCTGAAAATTCTATTTCTTCAAAAATAGAATAAAAAAAGCGCGTCCAAGTAAATGAACGCGCTTTTATAATATAAATTAAAATTTTAGTGAAGAGTCAACTTTTGATTGATTACTTGATTTCCATCAATAATGCTGATGAAATAAATCCCTTTGGCTTTATCATTTAAATTAAATGATTTTCTCAAAGAGCTATTCGCATTCAAAATGGTTTCTACAGTAATAATTCTTCCACTAATGTCTCTGATGATTAATCGAACAGCAGCTTCATTAAAACCTGAAGAAGCAATTGTAAAATCACCTGATGTTGGATTTGGGTAGATGCTGAATTGTTGATCTTCTAAAATTGCATCATTGATTCCAACTGGTGATAGTCTACAAATGGTAATGTCTGTAAAACGACTTGGGAAAATTTGATAACCATCAAGGAAAGGAGAAGAATTATCAAACTGACCACCAACACCAATTAAGGCACAAATCGTATCACCAACTTTCAATGCTACTCCCGGAAGGTTTAAACTATCATTCACATCAGTATCGGCATCTACTCTAATAGTTAAAGTATCCGTTCCATTATAGGCTAGCATATTATAACTATTTGTCAAACTTGAATCCAATAAAATAAAGTTTTGAATGGATAATAATTTACTTTCGGTGCTTTCATCCAATACAGTGGTAGGTATTGGACTCGGAACTGTAGCTCCTGAACTAAGAATAAATATAGAATCCGGCACAAACTGAGTTAAGCCATTAAATTGTGAAACTGTTCCATAAATCAACAATGAATCTCCTTCTGTAGGATTAGTATAGTTTGGTAGATTTCCTGATCTAAATACCACAATTCCCTCTTGTGAACTGCTTGATATGTCTATAAGAGTAAACTCATAACCGTTACCTCTTCTATCAGTTCCCACAACAGTTCCTGATGTTTGACATACAACATTCAACGAATCTGCTACACCATTAGCATCTTCTGTATTGATAGTTCTGATTGGGTAGAAAGGAATCACTGTAGGCGGTACTAGTCTACAAATAGTTATATCTGCAAATCGACTAGGAAAAATCTGATAACCGTCTAGGAAAGGAGTTGAATTATCAAATTGGCCTCCAACGCCTATCATCGCACAGATGGTATCTCCGACACTTAACTCCTGACCAGGAATATTCAAACTGTCATTTACATCAGTATCGGCATCTACTCGAATCAATAAGGTGTCAGTTCCATTAAATGCGCGCATATTATAAGAATTAGTTCCGCTTGCATCAAGCAACACAAAGTTTTGGATGGATAACAATTTACTTTCAGTATTTTCATCTAATGTAGAAGTAGGAATCGGGCTAGGTATAGTAGCTCCTGTGCTAATAACAAATATTGAATCCGGTTCAAACTGGGTTAAACCATTGAATTGAGAAACCGTTCCATATATAAGTAATGAATCTCCTTCAGTTGGATTGGCATAATTTGGTAGATTAGTAGTTCTAAATACTACAATTCCTTCTTGTGAACTGCTTGACAAGTCTATTAGAGTTAACTCATAACCGTTTCCTCTTCTGTCTGTTCCTACAACAGTTCCTGATGTTTGACATACAACATTCAACGAATCAGCAACACCATTATTATCTTCTGTATTAATCGTTCCAATAGGATAATATGGAATCATTACAGGAGGAATAAATTCAATTGCTCCAATGTCTGGAGGATTATTTCTAATAACTCCAAAGAAGTCAACAAAAACTCCTAAGTTAGATCCTGCTCCATCTAAATCAGGATTAGTAGGAGTAAGGTCTCCATTTATTAAATCGACATACAATGGATCACTATCAATACTGTTTGTATCTAAACTTGAAGCAACTTGCCATGCATTAATGTCCAAATGATCAGTAGCATTTTCTCTACCTAAGAATTGGCTACCACTACCTGTACTATTTAAATAAACATTATTGAAATTAGAATTAACAACTGAGGTGTTGGTATTTAGGTAAATCCCATGTTTAACTCCTGTTCCTCCTCTAGTAATAGAAATATTATTATTTGCAAAAGTAATGCCTATTGCAGTAGTAGTTTGGTAAATACCTCTTGTTATTCCACCTGTTGCAGCAGCATGGTCTAAAGAAATCGTATTGTTTACATAAGCTTGATTATCACTCCCCGAATTATAAATACCATAAATTGTTCCATTTGAATTAATATCATAAATTAGATTATTAACAAAAATGTTTGGATTAGTTGGATCTGCATCATTTGAGCTGTTATAAATTGGATAAGAAGCACCTGTTAAACTTGTTGCAGAACCATGAGAATTATGAATTCTGTTGGCATTCGCAGTATCAGCAGAAGATCCTCCTGTTGTATAAATTCCATAAAATGTAGTAACAGTTTGTTTGTCAGCTCTATGAATATCGTTTCCTTCAATTAATGAATTAGAAATATGATTTAGGTATATTCCATATGCATAGAAGTTGCTTATTTCATTATTTACAATACGAATACTTGTATCAGAAATAGTAGTCGATAGTCCATTAAACCTTATTCCGTAGTACATTCCTTCTGAAATACCCCCATTTATTCGCGAATTAGAAATTGTAATTCTACTCGCATTATTACCTGTAGTAGCTGGTGAAGTTAAACTTCCACTACTCAGAATTCCTACTGAGTTGACAGAAGACGTAGAAGTTACAGCTGAGATATCTATATTGCAAGAATCGATTAAAATATCATGGCTACCCATGTCCATTTGTATGCCGTATCCAAAAGTAGGCCCTGCACTAACAATGTTAAGGTTTTTTAAAGTTATGAATGAAACATTACTTAAGCCCACTATTCTTCTTTCATTAGAAGAAGTTACAAAGCTCAAAGTATCATTATTACCGTTGATGGTAATCCTGCTACTAGCACTTGTTCCTACTATATTCTGGAGTAAAAATTGCTCATTGTATGGCCCTGAATTTGCCACTACATCAACGTCTATATTACCACAGACTCCAAGGGTAGAAACTGCAGTAGCAAAATCAGTGAAACTTGCAAAGTTTGTACCTCCGGTTAGTTGACCTGAATTAATGGTGAAATTACCAACTAAACCAGTTGATAGGTTTAACAGAGAAAGTGTATCATCACTCACTAACATATCTGCTAAACCATTCGGATTTTTGGTATAAAATTTTATGTTGTAGGTTGTTGATGCTAAAATAGTTACTGTCCCTAGAGACACGTTAGCAGTTGTACCTGGGTTTATAGTTCCAGTAAAAAGAGTAGAGTCGATTACGCCATTAACATCCCAAAAAACTTGAACATTATTAAGTGTATCTGTTCCTTTGTTCTCAACTACAACAACAGGAGTAATATTTCCTGGGCAAAGCGGTAAACTTGGACTTGTAATATCGATGACTCCGGCATTATTGGACAATAATGGTTCAATTTGAACGTCGTCAATTGACATGTCACTAGTAAACCCATTGCCTCTAAAACCTCTAAATACAAGCTGAATACTTTTACCTTGGTAACCATTTAAGAAAGTCTTAGCTTGTAACCACGAATCACCTTGATTAACTTGTTGTTGCCCACTAATAAAAGCAACTTGAGTTTGGATACCATTAGTATCTACTAAAACTTCTAAATTCCCCATATCAGCTCCATGCATGTGGTACCAAAAAGATAATTCAACAGCACTTTGAGAGCTGTCTATAAAAATTGGGGGAGAAATGAAATCAGCAGAATCATTGAGTCCACCACCTGAAGTTTCAAGAAAAATATACATTCCACCGGAAGTTGAAGGAGTAGTATTATCAAAAAATGGTCCTGTACCAGTTGAGTTTTCATTAACACCACTAGCATCTTCAGACTCCCATCTTGGATTTGAGCTTGTAGAGGAAGACCAACCTTTAGGCCAAGGATTACTTGTTATCCCAGGATTAAATGTTTCAAAATCTTCAAAAAATGGAACGGCTTCAGATGTATTAAAAGTAGTAGGTCCTACCCATCCACTTGTATCACCCACACCACAGATTGCTCTAATATAAACATCAAAACTCGTACCCGATGTTAAACTCGATAAAGTTGTTGGGTTGGTAGAAACATTTATTAAAGTACCTGATCCCTGGGCTGCTCCTGCTAGAACATATTCTATTTCCCAGTTCAATGCTAGGCCTCCTTGTGTCCAATTAACTGTTGTTTCGTCAGTTTCAATGTTGGTAAAAGTTATGTTTGAAGGATTGACACAGCTTAAACAGGTGCTAACTTCCATTAAGTCAATCGCTAAGTCTCCTGTAAAACTTGAACCTCTTGTGTAAGCTAGTTGAATATAAATAGTTTGACCAACATAACTATCTAAATTAACACCAACATTTTGCCATGGATCAATTTCTGCTGTTTGCAATTCTCCAGACCAGCTAAATTCAGTTGTAAAAGGACCTGATGCTGAAGTACCAATTCCTACATTTAATGTTCCAATTGTAGCACCGTAAGCGTGCAACCAAAAGGAAAGTTCGGCAAAATCACTACCTTGTGTTAAATCTATTGGTGGAGAAACAATTGAGATTGGAGTAGAAGAGGATCCAGATGTTTCAAAGAAAACATAGTTTAACCCACTATGTGCACCAGAAGGACCTGTATTGGTTGAACCTGTTGTTCCAGTTCGGATGTTCCATGTATCTCCTGTTGCTCCTGTACCCCAAGTTCCAGTCCAAGAACCTTGAGCATCAAATTCTTCTGAAAATACTATTGAAGTATTACCTGTAAGACATGTAAATCCCTGAGCACCCTGAATCAATGTTTTAAAACTTGAGACAAGAGACCAAGCACTAGTATCACCAATAGCACAAATTGAACGAACATACCAATCGTAGTTTGTATTGGCGCTAAGTCCATTAATATTTAATGAATCAGCTGAAGTGATAAATTGAGTCCCGTTACCCGCAGTAAAGCCACTAGTGTCGTAGCTAATCTCCCAACTCGAAGCAGTTCCAACTTCATTCCAATTTAGCTGAGCGGAGTCACTAGAAATATTATTCGTTGATAAGCCAATAGGTTCAACACATGCAGGAATAGAGCTGTAATAAGCAATTACTTCCCAAGACCCATTGACTACATCATTATATAAAGAATCACATGCAGAACCTCCAAAAGTTCTACCATTTTCTAATTGAATAGTTACAGTGTCAATTGCGCCATTTGCAAAAGTTAAACCGTCTCGGAAATAACTAAAAACTCCTGCAGTATTTCCCGTACCGGCTGCTAAGCTTGATTCTCCTTGAATTGTATTTGGAGAGTATAGTCTAGAAAGTTGTTCAGACATCCAACCGCCATTTCCTGCTTCAATACTGTAACTGGTGGAAATGCTATCAATTCTATTTCCAGCTGGGATAACTAGAGTCATACTTCCAGGACAGGTAGAACTACCTGGTAATGAAGTAAAATTTCTATCTGAAAATATTTTACCTGCCGTATATGTAACACAAACAGCTCCAATAGGACACTGTAATTGAGTTGTAAAAGAATTTATTGAAGACCATGCACTTGTGTCACCGACTGCACAAATACTTCGAACATACCAGTCATAAGTTGTACTTGAATTTAATCCACTTAAAGTAAATGGTCTGGAGGTAACTAGTGAGTCAATACCTGAGCCGATAGGGAATCCTGAAAGGCCATATTGAACGATCCAAGAAGTAGCAGAATTATTTTCTGTCCAATTTAATTCTGCTGAATTAACAGTAATATTAGAATTATTCAATAAAGAGGGGATTAAACAACTAGGACAAGTTGCAGTATCTGCAAAAGCGATTCCTGTTGAAGGACCACTTCCTGATGTATAAATTGTAGACAATGTTGCATCATACAATTCAAAAGAAACCTCATTATTAAAGGATCCACCACCGAGATAATTTAATATAATTGAATCTCCAGTATTTAAAGTGAGATTTATTGTAGAGTCAAAACCGTTAACTAAAGTATAAATGGTGTTTGAAGTGCCTACTTGAATATCGATTTGATTACCGTTCCATCCATCACCAAATGAGTCTATCATTTTTAATTGATAAGTGCATTGAGCAAATGAAGCTTGAGTAATAAACATTGAAAGTATAGCTAAAAGAATCTTAAAGTGTAATTGTTTCTTTATCATAATATTAAATTTTTTTAAAAAATCTTTATTTATTGGGATTGTCAAATCTAGTTTAAATTTTTGTTAAATAAAAAATTCAATGTTAAATTTAACACTTTGGTCGATTTTTATTTAAATTCTATCGAAAATATAAATATGATTTTACCTTTACATTCGAAAAATTGAATTTAATTATGAAGAGCTTATTTAAAAGGTCGTTGTTCTTTATATTATTTGTAGGTTATTCTCTAATAATCAATGCAAGTTTATCTAACAAAGACATAGATTTTCAGTCTTATTATGATGCATTAGTTGACTTTGAATGTGTTTTTAATTCATCAAAGGAAGCATTTTTACTTGAAACAGATTTAAATGCATCAAGTTTTGACAGTGAATCGGAGGAAAGTGAAAGTCATGTGAATCAGACCGCGCCGCTTCTTTTTATTATTTTGGCACTCATTATTGGAGTGGCAACTCGGCAATTCCTCAAAAAAAGTCCTTTTCCGTTTACCGTTTTACTTCTGATTATAGGAATTTTTCTAGGGCTTTTTAATCGATTGGGGTACTTTGGTGTGTTTACACTTGGAGGCTTTGGTTTTGATTTTTCTGGTTTTGGAGATTCAATCAACTTTGCCGCTCACATTGATCCTCATTTACTACTTTTTATCTTTTTACCAATTCTCATTTTCGAAGCTTCTTATGCATTGGACTTACATACCTTCAAAAAGTCTTCAACAAATGCAATTTTATTAGCTGTTCCTGGAATTTTGATAGCATTGGGACTATCTGCTGCACTAGTGATTGCTTTGAAATATTATGGAATAGCTTTTAGTTTTTGGAATTGGAGTTTAGCATTAATGTTTGGCGCAGTCATAAGTGCTACAGACCCCGTTGCAGTTGTCGCGTTATTGAAAGAGCTTGGGGCAAGTAAAAAATTGGGAACGCTGATTGAGGGAGAGTCCTTATTAAATGACGGAACAGCCATTGTTTTGTTTATGGTTTTCTTTTTAGGGATAACAGGTGAAAGTTCTGATATTCACCCTGTATTAGAGTTTTTTCGTGTTGCTTTTGGAGGGCTATTTATTGGAGTTTTATTTGGATATATCACAATAAACTGGATAAAGAATGTAATTAATGATGCTTTAGTTGAAACTG
>TARA_R110002050_G_scaffold130934_1_pt1 | contig 14579 bp, 25 predicted proteins | sample TARA_R110002050 | Tara Oceans TARA_R110002050 (sample SAMEA4396988) | marine metagenome | biome: Polar Biome; feature: [DCM] deep chlorophyll maximum layer (ENVO:01000326); material: water (ENVO:00002006), including particulate matter (ENVO:01000060) such as... | depth 25 m
CAATAACGGACGCATATGGTGAGGGTGGTATGACTAACGTAAATGATATGATTGATAAAATTGCAAACCGTGGTGTCAAAAGTGAAACTGGATTAGACTGGATAAATGGTATGACAAGTGCTTTTGTTATTGGTAAGTTAGCAATTAATCCAACTATATTTATTAAGCAGTTAACTTCTTTTCCAGCGTATGCAGCTTCCCCAGAAGTAGGATTTAGAAAATGGACTGCAACTGCAACTATGAATGCACCAAAATTAATTAGTACATGGAAAGAAATTCAAGCTAATTCGGTTTATGTACAAGATAGATATGGAGAAAGAATTTTAAACACGATAGAAACTTACGCTCCGAGCAAAGTAGAAAGTCTTGTACCATCACCAAAATTAAACACTCTTGTTAGTGTTATGATGTATTTAGTTAAACAAGGTGATAAGGGTGCTATTATTATTGGTGGTGTCCCTAATTATATTATTTATAAAAACAACTTTATAAAAGCAAACCCTAAAGCTACTGAACAACAAGCTATTGACTATGCTATAAAAAGATTTGAAAGAGATACTAAAAGAGCACAACAGTCAAGTGATTTACAAGATAAAGATAGATTTCAAACAGGTGGGACTTTTCAAAGAGCATTAAATATGTTTCAAACATCTATTAAACAGTATATGCGTAAAGAGTTTGTTGCATTGGTAAATTTAAAACGTAAGGTTCTGTCTGGTGGTAAGCAGGGTAAAGGAACCGTATATCAAAACCTAAGAACACTTGCAGTATATCATACTATGCTTCCAGTAATATTCCAATATGTGGCTTCAGGTTTCCCTGGTTTATTATCTACAATGGATGACGATGATAAAGATGATTTACTAAGAGCTGGGGTGTTAGGTAACTTAAATGCTATATTTATAATAGGCGCATTATTTGATGGAACAGCAGATTTAATTTCTGGAAAACCTTGGGCAGGAGCGGTGTCATCGCTTCCAATATTAGAGCAAAGTGCAAAGGCAATCGGACATCTTAAAAAAGCAGGTCAATATAACGTAACTCCAGTTGATAAAAATGGTAAACTACGTAGCCAAGCGAGTATTGATAAATCAATAGCTGGTCAAGATGAGCAATACAAAAAAGCTTTATTTACAATGTTTGGATTAGGTGGTTTACCTGCAGTTCAAGTTGATAGACTTGTAAATAACTTAATAGAGTTAGGTGCTGGTGGCGCAAGTCCAGAAGAAATGATTTTACGTATACTACAGTTTTCTGATTATGCAATAAAAAGTAATGAAGACCGTGAAGCGGAGCGTAAAGGACCACCTAAAATTAAATCTTTAACCAAATCTGAGTTAAAAAAATACAGACCAGAAATGTATAAAAAGCAAATGGAAAGAGAGCGTAAACTTAAAGAACGTAGAGAATCTAATCCTTCTTATCAAAGATTACAAGAGTTAAAACGTCAACAAAAAGAGCGTAGAGAACAAATGTTACAAGATAGATTTAATTGATGAGGTTAGAAGGGTTTAGTATGGATGACTTTGATGAATATACTTGTATGTATAATAGCTACTTGATATTAACAGGTCGTGAAACATATGAATCAATACTAAACAGAGAAGAGGGTGCAGGCTTTATATTTAATCCAACAAAAGCTGTTGTGCCCTTAGAAGATGATGCTTATGATATATTAATGGATTTTTTTGCAGAACACGAAGATTATGAAAAATGTTCTGAACTAAAAATAAGTAAAGAGTTTATGATACAACTTTATTAAAAGTTTTTAGTATAATTTCTTCTTTCAGCTTCTAATTTATAATATAAAAAAGCATGAAAGCCATTTAAATGAGAGTCTGTAGGAAAAAAATATTTCCATCCTTGTGATCTTCCTTTATTTATGTAATAAAAAAAAGCTACGGCAACTTTTCCTCCTGTCTTTACAAAATTAACACAAGCAGTGTGATCAGAAGTGGGAATAATTTCTTCTACTGAAAACGTTTCGTTATTTACATTTCCAACCCTATTTGTTTTAGAATATCTTTCAGCAATAGTTTCTGTAAATTCTTGTAATTCTACGGCAATTGATTTATTCATTTCATTTATATTTCATGCGTCAGAGATTGTATAATCTCTGCACAAAGTTTACATATTAGTTGTGCTTTTTCTTTAGCACTATCGTTGTCACGATCCATTAAGTCTTCGTAAAGCTCATCTACTGAGTCGTGAAGATGATTGGTTACATAGTTAATATGACCAATAGCTTGGTAATCATCTTTCGAAATTTGAGCCATTAATTAATCCATTGATGTTAGTAACAACTTCCCAATTGAACTATTTATCTGTCGGATTGTTCTATATATAATTTTAGAATTTCTTTTTACTTCATTTCTTTCATCGTCAGTTGAAGTACTACCTAAATTACAATATTGATTACAATCAATTTGCAACAAGGTGTCAATCTTTTTTTTATCAGTCCAGGAAGAATAATTAGATATTTTAGTTACATCGTCAATGTTATAATTTAAATCATCTTTAACCGAAACCATATTTTCTACACTTTTTTTTAAGTCCTTAAAGCTCAAATTAAGCAATTTGTTTTCATTTTCCAAATCTTTAAGCTTTTTATGTAATAAATTTAGCTCATTATTAGAATCTTGAGGTTCACCACCTATCCACTCATCACGTATATATTTATATTTTACACCTAATTCTTTATTAAAAGCAACCATATGAGGAAATCCTTCTACACCATGTCGAATACTTGCGTGTGTCAGATTAAACATATCAGCTATTTTCCAATAAGTATAACCTAAATATTTTCGTATTAAGGTATACATTAAAGCTCTGGCTTCTACATACTCTAACTTACGTGTTGGATTTTGTATGTCTGGTATTGAGAAGTGCTTCGCGGTTATTTCTCTTAATTTTTGTATCTCTTCCATTTGGTTTAATGTATTGATTTAGGTTAATAAAATCTAAATATTCGTCAGAACTAATAGTAAGTAAATTAGATAGTACAGGTAGAAAATTACCATCTTTTATTATTTCTACAACAAAATAATACGGTTCACCTTCATATTTAACTACTCCTGCTATTACATAAGCAACTAAACTATTAATAGGTGGATTAATTAAATTGTTTTCTATGTATTTTCCAATTTTAAAAGCTAATAAAGGAGGCATTTTATGAAGTGCATCAGTAAAATCATCTTCCATTTCATATCCACTATCCTTTATATATTTCTGTCTTGAGCCCATAACTTTTTAATTCTTTTATTCTATATTTTTGAAGTTCAGAAACTATACCATTAGGTTTTTTAATTTCTGAAAATAAAACTTTACAGTTTGGTGGAATAGCTATTAAATCAGGTATGCCATTTTTATTAGTCTTGACTAATTTAATAACATAATAACCTTCACTTTCCAGTTGTTTTATTCTTTTCGCTTGAATTTGTTGTTCTGTCATTTTTGTAATCTAATATAAATCCAATTGCTACTATTAAATTCATTCCCACTGATGATAATATTTCAATTACATCGTGAAAATTATGAACAGACAAATGAATATGACCAACCACCCAAAAAGGTATGGCTAAATTCTGGCTAATCCAAATTAATAAAAATTTTATAAACTTCATATTACAAATTTGATAAATCCTTAATTATCATATTAAGCATTTTAATTTTACCATGTGCAATCATGTATTGATTTCTGCAACCCATATAACCACCCAAACCTGTGGTGCTTGCATCTGAATATTTCCTCAAATAAAATTTTTGATTTTCTCTTCTTATTGCTCTCTGTTCTCTTAATTCTTTTTTATATTTCTTTATCATTATTATTAATTTAAAGTTAATAAATCTCGTTTGAAGTGTCTTAATGTATAATCTTTCTTTTTTACTACAGATTTATATATACTATCCTCAATTCCATTCTTAGAAAATATCCAATAGACTTTATTATATAATCTATCTTTTGTTGTCATTCTATCTCTTGATTGCCAGTAACTTGTGGCACTAAAATCAATGTTATAATATACTAAAGCCTCAGCTTTACGTAAACTAATACCTTCACGTCCACTAACAATTTGAAGGGCTATGTTTTTATCTGTGTTATTAAATTCCTCTAAAGTGTTACACATAGTATCTTTAAATATTAATTTTAATGCCTCCCACTCAGCGGTAAACTTATAAAAAATTGCTATTTTTTTTCCTTTAAATTTGTATTTTATATACTCTGCTTTAAAGGTATCAATTACCATAGACTTGCCACTTTCAAATTTTACTGTTCCAGAATAAAGTTGATGAGTTTTAGACATAAGTTTTACTGCGGTATCTGCTAATATCACTTCTTCTTTACCCTGAACTACTAAATCTGTAGTTAGTTTTTTTATAATAGATTTAATTTTGGATGGTGTCTCTACGTATAAAGTTTCTTCATTAGTTTCAACTTTAAACCCTGCTTCTTTCTGTGTGTAAGAAATAGTATAAGGTTTCATTTTATAAATTATATCTTCAGATCCTCTACTATAATCACGTATTTGAATACCCCCTATCGGACGAATTCGAACATTTACGTAATGATCTGAAAACCTATAGAAGTTTTTATATTGACAGTAAGGATTTGAGGGTATACCATAAACTTGATGATACATTTGGCTGTAAGACTCTGGAGTGGGTGTGCCAGACAGAAGTATTACGTAAGATTTATTGCTTACAATTAAAGTTTTAACTTGTTTAGCTCTTTTACTCGCTTTTGGGAATGCACCTAATCCGTGTGCTTCGTCCAGGATAATACATTGCCATTTATTTTTTGGCAACTTATGAATACTTTCATAGTTTATTACAGTTAAATTATATGAAAGATTTAATTTATCGTAATCATCCTGAATACTGTAAATAGCTTTTTTCTTTGTAAGAAAAAGACAGTCCGTGACTGGCAGAGAACTCACCATACTCAAACTCGTAGCTGTCTTGCCAGTTCGAACCTCCATGGCAAGATATAAAAATTTATTCTTATTGAGTATAGGTAAACCTCTATTTACAATATCCTTTTGATAGTCTCTTAAAATCATAAAATAGCTTTACAATTTTTAACTACTTCACTAACAATATTTACTGTAACAGCATTACCACACATTTTGTATCGTTGCGTATTACTAATTGGTTTTATTTCTCCATCATAATCACCCATAGAAGTCCAATTGTCTGGAAAGCCCTGAAGTCTTTCACATTCAATAGGCGTTAATCTTCTAACGTTTTCTGCTACTACCACACTATCTAATGGATGTGTAGTAACTGCATTAGAAATTTCATCCTTTCTGGTTTCTAAACGTTTAATTCTATTCTCTTCGTTTTTAGATTGTCGAGGATAGCTACGTAAAGCTCCTGAAACAATTAATGGTGGCATCGTACTAATATCTTTTTCGCTATGTCTACGAGCTGATAAACAAGGAGTATCACCATTTTCTCTTATACGTAATCCTTCATCATTCCTAAAGTCTGCAGCCTTAACTATCTTTGGATCTTTATAATCTCTGGATAATAAAGCAGGGGATATATCTTTAAAACCAAACTCACGTGGAGAAAAATTACTTATTTGTGCGTCTCCTTCTGATATTTTTGAAGTCGTTGGTGGGCTAATTCGGATAGGAAAAACTCCTTTCCAATCTCGTTTTGTTTTTGTAGAATATCCGACAAGGTACACCCTCTCTCTATTTTGGGGTAGTACCCACGCTGTATTACACAGTTGCCATTCAAGTCTATAGCCCCCAATGTTGGTAAAGGCTTGGAGGATTGACGCAAAATCTTTGCCAGAGTTAGAGCTGAATGTTCCTTTAACATTTTCCCAGATAAAAACTCTTGGTCTGCACTCATCAATGAGTCTAATGGCTTCAAGGATAAGGCTTGAACGTTGTCCTCCCATCCCTTTACGATTTCCAGCAACACTAAAGTCTTGGCAAGGGCTTCCAAAGGTAATAATGTTGATTTTTGGTAATTGTTCTTTTCGAACATCTGTAACTGATCCGACATATGTGCTATTTTTAAAGTTATTTTTATATACTGCTATTGCGTGTTTATCTATTTCAGAAAAGTAAGATTTTACTTTATAACCTGCTTTTTCTAAGCCTAAGTGAAATCCACCGATTCCTGAAAATAAGTCTAAAACGTTGATTTTCTTCATTTTGTTTAAATTTTTTCTTTTATAAATGCATTCTAAGAGACTTTCTCTTAGTGCTTGATACCTAAGTATCCCCTAAAATTCCATGTAAGACTGATTCTCTGAAACATCTTTTTTACGGAATCTTATCCACTTACCAACTGTTTCTCTACCCTCTTCAGGATTACAGTCATATTTAAACTCTCCATAGGCTTCTAACCATTTATAAAATCTTCTACGTGATACAGTCATTTTAGATTTAGGCGCAAAATCTGGATTGTCTTCTACAAAATCTAAATACAAATCATTCATATATAATTTTGTATCTAAAACTAATTTATGATTTATCGATCCACCAACAACACCACACCATTCTATAAATTCGTGACATGTTTCAGCTGAAAGCTTTCTTACTTTTAAATTAACAAAGTCACTTTTAATTAATCCAAATTTTAAATACAATTGTAGACATTCAATCATGTAGTTATCAAACTGACACCACTCATCATCATCCCACTCAGCAAACATCATTTTCTTAAACTCTTTTAATGGTGTAAAATCTTTTGTATAATATTGTGCTAATTCTAATTCCCATTTTCTTCTTTCAAATGATGAACCTTTACCTTTAATAGCATAGTTAGTAGTAATAGCTACTTTTGGTGATCTACTAAATGGTATCTTAATTGCATCTTTATTCTTTTTTTCCAGGCTTAACCCTTCAGTCACTACAGAAAACAATCTTTCAAAATTAAATGACTTACTTACATCATCAAAACAAAGTATTTGCGTGTCTGCGCTTACTAATTGATAAGCAAAAGACTTGTCGAAATTAAATGACTTACCATCTATAACAACTACTTTTTTCATTTTAGCTATACCATTAATAAACAAACCCTTTCCTGTACCACCCTCTGGATTGTCTGAAATAACCTCATCATTTAATATTGTAGCTGGGCAGTAAGCTAAATTTTTATATGCATGTAGCAAATATCCAATCGTAGACATCATACTTTTAACTCTGCTTTCACTTTGACCACATATGTTGGTAATAAAAGACCTATAGTCACAACCTTTTTGTTGACACTCTATAAATACTCTATCAATTACGTGATCTTTCCAAACGTAACCACCAATATCAAGGTAATCAATAAGTAATATACCCTCGTGTGTAACCTTTACAGCTCCGTTTTTATAATACAGATAAGCAGTGTCTTTATCGTCTTCTATAAAGTATACATCTATAGAATTTAAAAGTGTAAGAAACTCTTCTCTAAAATATCGTGTGTTTTCTGCAAAATAATTATATATAGATAAATCATCAACATCTAAAAGATAGTTTAAGATAAAATCTTTAATTTCTTTTTCAGATGTATGATCGATTAAATTATTAGTAACCCTTACAAACACATAGTTCTTACTGCCTTCAGGATTAAATTTGTAAAACCCATTCTCTTCTAAAAAATGTTTGAAAAGTATATGAACTATTTTAATAGTCCCTTTGTCGTTTTTAGTCCAAAACTTATGGTTAGATTGTTCTTCTTCAATTCTATTAATAACATTGTCAATAGAAACTTCATCGATATTAAAGTTTTTAAGTTCTGTTCTTATTTCCTTTTTAGAAACACCACGTTTTAGTTTATGTCTTATTTGATTCACTTTATCTTGATCTTCATAATACTTTGTGCCAAAGTTTTGTTTCTGTATATATGCAGACTGTATAGTTTTTTTAATTTCATGCTTTGTAAAGTTCCTGGACTCATAACTTCCTAATATATATTCCGCCAAGGTTTGTGTAACTCCAAAATCATTGAAAGCCGCGGCTAATATATAAGCATGGTGATTTCTTTGGCCCTCATTCATTGGGTATTTTTTCTCCCACCACTTTACAAGAATTTTTACAATTTTATTCTCATCAGTAACAGGAATTGTAGGTAAATCTACCTGCTTGATTACTTCAGTATACTCTTCATCTTCTATTTTGTCCCATATACTTGAAGTTTCATTTATATAAATTAATGGGTCATAAGATTCGTAACAAACTCTTGATATGTTTTTACTTGTAGTGTCAAAATAGTCGGAGTCAAAATACTTTTGTAAACTTTGGAAGTAAGATTTATGTAGTTCAGGAGTAGCAGGTATTTTAATTAATGCTTTTAATCCTTTACCACTTGGAGATATAAAAACACTATAAGTAAATTTAGCTTTAGTCAGTCGCTCTTTTTCTTGTAGCATTTCCTTATTAGATGGATAACCATCAAAATCTAAACATATTAAGCCACTATGCTGATTTAAAGAGTTGTCGTTTCTCTTTGTAAACGTACCACTGAAACATATAGCAGGCAGACCTTGTTTTAATTTGTTTTTATTCTCTTTATCCTTAGCAGCTCTTATTTTTTTAACAAGTTCTTTACTTGAGCCATCTTTTATTCTTTGTAATATAAAATCGGCAGGACGATAAAAGGGTTGACTTGTGTCTTTTATATCCTTAAATATTGTTATGTTCATTCTGTGTTGATTTAATTTAATGTAACTATTTGATTTTTAATACTTTATTCTATTTATGTTAGTTATGTTATAAAAAAGTAGTATTATATATATAAAAATAAAAAGAAAGAATGTTTTTTACTATAGACTGTTTACAGTCTCTACTTAGTCATAACTGACATACGAAAAAGAAAAAAAAAGGAGACGTATGCCCCCTTTATTTTCTAATCTACTAACTAAAATGGAAGATCTCCACTTGGCTCTATAGCAGTTGGCTCTTGTACAACTGTACCAGGCTCAACAGCTTTAGTTTCTGGTTTCCATTCATTAATAGTCACGTAATGTGTTTTCCCATATTCACTTGGACCATCAATGTTTTTGTTTACTTTTAATTTAGTGTACCATTTTTTTTCATACTGAAAACGGTGTTCTTGTGGTATGTCAGAAAGACATAACGAAATCTCAATAAGATTCCCGTCAAATTTTTCTACCCCATTACCCACTTTGATGTACTTCTTTTTTTCACTCATTACTTTTTAATTTTAATTATTAATTCCAAATGTTCTATCATAGCTATAATAATATCATCTTTATCACGTCTACAATCACAGATGCTTGGAACTTCCACCCATGCTTTATTTTTATCCGTAGTAACAAACCTTTTATAGAGTTTGTCTATGTATAAATACATTAATATCCTCAGTTGATTCATCGCTAAAATATTTGTTATAGATTTCTGTTGCCTCTTCAACTTTTCGTTGGCCAGACATTATAAATTCATTAGAGCAATCAAATATACCTAAACGGCCCGTGGTTTTGCATATAACAAAAAACACCATTGGCTTACCAAACATGCGTTGGTAAATGTAGGCTTGACTGTCGTAATTGTAAGTTTTTGCACTGTACATAAACTTATCAATATCTCCTGAAGTCTTGATATCAATGATAAAATCATCGTGTATTATGTCAGCTTTACCCTTCCACATATTACCCATAATAGAATCTACTTCTGGAACTTCGTATTGATTGTTGTCTGCATAAATATACTCGTGCATTTCAAGATTACTTGTCATTTTATTTACCCATCCTAATACCTCTTCCTCTTCCTTTTTAAGAAGTAGTATCTCTCCTGGTGGACATACATCTTTATATGCTTTAGTCGTTCTGGATGACACGTCAACTATTGTAAAGTTGTCTATCTTATCACGCTCTAACATTGCAGTATGAAAATACGAGCCTACAACCATTGGTTTGGTTGGTGCTTGTCTAACTCTAAATTGAGTAGGATCTTTAAGAAGTTTAATTATATCTGAATTAGACAAAAACTGTTTACCATAGCTTCCGTAATACTCCTTGTCATCACGAAGTTTCTCTATGATGTCTATTCTTGTATCTAAACTACTTGGCATCAGTCAATAATTTAGATATCTCTTTTTTTACTGTAGCAGAGATTTTATACTTGACTGATAAGTTTTTGACTATTTTTTCTAAACCAATAGTTTTATTGGCAACCACATATTTTAAAACTTTATCCCAATTATCGTCACCTACGTTTAAAGTATAAGTCACAGCTTGTTTAACTACAGGAGTTGTCTTAGTAGTTTGGTTAATAATATCTTCACCTACCCATAGTGATAATCCAAGACCGTGCATAGCTATTGCTTTAGCAGTAGATCTTTGAATTGCAGTATTAACGTCCATAGATGAAATTTTATCTATTAAAATAGAATTGTTTCTGAAGTCCATTATAGGTAAATAATCGATATGTTCTATCTCGTTTACTATTATACCTACCTTTACATAAGCAGTACGCCCATCAGTAAAAAAGTTTAATCCACTTGCTTGATCTTCATACACTTTTCTTTGTGCATTAGGATGTTTAAGTTTAATCAATGCCCAAGCATTGGCCCACGATAAGTAATTGAAATTACCTTTTTTTTCTACTTTGTCTTTGACATTAACCTTGGCTAATGCTTCAAAATAATTTTCTGTTTTGTTCATTTTAATTTAATTTAAGTTTATTTAATTTACGTTGGTTCTTGGTATATTTCACGAGCATACCTTCTCGTCTTGTTTTAAGATTCTGAATGTGTTTATCATTTTTACGTGTATTCACCTCAGTTTTAATTTTTTGTTCTATTAGATTTAATTTAAATATACAGTTCAATATGACAAGGTGAATTTGTCCAGCTTTCCAACCGTGGTCTAAAAACAATTGCAATTCCTCTTCATCTAATAATTTATAGTAATCACCACCCTTGTTTAAGTTATAAAACTCTATATGATATGAGTTTTCAAATTTTTGAAGCCTAACAGACTTACCTAATATAACTGTAACTTTTTTAGCAATTTGCTTATGTGACTGTTCATCATCTAAGGCTTGAAACCATATGTCGGATGGGTTATACATTGTTTTTTATCTCATTAACTACGTGAGCATAATCCTCATCGCTTTCAACTAATTTTTTTGCTCTTTCATAACCGTGAGATATTGTTGACATAGGTACTACATAACCGTGGTCTTCTAAATATTGTTTTATAAGTATAAGTTGTATAGGTCGTTCCATACACAATAAATATAAAACTTGTCGAGCATCTACTTGATTTCTTCGTTTGCTTTTCTCAAACAAACTATCCATACTCAAATGGAAATGTTTTGCAACTTGTGTTGCATACTGCTCAAATATTGGTTTTTTCATTTTTAGTTGTATTTTATATTTTAGAAATTAAAAGAATTGCAAAAAGTAATATAAAGCCTATATAACATATAAATGACATTTGCATGTCTCTTGAATACTTTTTATCACTACGACCTTGTCTACTTCTAAACTGTCTTTGACTTAATTCTTTATTCACTTTTTCGTATCGCTTATATTTTTTTGTTTCAATCATTGTATAATTTTTTAGAGTTAATTAAATAGATAAATCCTGGGACAGATTCACTCTCAATCCTTGGTTGTCCCAGGTTTACCGTAACAAAAATAAACAGTGGCAAGATAACTTTTTTCCATTACAATTCCAAATCTATTTTATTACTTCAAACTTTTTTGCACCTCGTGGTGCGCTTTGCTTTGCTTTGAGTATGGCTTGTTTTGGACTGATAGCACTAACCTGGACAACATCAAAATCGTAGCCCATATCGTCATCACCACAAAAAACTAAGTACCAATACTGCACCTTGTATTGTGGCAGCTTTGCTTTGCTTTCTTTAATTATTTTCATAGTTCTGGTATATTATTATATTCATAATTTCACTTGCTTTGATTACTTCCTCACATAGTTCAGAAGGGACTTTACTTCTATCGTAATACGATGAGCGTCCTTGAGTGCCAGTCGAAGATCCTCGAGGTGCCGATGTATGACATGGCATACCATTCTTACACATAGGACGTGGTACCCACATAGGGTTATTATTCCATATGTCAGTAGGTTTCATCCTATCATCACCATACTGACAATACGTAACACCGTTTAATTTATGTTTTACGTTTGCCCAATGAGGTGACTTTCTCATTTTTCCACGTGGGTTCTCTACATACCAAATAAGTCTACTATTGACACTTTGAAAGTGTTCTATAATTTCCATTGTTTTCATTAGTATCTTGATGCCTAACTGAGCGTTTTCAGTCTTTGGTGTAAACACCTTACCCTTCACCCAATGTCGCCCAATGGACGCTACACTAAATGATTCACATGGTGGACTTGCCCATATAATATCTGGAACAAATGGTACCTTGCTTACATCAAATTCTAATATGTCCACAACATAGTTTGTGTTAGGGAAATCAGTAAAATCGGAAGAGAACACATTGTGTCCTCTATCCGTTCCTACTTTGCCGATACTACGGCTACCACTAAATAGTTCTAATACATTCATAAGTTTAAGTCTTCTAAGTTATAATAATTAATTACTTCTGTAATGGCATTAGCTAAATCATCACCGTCAATCGTTCCGTCTGAAAAACATAGTAGATGAAATCTAATTTCTTTTACCATTTCTTGTTCTGAATCTTTTTCAATGGTGTCATCAGATGTTTCAAGGTGACGTACTAACGATTCTAAGCCGTTTACAACACCTTTGTGTTCTGATTCAGAGTGACTATCGTTTACCCACTCTCTATCGGATATAATATCCTTTGCTATTGCTTTAATTCTTTTTAAATCTTTCATAGTTTTATTTTTTAGAATATATAGTTACTTCTACCCAACCCTTTTCTGAGTGGTTTGCTTCGCAGTTGTATCCTTGTTGGTTTAATTGTTTTTGTAATATATTTGATGCCTCCCATAAAGAAGGTTCTGGAATCTCGTCGTGTTCGTCATCATACATAACGTCACCTCTACATTGGTAGAATTCGTCGTCACCATCATTTTGACTTACAAATTCGAAATTCCATCCGTTTACTTTTCTGTACTTTTCCATAGTTATTGTTTTTTATTAATTGATTTGATTATTATTTCTTCACATTTTTTCATGTGTTTTTTCATAGGCATGAAATCATCAAAGTCGATGTGTTCGTGTCTATCGCCAAATGTTAACGAGATTTTCTCGATTAAATTTGATGGAGTGAATTCATTCATAAATTCATCTTCCAATTCTTGTCTTGTTTTTTTAGGCATAATTATTATCTTAAGTTTTTAATTGCTTTTTTGATTTGTGTGTGTGTGTATTTAGCACTTTGGAAGTGTGCATATGACTCACCTAATTGTTCTAATCTTAGTAGATTGTCAATGGCTTGCTCTAAAAGATCCTTCGCAGCTTTGGGTGTTAGCCCTCCTCTATAACGAAGTAAATTCATAATCTCACTTACTTGTACTCGTGATTGCCATCCTAAGACACCAGATTCACCGTTCATTGATTCAATGTTAGTCATAACCTCAAATGAGACTACACCATCACCATATAAGCCCTCACCACCTACTACTGAGATTGTGTTGCCGTTAGTGAACTCGTGAAACGCTTGAACGCCTTTACACGCTTTGTGTTTGTTGAAGTTTAAGTCATCAAAGGACTCTACTGAATTTTTCATAATTGCGTATTTAATTGTTTGACATTATTGTCGTGGTATGGGGAGAATCGAACCCCCCAATGCACCATGCATACCGTTGTATTATACATCACCATATTTATAATCTAATTCACTAATGGTGTAAGCACAATCTGAATTACCTCTGTCGTTAAATAACGCTAATGCACCACCATCATTCCCTTCATCATCTGTTTGTGGAAACATTAAAGAACCATCCGACATATGTAATATGATTGGTTGGTTATACCATCCTAAACTATCTCTTTCTTCTGGTGTACAGTATCTAACCTTAACTATAGACAACCCAACTAAGTGTTGGAATTCCTTAGCATGTTTAAAGTGTGGTAGATTGTTTCGCTCTTCAACTGCTTTACGTCTTTCCTCTATTTTATTTTCATTGATACTACGGATGAGTTTAACACCTTCTTTATAAGTTCCCATACCGAACTTAAAACCGTTGTCGCTTAAACGATAGAGTCCTCTATCAATACGCTCAAGTAGTTTTTCATCATCTGTCCATGACTTAATTGCAGTTGCGTAGTTACCTTGTCGAACCACGTATGTCTTAATGTCCTTACCTTGAGCAACCCATATTGCTTTATGGATGTCTTGACGTGTAAAGGTTGTGTGTTCAGAGTTAGTGTGCCTATCTTGAGGACGTCCATCTGAATCTTTTCTTGACAATGTAGTGTTTGCAAGTAACATAAATGTTGTGTGTTTAATCGTGTTTGTGTTTACTTTTGTTTTCATAATTGTGTGTGTTAATAAATTAAAGTTTCTGTTTCGTTCTTTTGAACTCATCAGTATCGGCACTCACCGATAGACAGAGGGGAGTAGAACTCCCCACTCTAACTATGCTTTACTTTCTTGATAGTACTTATCAAATAGTTCCCACGCTTCCGACTCACTACAGTCGTTCTTCC
>TARA_R110002050_G_scaffold300723_1_pt1 | contig 14574 bp, 14 predicted proteins | sample TARA_R110002050 | Tara Oceans TARA_R110002050 (sample SAMEA4396988) | marine metagenome | biome: Polar Biome; feature: [DCM] deep chlorophyll maximum layer (ENVO:01000326); material: water (ENVO:00002006), including particulate matter (ENVO:01000060) such as... | depth 25 m
TCGATCAAAAATTTGTTGTCAATAAAGCCTATCCAGCTGAGAAAGCGACCTATCCAGTAAGGTGGTTGACTGTGCTAGTTTCTGTTTTAGCAACTTTTCTTTTTACCATGATTGTTTTAATATTAATAGATACAAAGTAAGAAATAATGGAAGAAAATTCTTCAAAAAAATATTTTGAATCCAATATGAAAGTGATTGAATTTGCTAAACATTATTGGAAATTTCTTTTAGGTATAGCTGTTGTTTCAGGAGTATTAGCTGTGTTTTTTTCTGAACCAAATTTTATTGCTCCTAAGTTCACCTCAACTGCCATTATTTATCCGGCTAATTTAGGCGGTTACTCAGGTGAAACAAGACTCGATCAGATGCAACAGTACTTGGAATCTAATGAGATAAGAGATACCATTATTAATAAATATAATTTATATGATGAGTATGAGGTAGACAGCTCAAAATTATATCATAAATCACTTATGATAAATGCATTTTCAAAACATTTTACTTTTGAAGAAACACGGTACGAGTCTATAAAAATAACTGTTACTTCTAAAAGTCCCATTAAAGCCAAACAAATGGCTGATGAGGTATTGAAGCAATTGGACTTAACAATTCGAACAACTGAAAGAGAAAAGTTTAAAGAATTATTAGTGATTTATGAAAACTTAATGCTTGAAAAAAAGAACCAAGTTGATTCTTTAGAAAAGCAAATTAGAAAAATCAGCACAGAATACGGAATACTTGATTACATCGCTCAATCTGAAGAGGTTACAAAGGGTTATATGCAATTTTTGTTAAGTGGTAAAAAAGGTTCTGATTTTCAAGAAGCAAAAGAATTGTATAATAATTTGGAGCAATATGGAAGGCATTACCATAATTTACATGCACAGCTTAATGAAATCAACGATGAATATGTAAGACGATTACATGAATATGAACAAATCCTTAAAGACTATAATAAGGAGCAAACCTACTCATACGTTTTAGTAAAACCTGAAGTGCCCGATAAAAAATCATCACCTGTAAGAGTAGCAATTGTTTTGGCTGCAATAGCAGCTTCTGTTGGATTTACTTTTGTAATGATGCTTCTCCTTGGCTATCAAAGAAAGAAAAATGTCTGAAGTAACAAAATCAAATTGGGTTTTAGTACTTAGTTTTTTGTTTATCATGGCAAACAGTGCGCTGATTGCTATTGAGCAGTATTGGTTTGCAGCAGTTCCCTTCGCAATAGCATTGTTGGCAATGGCTTTTGTAGCGACAGACAAGCTGATGTGGTTTATCATTTTTGCTACTCCTTTATCGATTAATCTCGAAGAATTAAATCTTGGTTTTGGCCAAGTAGGTATGTTTCTACCTACAGAGCCGCTACTGTTTGTCTTAATGATTATTTTCTTTTTAAAGTTATTGTATGAACGAAAATTTGATCGAGAAGTCATCTACCATCCTATCTCAATAGCTATTTATATTTATCTAGGTTGGATTTTAATCACAACCTTAACTAGCACAATGTTTTTCGTTTCTTTAAAATCGTTTCTTGCCAAATTATGGTTTATAATTACATTTTATTTCATTGGTTCGCAGCTTTATAAATCTAAGAAGAATATTCTAACTTTTGCTTGGCTTTACTTGATTCCTCTTGTAGGAGTAGCAATTTATACGTTTATCCATCATAGTACTTATGGATTCCAAGAGCGACCTGCACACTGGGTGATGCAACCTTTTTTTAAAGATCATACCGTTTATGGAGCTGTAGTAGCAATGATGTTTCCTATCTCTTTAATGTTAATTAGTCTCAAACGTTATACTAAGTTCAGACTCATAACTGTTTTAATGGCAACTGCAATTGCACTGGGAATAGTATTCTCATATGGAAGAGCAGCTTGGATAAGTCTTTTAGTTGGTCTTATAGTTTCATTAATCTACATATTTAAATTACGCTATAAGTTTGTACTATCTTTAGCAGGATTAGTTATTCTCTTTACAGTAGTTTTTTGGTCAGATATAATGAATCTAGTTGAAAAAAACACAATTGATTCTACTAGTGAAAACTTAACTGAACACGTCCAATCCATTGCAAATATTTCTACTGATGCATCAAACTTAGAAAGAATTAATCGTTGGAATTCTGCCATTGAAATGTTTAAAAGAAAACCGATTTTTGGATGGGGGCCTGGAACTTATACGTTTCAGTATGCGCCTTTTCAATCTGCTGAAGACTTAACCATTATTAGTACTAATGCCGGTGATGGAGGAAATGCTCATAGTGAATTTATAGGGCCTCTTTCTGAATCTGGTCTGCTTGGAATGCTAACTTTTCTCTTAGTTATTGTAGTATTCTACTATAGGGCTACTGTTCTCTATTATAAACTCCCACCTTCTGAAATACGAAGTATTTTATTATTTGTATTAATTGCATTTACTACTTATATAGTAAATGGGATGCTCAATAATTTTTTAGATACTGATAAAGCGAGCGTTCCATTTTGGACCTTTGTTGCAATTGTAGTTGTAATTGACTTGCATTGGGAAAAAATGCTTAGCCAAGAAAACGAGCAAGTAAAAAAGTGATATCATCACTTAGTCCAATAGAGTTGGCAACTTTCTCTACCTTCTCTGTGATGGCAGCATGACTTTGCTCTAGTGAATAAGTTGGTTTAAAATAAGTGCTTGTATTGTCATCAAAACAAATTCCTTTTTCATCTTCCATTTCTGATAGGCCATCTGAAAAACAAAATAATTTACTGTTTTCTTTTAGCTGAATTTTTTCAGAGGCTATTTCAGGTAATTGATCAAACATTCCTAAAACGGTACATCCTTTGTCTAAGTTTAGCAAATCTTTACCTGAAATAAGCATACCCGGAGGATGACCTGCGTTTAAATATTCTAAACTCCTTTCATTGGGATTAAAGATTGCAATAAAAAGCGTAATAAATTTTTCATAATTAGCAGATTCAATAACTTTTAAGTTACAATGTTCTACTAACTCTTTTAAATTTTGTGTAATGGAAAGCCTTGCTCTTAGATTAGCTTGAAAATTTGCCATTAAAATAGCTGCTGAAACGCCTTTTCCTGAGACATCTGCTACACAAAGAGCTGTATTCCCATTACTCAACTGAATTACATCGTAATAATCTCCACCTACCTCACTATGAGGTGAATAATAAGCCATTACTTCTATTGATTTTTTCTTTGGTAAGGTTCTAGGAAAAAGTAAACTCTGCATTTTTTGAGCTAACTCCAATTCCTTTTTAATGGCTATTTGTTTTATATGCTCGATGTTTAAACGTTTATTTTCTAAGGCTACAACAATAATATTAGCCAAAGTCTGTATAAAACGAAGGTGTTTAATAATTGGACTCACCTCAATTTTTTCTCCATCAAAATCAGCTAATAAAAGATAAGCTAGTGCTTTGTCTTTATGAAAAACAGGAATTACAACATCAAAATTGGATAAAGTTTCATCTTTATGAGAAGTCAAAACTTCAATACTTTGGAATTGACTTTCTAATTGCTGTATATTAATCTTTACGCTTTTTTCGGAAAGCCCTTCGATTAAAGAGATACCCCAAGTTCCTTGAAAAGTGAAAAGTACAAACTTGCCTATGTGAAGCTCTTCTGTTAGAACAGATTTTAGAATCTTAAAAAGTACATCCTTACTTGAGTTATTATTAATGGAATTAGTAATCTCTAATAACCAACTAAGCTTGGAATTAGAAAGCCTTAATCTTCCTTTTACTCTATGTTGATTGTCATTGCTCATTTTCTTTTACTTGATTAGACTGAGCTGTTAAACTTCTAAGGGCTGCTTGTTCTTTGTATTTTATTTTGATCTCATCTGCGGGAATTCCTACATAAGTTTTACCACCTTCTAAAGATTTACTAACTCCACTTTTTGCGCCAAGCACTGTTTTGTCTCCAATAGTTATTCCGCTTGCAATTCCAACCTGCCCCCAAATAGTACAAAAATCTCCAATTCTTACACAACCAGCAATTCCACTTTGAGAAGCAATAATACAATGTTTCCCAATTATAGTATCATGACCAATTTGAACTAAGTTGTCAATTTTTGTTCCTTTACCGATAAAAGTTGTCGAAGTTACACCTTTATCAATTGTGCAATTTGCCCCAATTTCAACTGCATCTTCAATTTTTACGCAACCAACACTATTCAAACGTTCATGATGCGTAGTCCTATTTTTATAATAAAATCCCATAGAACCAATTATTGTTCCTGATTGAATGATGACATTATCACCAATACTCACATCATCAAGTATAGAAACATTTGGAAAAATCAAGGTATTATTTCCAATTGATACATTTCTTCCAATGCTAACACTTTGGTGAATTTGTGTTCCACTTCCAATTTTAGTTTCTGGTTGAATTTGTTCTTTCGAAAATTCAAAAGGATTGAAGTAGTTGAGTAAATAATTGAAATCTCGAAAAGGATTTGTGCTTATAAGGTATCCCTTATTTTTATCAGAACAAGCATCTCGATTGTTAATAAGAATGACACTTGCTGCTGAGCTAATTACTTTCTCATAATATTTGGGATGATCTACAAAGACAATATCTCCCTTGTTGACTCTGTGAATTTCATTTATTCCACTAACCTCAATAGCTGCACTTCCCTCAAATGGAAGGTCTAAAATTTTTGCAATTTCTTTAAGGCTATGGATTTGGTTTAATTTCATTCTTTTACTCTTTCCGAATAGGCTCCGGTACGAGTGTCAATTTTAACTTTATCACCTTCATTTATAAATAAAGGTACACGCACTTCTGCTCCAGTTTCCAATTTTGCAGGTTTAGTTGTGTTTGTTGCTGTATCTCCTTTAATACCAGGTTCAGTGAAAGTAACAACCAAGTTAACAAAAGAGGGTAATTCGCAAGTTAATGGCTTTTCTTCTTCCGCATGAAATTGAATTTCAACAATGTCGCCTTCCTTCAAAAATTGAGGTGCATTGATCATCGATTCTGGCAAGAACGTTTGTTCAAAATCTTCCATGTTCATAAAATGATAACCACTGTCATCAGTAAATAAGTATTGATATTTTCTTGTTTCAATTCTTACAGTATCAATTTTTACTCCTGCGTTAAATGTATTATCGATGAGTTTCCCATTTGTAAGACTTTTTAATTTTGTTCTTACAAAAGCAGGTCCTTTTCCAGGTTTAACATGTTGAAATTCAACAATAGTATATAAATCATTATTGAAATTGATGCAAAGTCCGTTTTTAAAATCTGATGTATTGGCCATTTTATGTTTTGTTTAATTCAAAAGTAAGTTAATATTTAAAGATTATTTTTTAAAATCATGAATATCTAATCGCTGATTGATTTTGTAAAGTTCGTTTTTATCTTCATTAGAGCTGATGATGCAAAGTTTATCTGTTGCATAAGTATCTAAAAGACGATGATAGATTTCAATACCGTGTTTGTCGAGGTTAGCGCATGGCTCATCCAACAACAAAATTGTTGAATCGCAAGCAATTGCTAATCCGAGCTTCAGTCGCTGTTTCATCCCGGATGAAAAATGCTTGACTAATTTGTTTTTTGCTTCTGTTAAATTAATTTCCTCTAAAAAAAATTCAACTGACTTTGAATCAGCAATTACTTTAAATTTTTTATAAAAGCTGATAATTTCAAGCGTAGTTAAATCTTCAGGTAAATCAATGTAGGGTGCTGTAAAACTGATATGCTTATAAATAGCTTCATTAGCTACTTGATTTTTGGCATCAATCCAATAGCTAATAGTTCCAGAAGTAGCTTGTTCAGCAGCAGTTAATAGTTTAAGGAGAGTTGATTTCCCACTTCCATTGTTCCCAATTATTCCAATTCTATTTGGTGTTTCAAAAGCAACATGGATTTCTTTGAAAATCCACTCATTTTTGTAACGCTTACCGATGTCAATTAATTCAATTTTCATCGATTAGCCAAGAGGTCCTCTAATAATTCCTTTTTCAGAGTGTTCAATAAAAGTGATGATTTGAGTTTTTTCAGGTGTTTCAGGAACATTGTCTTTAATGTCTTGAATTGATTTACTCACGTTGGTTCCATACACAAATAAACGACGATATATATCCTCAATTACATTAATGCTTTCGTTTGAAAACCCTCTTCTTCTTAAACCTACCGCATTTATTCCTGCATAACTTAGCGGTTCTCTTGCAGCTTTTACAAAAGGAGGTACATTTTTTCTAACAAGTGAGCCACCGGCAACAAAAGAGTGTGCTCCAATAGAAACGAATTGTTGTACAGCTACTACTCCTTCAATAATAGCGTGATCTTCTATGGTTACATGACCAGCTATATTTCCTGTATTTGCAATGATTACATTGTTTCCAACATAAACATCATGTGCGATATGCACATAAGCCATCAACAAGCAATTATTTCCAACAACGGTTTTATTTCGATCTGAAGTTCCTCTGTTTACGGTTACACATTCTCGAATAGTTGTGTTATCTCCGATTTCAGCTGTAGTAACTTCGCCATCAAACTTTAAATCTTGAGGAATTGCAGCTATTACAGCTCCTGGAAAAATACGGCAGTTATTTCCAATTCTTGCACCATCCATAATTGTAGAGTTAGGCCCAATCCATGTATTGTCTCCAATCACTACATCTTCAGCAATATATGCAAAGGGATCAATGATTACATTTTGCCCAATTTTAGCATTTGGATGTATATATGCTCTATCCATATTTATTTTTCTTTAACTATTTGAGCCATCAATTGGCCTTCTGCAACTATTTCATCTCCAACATACGCTTTTGCATTCATGTTGCAGATTCCTCTTCTGATTGGTTCACTCAATTCCAAACGGAAAATGAGTGTATCACCTGGAACTACTTTTTTCTTAAATTTTACTTTATCTATTTTTAGAAAATAGGTAAGGTAATTTTCGGGATCTTCCACCGTATTTAATGCAAGGATTCCTCCAGTTTGAGCCATAGCCTCTATTTGTAAAACGCCTGGCATAACAGGAGTGCCAGGAAAATGACCTTGAAAGAAATTTTCATTCATTGTCACGTTTTTAACGCCTACAACATGTGTGGAAGAGAGTTCAATAATTTTATCAACTAAAAGCATTGGATACCTGTGTGGTAGGATTTTTTCAATGCCTCTTACGTCATAAATCGGTTCTTTATTCGGGTCGTATTTTGGAACTTTCTTCTGACGTTTTTTAATTTCCGCTTTTATAATTTTTGCAAAATCTACATTGCCTTTATGACCAGGTCTGGCGGCTAAAATATGTCCTTTGATAGGTTTTCCTACTAAAGCTAAATCTCCAACTATATCTAATAATTTGTGTCTCGCAGGTTCATTTTGAAAATGCAATTCTAAATTATTTAGAACACCCGTACCTTTAATCTGCATTTTTGGTTTATTCAAAAGATCAGCAATTTCATCTAGTTTTTCTTGAGAAACCATCTTGTCAACTAGCACGATAGCATTGTCTAAGTCACCACCTTTAATTAAATTATTCTTAGCTAAAAACTCAAGCTCTCTCAGAAAAACGAATGTTCTGCATCGAGAAATCTCAGGTTTAAATTCACCTAAGTTATACATGTGTGCATGCTGTGTACCAAGAACTTTAGAATTGTAATCAACCATTACAGTCAATCGAAATTCATCTTGTGGCACTGCCAACATTTCTGTTTGTCGCTCTAAATCTTCATAAGTAAGATTCTCCTCAACAACAAAATAATCTTTTTCTTCATTTTGGTCAACAATTCCAACTTTTGAAAACGCTTCTAAGAAAAAATGAGCACTTCCATCCATTATAGGAACTTCAGGGCCATCGATTTCAATTAAAAGGTTGTCAATTTCCAAACCATAAGCCGCAGCTAAAAGGTGCTCTGTTGTATGCACTCTTGCTCCGTTTTGTTCCAAAGTAGTGCCTCTTGATGTATCTACTACAAGATCGCAATCTGCTTTAATGGTTGGTTTGCCTTCAATATCTATTCTCTGAAAGACGTAACCGTGATTTTCTTCGGCAGGTTTTAAGGTGATTGTAGATTTTTGACCGGTATGTAAACCAACTCCACTAAGTGAAATTTCTTGCTTAATGGTTTTTTGTTTGCTACTCATATGCTTTTATGAAACGGATGATTTTAATGTCAATAATTGATTTTCTAACTCCTTGATTTTGTTTTGAATTTCAGGTAAGTTCCGAAACAAAACATAAGAACGTTTGAAGTCTCCAATTGAAATAGCAGGTGAACCTTGTACAATTGTTCCCTTCTCTTTTATACTATGTCCAATGCCACTTTGAGCGGCAATTTTTACCTCGTCAGCTATTTCTATATGTCCAACAATTCCTACTTGTCCTCCAATCATGCAATTTTTACCAATTTTTGTAGAACCTGCTATTCCTGTTTGAGCGGCAATAACTGTATTTTTACCAATATCAACATTGTGGGCAATTTGGATGAGGTTATCCAATTTCACTCCCTTTCTGATTCTGGTTGATCCCAGTGTTGCTCTGTCCACGCAGGTGTTGGCTCCAATCTCTACATAATCTTCAATAATCACATTGCCGATTTGTGGTACTTTTTGGTAGTTATTTTCACTGTTCGGAGCAAATCCAAAACCGTCAGCACCGATTATTGTGCCTGAATGAATTACTACATTCGCGCCAATTTCAGTTTCTGAATAGATTTTTGCTCCAGAATAAATGATTGTATTTTCACCAATTGAAACATTGTCGCCAATATAGCTTGTAGGAAATACCTTAACTCCCTTTTTTAGGATAACATTTTCTCCAATTACTGCATGTTCACCAACGTAAACATCTTTTTCAAGCTTAGCAGATTCAGCAATTGACGCAGATTTAGCTATTCCAGAATGATTATTTTTAACTTGATTGTAAATCTCTAGTAATTTGCCAAATGCCGCGTAAGCGTCTTCTACACGAATTAACGTTAAGCTGTTTTTAAATGATTTTTCAGCTTTGAAACTCTTGCTTACAATTACAATTGAAGCATCAGTTTTGTAAATAAACTCTTCGTACTTCGGATTTGCCAAAAAAGACAACGAACCTTTGGTTCCTTCTTCAATTTTTGAGAGGGTTGAAACTATTGTATTTGGCTCTCCTTCAACAGTTCCATGCAAGAGTTCTGAGATTTGCAAGGCAGTAAATTCCATTTCCCAAAAATAAGGAATTATTAAAGGTGGAGTTTTGTCTTAATTTTTCAAGTTATTAACGATGCCTTGTTTGGGAGTGCATAGAAAATATTTCTTCACTTCTTCTGACAATGCGTTGATATTCAGTTGATCCGCTGCTTCAGCAATGTCTACTAAATCGCCATTTTTGTATAAAAGGTTGATCTTGTCTTTTTGTGGCTGATATGCATTGTTAAAGATTGAGCCTGAAAATATAAAATAGCTGCTTACTAAATCATGTTTTTTCTCAATTTCACTAAATGATTCCAGCTCCTTTGAAATTTCCGATTTGGTGAATGGAGTTTTTTGTATATTTATTTTGTATAAATTTCTATTTATTAGCGATTTACATAAGGTTGATAAGGTGGAATCTTCATGCGATTGCCACATTTTGATTGAAGCCATTAAATCATAGTCATCTAAGTTGGCAAATTGACTTAAAACAGCAGGATTTTTTTCAAATTCAGACTTAGTGATTTCGTTGTAAAGAAAAAAATGAAGTGCGTCAGTACAAAACAATTCTTCCTTCTTAGCTGCCAGTTCTTTTGCTCGTTTAAATATATTGACCACTAAGTTTTCGGCGGAAAGTACCGTCTTGTGAAGGTAAACTTGCCAATACATTAACCTTCGAGCAATAAGAAATTTTTCAATGGAGTAAATGCCTTTAGCTTCTACAACTAAATTCCCGTCTTTCACAGTTAACATTGAGATAATTCGATCAGAATTTATAACACCCTCAGAAACGCCAGTATAAAAACTGTCGCGCTTTAAATAATCCAGTCGATCCATGTCCAATTGTGAGGCAATCAATTGATGGAGGAAAGGCTTGTGGTATTTATTTTCAAAAATGTCAATAGCCATGCTCAATTTTCCACCAAATTCTTTATTGAGTGCTCGCATAAAACAGGCAGATATAGCTTCATGGCTGATATTTTTAACAATGCTGTGCTCCAATGCATGAGAAAAAGGGCCATGTCCGATATCATGCAGTAAAATAGCAATTAAAGTAGCTTTAGTTTCAGTTTTAGAAACCTTGTGCCCTTTGGATTTCAAGACGTCAATTGCTTTCATGCACAAATGCATTGCTCCCATAGCATGGTGAAATCTTGTATGCAATGCTCCAGGATATACTAGGTGTGTAAGTCCCAACTGCTTTATTCTCCTCAATCGTTGAAAATAGGGGTGTTCAATAATGTCGAAAATAATATCAAAGGGTAGAGAAATAAAGCCATACAAGGGATCATTAAACAATTTTTTCTTATTGATGATTCTTTCTTTTATTACCATTTAGTTTAACTTATTTTATTATTTCTTTGCGCAGATACTACCTATCTTGGCGTTTACTTTAACTTTACCAAACAAAACTAGAAATTGAAATGACGAAGATAAGAATCCTTTGGGCTGATGACGAAATAGAATTATTAAAGCCACACATTATTTTTCTTGAGGAAAAAGGTTATGAGATCAGCACAGCTACCAGTGGAGGAGAAGCCCTTGATTTGATTAGTGAATCGCGTTTCGATATTGTCTTTTTAGATGAAAACATGCCAGGCTTATCGGGTTTAGAAACTTTGTCTTCAATTAAAGCTAAATCGCCTTCATTGCCTGTGATTATGATTACGAAAAGTGAAGAAGAGGCGATTATGGAAGATGCAATTGGCGCAAAAATCTCCGATTATTTAATTAAACCAGTCAACCCCAATCAAATTCTTTTGTCGATTAAAAAGCACTTGGATACCAATCGAATAGTGAGTGAAAAAACCTCAATTGGATACCAACAAGCTTTTAGAAATATTGGGATGAGTCTTCATAACAACATGACTTATGAAGAGTGGGAAGAAGTTTACCAACAGCTAATTTATTGGGAATTGGAATTGGAAAAATCAAGCGATTCTGGAATGTTTGAAATTCTCAACAATCAAAAAGAGGAAGCTAATAATTTATTCGCTCGATTCATTGAGGATAATTACACCGATTGGTTGAAGGATGGTAATGATGCTCCAACAATGTCACATACAGTATTTAAAGACAAAGTTTTTCCAAAGATAAAAAGTGATGAAACACTTTTTCTAATCGTTATTGATAATTTGCGTTGGGATCAATGGAAAATTATTCGACCTCAAGTAGAAGAGATTTTTTGGATTGATAATGAAGAAACTTTTATGAGTATTCTTCCTACCACAACTCAATATGCTCGAAATTCTCTTTTTGCAGGACTTTTGCCATCTGATATTGAAAAACTATACCCTAATTTATGGTCGAATGACGAAGATGAAGGCGGAAAGAATTTGCATGAAAAAGAACTGATCGAACATCAATTAAAGCGTTTGGGCAAGGATACTCGCTTTACTTACAACAAAGTATTAAACCCAAGCTATGGAAGAAAAGTGGTGAGCGAAATTCCCAACCAAATGAACAATGCTTTCAATGTGATAGTTTACAACTTTATCGACATGCTCTCTCATGCCCGCACCGATACAGACATTATCAAAGAATTAGCTGAAGACGAATCTGCTTACCGCTCACTTACACTGTCTTGGTTTGAACATTCTCCTTTGAAAGAAGCTTTGAAAGAAATTGCAAATCGAGGTGGTAAAGTAATTATTACTACCGATCATGGAACAATTAAGGTAACAGAACCTTCAAAGGTAATTGGCGACAAAACGGTCAATAACAATTTGCGCTACAAGCAAGGTAAAAACTTATCGTATGAAAAAGCAGATGTGTTTGAGGTTACCAAGCCAGAAATGGCCTATTTGCCAAAAGTAAATGTGAGCCAAAGTTTTATTTTTGCTAAAGGCGATAAGTTTTTTGCATATCCAAATAATTTCAATCATTACGCAAATTATTACAAGAATACCTTTCAACATGGTGGTATTTCAATGGAAGAAATGATTGTTCCGATAATAGAACTTTCTAAAAAGAAGTAATTTATTTATCCACTAGATTCGATAGAAAAATAAAAAAACTAAGTTTGTCTTCATGATTGAAAAAGTAGTGGAAGCTAGCTTAGAAGACTTGCCATTATTGGCTAAAGAGATCATGGAAACTTTTTCTAATGAGCTTGTTTTTGCTTTTCGAGGAGACCTTGGTGCAGGAAAAACTACATTAATCAAAAATATTTGTAACTTTCTTGGTGTAAAAGAGGCAGTGAGTTCACCTACTTTTTCACTCGTAAATGAATACTTAACTGAAGAAAATCAAGTGATTTATCATTTTGATTTTTACCGTTTAGAGAGTGAAGAAGAGGCATATGACATTGGTTTTGAAGATTATTTATCAAGCGAAAATCGTTGTTTTATTGAATGGCCTGAAAAAATTGAATCCTTACTTCCCGAAAGGAGGGTTGAGATAGAAATTTTAGAACAAGGAACAAAAAGAAAATTGATCATTAAGCAATTGAGTTGATGTCAGAAGATGTAGTAAAATCCCTAGCACGTTCCGCAATTAAGATGTTGCCTCAGGAAAAAATGGTGCAAAAAGCTAAAAAGAAAAGCAGTATTTTCATTGGTATTCCAAAAGAAACCTCCCTGCAAGAGCGCAGAGTACCTCTGGTGCCTCAAGATGTTGAGTTGTTAATTAACAACGGACATGAAGTTGTAATTGAAAGTAAAGCTGGAGAAAAAGCGAATTTCTCTGATCACGATTACAGTGAAGCTGGTGCTCAGATAGTTCACAGCATTGAAGAAGTTTTTAAGGCAGATATTATTTTAAAAGTTGAGCCACTTTCCCACAAAGAAATTGACTTAACTCAGCGTGGACAAACTATAATTTCCGCGCTACAATTGCCGGTGCAACCAAAGAATTTTTTGCAAAAAATGATTGACAAAAAAATCACGGCCATAGCCTATGATTTTATAAAAGACGATAGTGGAAGTCTTCCTGTCATACGAGCCATGAGTGAAATTGCAGGAAATACTTCTATTTTGATTGCAGCTGAATACCTAAGTAACATTAATGGGGGACAGGGTTTAATGATGGGAGGAATTTCAGGAGTAAAACCCACAGAAGTGGTGATATTTGGTGCAGGCGCTGTTGCAGAATTTGCTGCTAGAGCTGCATTGGGCTTGGGTGCCTCTGTAAAAGTATTTAGCGATAATACTTCAAAAATTCGAAGATTGCAAGAGGGCATTGGAGCTAGAATTTTTACTTCTACCTTGCAACCTAAAGTAATAGAATCGGCATTGAAAAGTGCTGATGTCGCCATTGGAGCCATACGTTCTAAAACAGGAAGAACACCTTTAGTTGTTACTGAAGAAATGGTTCAAAAAATGTCTCCAGGCTCTATTATTGTCGATGTAAGCATTGATCAAGGAGGTTGTTTTGAAACCTCAAAAATTACTACACATGCTGATCCAACCTTTGTTACTTTTGGAGTAACTCACTATTGCGTACCAAATATTGCATCTCGGGTAGCACGAACAGCTTCTTATGCTCTGAGCAATATTTTTGCACCTGTAATTATCAACTTAGGTGAAGGCGGAGGCATTGATGATTGTGTGAGGCAGGTTCATTCTGTTCGTTCAGGAATCTACATTTATAAAGGAATGTTGACCAATCGTTATTTAGCTGAACAATTTAATTTGCCATACAAAGACTTAGACCTACTTTTGGCAGCCATTTAGAATACTATTTTATGAAGTTTTGGAGAAGATTTAGAATCTACATGATTGGCTTTGGCCTTGGGTTATTAATTGTTTATGTGCTTTTTGGCGATCGCGAATTAAATACTTGGACTCCACAGCAACGAATTTTAACTGCAATCGATAGTTCTGAAGTGAGCTTTTCTGATAGGGCAATTTGTTTAATTAAATGTTTACAATTACAAGATAATGAATGGAAAGAGATTCAAAAAACTGCGAAAGTTGATTTTTCTGAAAGTGCTACTAAACGTAAGCCTTGTCCGAGTTATCGACTAAATGCCACTTACCGCGAAAAAAGCTATGTGCTAATATGGGAAGTTTGTGAAAAACAAGAAAGAGTCAAACTTTTGACAATTGTGGAGGAAGGTAGAAGTTGTGACTGTCCTAGTTGATTTGCACTAAGAATTGTATTAAAATTACCTCTTTTAAAGAGATAAAATTTTATTTCTTTAAAAACTCAAAACAAATTTCCTGCTTGTTTCTTTTATGAAGTAGTTTTGCAATCGAATGAATTTAACGGAGCTTAAAAAGCGCTATTGTGAGGATGAGCGAATAGCTGAAATTTCCCAAAATTTTAGAAATTTGCCGCTTTCGCATGTCCATTTAAAAGGTCTAGTAGGCAGTGTTCAGGCATTTGTCGCTTATGGCCTTTCTAAAAATATACCTGTTCATCAATTTTTTATCCTTTCGGATAAAGAAGAAGCGGCTTATTTTTTAAATGATTTAGAAACATTAGTAGGCGAGCGAGCTTTGTTTTATCCATCCT
>TARA_R110002050_G_scaffold1651_4_pt1 | contig 14539 bp, 10 predicted proteins | sample TARA_R110002050 | Tara Oceans TARA_R110002050 (sample SAMEA4396988) | marine metagenome | biome: Polar Biome; feature: [DCM] deep chlorophyll maximum layer (ENVO:01000326); material: water (ENVO:00002006), including particulate matter (ENVO:01000060) such as... | depth 25 m
ATAATACCTATTTAACTCCACAGTATTTGAGTTACTGCTGTATACTGAACCTAAGTCTGCACAACCTAATTCCCTAAAAGGATAATCGATATATATGCTTCCCAATTCATCAATTTCTATAGTAAATGCTAATGTATCATTTTTAAGCTCAACAGTTTTAGTATCAAATGTATCATTACCTTTACAATCTGCTCCAGTTATAGAATATGTACCATTAAAAATTTCTTGAATTGAGTATATGCTCTTTGCTTCGATATTATTAACGCTGATTACACTCCACTCAGCTTCTCCAGAATAGTCATCCCATGAATTTGCACGATTCGATGTCATTTTATATTCATAATTCCATGTATCGCCAACTACTATTGGGAAATAATCGCTTACTACATCATTCTTACTCATTTCTAGTTCCTTAAAATCAGAAACACAAGCCTCATTCGAATTCGCATCAAAACAATCAGCATTAGCAACATATCCCATATCCTTTATATATCCTTCTATAATATGCTCCTCTAGGTATTCATGGGTAAAGTGAATCTCTTTTAAGCGTTTATTTAAACCACTTATACTAAATGTACCTTCAGAATTCGTTTTTCCTGTCTTAACTAATATTTTAGCCCCATTTAAGATATCATAAACCTTTATTTCAACATTCTCTACGGGTTTATTCTCATAAATTATTGTTCCAAAAAAACCATGCTCTCCATTTTTTTCTGGTAAAATCTCTAAAGGAATTTCAATACTGTTTTGTTCGGAAGAAACAGATATTGGAACCTTTGCGGTATCTAATTCACTATATATAACTTGAGCAATATAATCTCCCTCACTAAGATTTTCGATTCGATAGTTGCCATCTTTATCAGTTGTATCACTTTTATCTGAAATTATTACCACAACACTATTTAGAGGAAAACTTTCAGTTTCTGTTGTCAATGATACAGTCCCAAAAACACTAATTAGTTTGGGCTCTTCACTATTCGTAATGTTTTTACATGATTGGAAAATCAAAATAAATATCAAAGGGTAGATGAGCTTTACTAGAGCTTGCATAATCTTTCTTTTTAATAGTAGTTAGCAGATTGTACCAAAATTTAACACAACATCAAAGCCCAACTCGTTTAAAAATAACATCTACATTGCGGCTATGGTGCTTTAGATCAAAGGCGTCGTCAATTTCCTCTTGGGAAAGATAACTTGTTATAAAAGCATCCGCTTCTACCAAAGGTTTAAAGAGCTTCTGGTTTTCCCAAGCTTCCATAGCTAAAGGTTGAACGGAGTCGTAAGCTTGCTCTCGTACAATGCCTTTCTCGATAAGTTTATTAAGTACTCGTTGAGAAAATACCAACCCTTGAGTTTTCCAGATATTGGCTTCCATATTTTCTTCAAAAACAACCAAATTCTCCAAAACGTTCGCAAATCTAGCCAGCATATAATCCACTAGCATCGTTGCATCAGGTATAATAATACGCTCCGCTGATGAATGCGAAATATCACGTTCGTGCCACAACGGAATATTCTCGAAAGAGGTAATCATATATCCACGAAGTACACGAGCACATCCTGTAATATTCTCTGAACTGATCGGATTACGTTTGTGCGGCATTGATGATGAACCTTTTTGACCTTTTCTGAAAGCTTCCTCTGCCTCACGAACTTCGCTTCGTTGTAAATGACGAACTTCAACAGCCATCTTTTCCATACTTGAACCAATTAATGCCAACACAGACATGTAATGAGCATGTCGGTCACGCTGTAACGTTTGTGTTGAGATTGGCGCAGGGGTAAGACCTAGTTTCTCGCAAGTAAAATCTTCTACTTCTGGCGGGATATTTGCAAATGTCCCTACCGAACCTGAAAGCTTACCAAACTCTACATCCGCAGCAGCTTTTTCAAAACGTTCGAGATTTCTCTTCATTTCAGCATACCAAAGAGCACATTTCAAACCAAATGTGGTTGGCTCTGCATGAATACCATGTGTTCTGCCCATCATTACCGTGTATTTGTGTTCTCTAGCCTTGTTGGCTAGAACATCAATCATACGCTCTATATCTTCTCTTATAAGCTTATTGGCTTGCTTTAAGCGAACTCCCCAAGCAGTATCTACCACATCGGTTGAAGTCAGACCAAAATGAATCCACTTCTTCTCCTCCCCTAACGATTCTGAAACCGAGCGTGTAAAAGCTACAACATCGTGACGCGTTTCTGCCTCAATTTCTTTGATACGATCTACATCAAACGAAGCTTTTTCATACAGTTTGTCCACATCTTCCATTGGGATTGTTCCCAATTTTGCCCAAGCCCAACATGCTGCAAGTTCTACATCAAGCCATGCTTGAAATTGGTTCTGCTCAGTCCAAATATCTGACATTTGCTTTCGCGAGTATCGATCAATCATTCTACGTTGTTTTTTTCAATTCCGATTTGTGAGTGCTCTAAGATACGAGATTGTATCACTGGAAATCATACACTTTTTAGCCAAAATTAAACTTAACCCTGAGTTTCAGAGAAATTTGTGTTTTTTTCTCGAAGCGCTTTCAATAAATAGCATCGTGTAAAAAAGCGCTTTCAATTAATTATTTAAATACAACATTGTTTAAACCTTATTATTTTTATTTGTTTTTCATTTCTGACTAATTAAATTATTAGTGAATTTTTCACACTCTCTCACAACAAATCATACATTTATGAAGCATAACTATAAATTTTTAATCGCATTTGTAATACTTCTATTCTCAGTGGAAAGTATTCATGCTCAAGATGCTACCGAATTAACTGCTGAAACTGTTCAATCAAACCTTAATTACGTTTGGACAATCATAGCAGCTTGCTTAGTCTTTTTTATGCAAGCAGGCTTTGCCTTAGTAGAAACCGGATTTACCCGTGCCAAAAACGCAGTTAACATCATCATGAAAAATGTAATGGATGTTTCTGTAGGCACCATAGTTTTTTTCATAGTTGGTTTTGGTCTGATGTTTGGCTCCTCCGCTACAGGGTGGTTTGGTACCTCTGGTTTTCTACTCACTAATACTGGAGATTGGCCCGTTGAATGGACTTACGCATTCTTCTTCTTCCAAGCGGTATTTGCGGCCACCGCAGCTACTATTGTATCTGGTGCCGTTGCTGAAAGGACTTCCTTTCCTGCATACATTGTTTTCTCTGTAATTATTACCGCCCTTATTTATCCAGTTTTTGGCTCTTGGGCTTGGGGAAGTTTATATAACGGAAGCGGCTGGTTAGAAAATTTAGGCTTTATAGATTTTGCAGGCTCTACAGTTGTTCATTCTGTAGGTGGATGGGCGGCCCTTGCTGGAGTTATTGTAGTTGGTCCCCGAGTTGGTAAATACATTAATGGAAAACCTCAACCAATTAAAGGGCACAGTTTACCATTAGCTTCTCTTGGTGTTTTTATCCTTTGGTTAGGATGGTTTGGGTTTAATGCAGGCTCAACAACAACAGGAGATTCGTCTATTGCCCTAATTGCTCTTAACACATTCTTAGCGGCTGCGGCTGGTGCAACTACAGCGATGACTGTTACTTGGATAATAAGTGGTAAACCAGATGGTGAATTTACGTTAAACGGGATACTTGCAGGACTTGTTGGTATAACTGCTGGTTGCGCAAACTTAACTCCTGAATTTGCATTACTTGCAGGAGCAATTGCTGGAATAATTTCCTACTTCGCTTACAAAATTATTGAAAAATTTGTTGATGATGCTGTTGGTGCCATCACTGTACATGGTGTTTGTGGCGCTTGGGGAACCCTAGCGGCTGGCTTATTCGATTCCGCTGGATTTAGCTGGAGCGTTGTTGGAGTTCAGGTAATAGGAATCGTAGCGGCTTTTGCATGGACTTTCACAATGAGCTTTATCGCATTCAAAACCATCAATATGTTTATTCCACTTAGAGTGAATGGTAAGCTAGAGGAAATGGGACTCGACCTTCATGAACACGATGCCCATGCATATCCAGAATTTGGGAAACATGCACTAAATGACGTGCTAGAACCTACCTTATCCTAATTACAGTTTTAAGGCCTATATAGGTTTTAAATTACAAAGGGAGAGAAATTCTCTCTCCCTATTATTTCAGACTTTCACTATTAGCTCACCTTTAGTGATACACCTTTCTTAATTAAAATTTAAACCAAAGGACTCTCCTCATGAAATCACTTTGTCAAATTTCTAAAACCTCACTCATTGCTATCTTATTTTCCATTTTCCTCGGAACAACATTCACTTTTGGGCAAGTCAGCCTTGGAACCGATGTAAATAGCCGGTATGTCTGGCGTGGAATTGATTTTGGTCAATCTCTAAGTTACCAACCAAGTTTAAGCTATTCTTCAGGAGGATTTGAAATAGGAACTTGGGGGTCTTACGCGATCTCAAACAGCGCGGCGAATGAATTAGACCTTTGGGTTTCTTACTCTATCGAGATTAACGAATCCTCTTCGCTTTCACTTGGCTTAACCGACTACTTCTTCCCTGCTGGCGCTGGAGGATACTTTGATTTCAATACGGATGGCAGCCACGTAATAGAACCATTTATAAGTTATTCTAGTAGTTTTTCTATAACTGCATATCTGAATGCTTTAAATGATCCTGACAATTCAATTTATATTAACGCATCTATTCCGTTTACTGTAGATGATATTAGTTTAGAGGTATTTCTTGGTTTTGTACCTTCTGCTAGTGCTTGGTATGGAACTTCTGGAGCGGCTATTCAAGATATTGGCATCACAGCTTCTAAAGAGATTCCATTTACTGATACATTCTCTTTACCCATAAGCACAAGCTTTATCGTAAATCCATATACAGAATCTAGTTTCCTATTATTTGGATTCTCGCTGTAATAAAACCACTTCGATTTCTAAAGAGACCTTATTTGGGTCTCTTTTTTTATTCTCACACTTTTATAAAAGGAACTCCTGATCTTCCTTAGTTCCTGTTATGTAAGATTAGATTGTTAATCATCTAATAAAGCTTTTTTGATACAATAGATTAAAATATTGATAGAATTGTATAAGCTTAAAAAGCATCTCTTTTTGTACTATTCAAGAAAAGGATGTTTAAAAATGGATTCGAAAAAAGAAAATAGACGGTGTGATTTTTGTGCCACAATTGAAGGTCAACCAAGGCCTATAGGATTGTATATTGTTAAGCTTTCATATTTAAATTATAAGGGGCATAAAAAACTAGCTTGCCAAAGCTGCAGAATAACTGTCAGAAAAGAATATCATAGCCAGAATAAAAGTATTACTAAATATTTTAAAAAATACTTTTCACGGTTAAAAATTGGGTTTTAGTCCCCTCTTCTTATCACAATTAGATAGCTACGATCCATTCCTCATTTTTATTCAGAAAACAAATGAAATTCAAACATGACAAAGAAGAGGCCTCTGAAAGGGTCTCTTTTTTATTGCACAGGAATCTTTATCCAATCACCTTTATTAATAACCTGATCTAGCTGAACTTGATTAATAATAGCTATATCCAATGCTTCAATATTCATTGGTAAACTAGAAGGTAATAATTCTTGGAATTTAGCGGTCTTTGAAGCTTTTATGAGCTTGAGACTAACTGGTTTTATGTTAAGAATACTTTGATCGGTCACACTTCCAAATCCATTATAAACGGATGAAAATTTACTTTTATACTCATTAAACTGAGTTTCAGTAGTGTAGCTTAAAAATTGATACACATTTCCATTGTAGTTCAAAGCTGAGATATCTAAATGCAAGTTTCCACCATCTTCTGTAGCAACATTTGCTTCCGCTTTATAACCCGAATAACCACTAACTGTTATTTGCTCTTGGCTTATTGTTGAGATGCTTTCCTGGCTCAATATCGCTTCTATAGAAGATTTTGGTGTTGTATTCTCTTGGTCTATAGTAAACTGAACCACTGCATCTTGAGCTTCATTTACAAGAATAACAGCGCTTGGCTCATTATATAAGGCAAAACCACTTGGCACAGGAAACTTAAACTTCAAATCAGGATGATAGAACACTCCATTTTTCTCAAAGCCATCTCTAGGATTTTCACCATAAAGAATCCCATCGGTAATTCTCAAAAATTCGTCCTGATCAATTTTGGTTTGTTTATAGCCCTTTTGTTCCCATTCGCTAGCTAATTTTGGTATGGTCTTTTCTCTTTCACCGGGATCTGGGTGAGATGAAAGGTGAGAAGGAATCCCTCCTCCCGCTTTCTCTGAAATTCTTTTTAGGGAAGTAAAGAACATCCCGCCTTCAGCAGCCTTGTACCCCTTCATCGCTGAATACTCAACACCAAGTGCGTCTGATTCCCTTTCATCGTCTCTACTGTAAGATAGAAAGAGTAATTGAGCAGTCTGGCTACTTAATTGAAGGATATTTCCACCATCTAAACCAAAAGATTCACCCAAAACAGCACCACCAATTACTGCTAACTGTCCGAATTGTTGTTCGGCGGCTCTTTGTGATGCATGTCTTGCCGCTACGTGGCCAATTTCGTGTCCCAACACAACCATTAATTGAGCTTCGTTCTCCAAGTGGCCTAGCAAACCTCTCGTTATGTATACAAAGCCTCCTGGTAATGCAAAAGCATTTACAACGGGGCTGTTTAACACTCTAAACGTGAACTCAATGTCTTTATATTCACTTGGAGTATCATCTCTTTTAAGATGGCTTACACTTAACAACTCTTGGCCTAGGGCTGATACATACGCTGCTACTTCAGGATCGTCATAAAGCCCATATTGTGCTACAATCTCTTTGTCAGATTCTGCCCCAAGTTGCTTTTCCTGCTCCCATGAATAGCCATAAACTCTCTTTTTACCCGAAATTGGATTTACTTGAAATGAAACGCAGGCATTAAAAGAAACTGCGACTATAAGTAAAAGTGTAAATTTTCGAATGTGTGGTATCATAAAAATTATTTTAATTCTTCCTTAATTAACAAACTTAAAATAAGAACCTTAGTTCCAAAAAATGCATTATGAGATAATATTAACCTCTGGTGTCAATTCAATCTTAAACTCTTTTAATATAGACGCCTTGATTCTCATTGCTAAATCCCAGATTTGAGCTCCTGAAGCTTTTCCATAGTTCACGAGCACAAGAGCTTGCTTTGCGTGAACTCCAGCATCACCTTCTCTAACGCCTTTCCATCCTGCTTTTTCAATTAGCCAACCAGCAGGAACTTTAACAAAATTATTAGAGACTTTGTAGCTAGGCATGTTTTTATACTCTTTCTTTAGCTCTTCAAATAGAGCTATTGAGATAATAGGATTCTTAAAAAAGCTTCCAGTATTCCCAATTTTAGCAGGGTCCGGCAACTTGCTCTTCCTAACTTCAATCACAGCCTTACTTACATCTTTGATCGTCGGCGAAAAAATCCCTTTATCTTCTAAGAGATCCACTAACGCTTTATAATCAACTTTCGGTTCAGCATTCTTTTGAAGCTTAAAAGTAACTGAGGTTATAACTACCTTATTTTTGAGCTCATTCTTAAAAATACTATTTCGATATCCGAAATTGCATTCTCTTTTTGAAAATGTTCTAATTTTCCTAGTTGAAATATCCAGAGCCTCAAGACTATCGAACACGTCTTTAAGCTCGACACCATAAGCTCCAATATTTTGTATTGGAGAAGCACCAACTGAGCCAGGAATCAACGATAAATTCTCTATTCCTCCCCACCCCTTTTCTACACAGCTAAGCACAAGCTTATGCCAATTTTCGCCCGCATTAACTTTTAGGTAAACATGTGCTTCATCTTCCTTAACGATACTTTCGCCTTTCAAAGCCATGTTTATAACTAACCCTTCAAAATCTGTTATGAAAAGCACATTACTTCCACCACCTAGAATCAATTTTCTCAAATTTTTAGTTTCAGCGAATGAAAGAGCCTCTTTAAGTTCTTCTATGGTAACTACAGAAACAAAGTATTTAGCTTGAGAGGCCAGCCCCATGCTATTATAGGCAATGAGTTCAAAGTCTTCTTGAAAGTTAAGTACTGGAGCCATTTATTTCTAAGGTTCTACTATGAGTTTAGTATCCTCTTTCCCAATTACTTTTACTCTAACTTTTTTAATTCGATTATTTAGAACAGAGTGAACCGTTAGCTCTAGATCATGATAGTTAACTCGTTCCCCTACAGTTGGTAAACTTTCAGTAAGGTGGTAAATCAATCCTCCCAAAGTTTCAAACTCGTCCTCTTCTGAAGCAACTTTGTAACCTAGAACATCTTCCATATCATCCAGGTCAATTTTTGCGTCAAAAATAAATATCCCATTTCTGAACTGCGTATAAAGTTGTTCGTCTTCCGATGATTCATCAGTAATATCACCCACAATCTCTTCGAGGATATCGTCCATCGTAACCAACCCCTCGGTTCCCCCATACTCGTCAACAACAATTGCTATGTGTGTTTTCTCTTGCTGAAAATCACGTAAGAGATCATCAAGTTTTTTGGTAGCTGGAATAAAAATGGTATTTCGTGAAATTGTCTTCCAGTTAAAGGAAGGGTTTTCCTCTAGTGAACTCAAATATGGAAGAATATCTTTAGCATAGATCACTCCAACAATATTATCCAAATCGTTTTCATATAATGGTAGGCGAGAAAGCGCCTTCTCTTTGATAATCTCTAGAACACTATTTAAAGAGTCGTTGATAGATACCGCATCAATATTAACCCGAGAAGTCATAATTTCGCGTACGGTTATATTTCCAAACTCTATAACATTCTCAATAATTTCTCTTTCATCTTCTTTAATAGACCCATCCTTTTCACTTACTTCCGCCATCGTTTTGATGTCTTCAGTGGTCATTTTACTAGATGGTTTTGGGAGATACTTCTCTAAGATAATGGTGCTATCGGCGATTAGTTTAGCTAGTGGTTTAAGTAAAATAAAGAATATATAAATAAACATGCTCCATCTTCTTGAAACAGATAGAGGGTTATTAATCGCAATTATTTTTGGTGTAATTTCACTGATAATCAGAATCATAAAAGTTAAAACCACAATTTCTACGGTGTAGACATAGATTTCTGAGAACCCAAAATGGCTAACAATGGAACCCGTAATTACAGCTGCCAATACTGACGCTATAATATTAGAAAAGGTATTACAAATTAGAATAGTAGCAAGAAGCCTACGAGGCTTGTCGAGCATAGTTAGAATTTGTGCGTCGCTACGGTGTTTCTCAATAGCAGAGTTTAGGTCCTCTAATCGTCCTGAGAGAGAGAAAAATGCGACTTCAGATCCCGAAAAAATAGAAGACAAGAATAGCCCTAAAATCATTACAATTACTTGTATTGACAACACAACAACATCTATTTTGCCTGAAACTACTCCGGCATCTACACTCGCAAATAACAGCATCATAATATGATGCGATTCATTTAGAATTTCCAAAAGTCCCTAATTATTAGTTTAGCTAAATTTAACTCCCTAGGAGTAAGCTACAAAATAAAAAAGCGGTGAAAGCACCCTGCCCACACCGCTCTTTACAAATCTTATCAGATTTAGAACGGAAGATCATCATCCATATCATCAAAGTTACTGTCTAACTGAACATTGCTAGACATTGGCTTTGCATTTTGATTAGCAGCTGGTCTTGAAGCACCACCGCCGGAATTGTTATTTCCGCCACCACCGCTATTATCGCCTTTGCTATCAAGCATAGTCATTTGTAAGGCTTTAATCTCTGTAGTATAACGTTTCTGTCCGTCTTTATCTTCCCACTGGCGAGTTTGTATCGGCCCCTCAATATACACCATAGAGCCTTTGTGCAAATATTGCTGGCAGATTTCAGCTAATCTTCCCCACGCAACAACGCGGTGCCATTCTGTGCGTTCTTGGCTCTCGCCATTGCTATCTTTAAAGCGTTCGCTTGTAGCAATGTTTAGGGTTGCAACTGCAGTGTTTGATTGTGTGTAACGAACTTCTGGTTCTTGACCGAGACGTCCGATTAACATGGCTTTATTTAGTGAACTCATTTCGTAACCTCATATATTTTTGTTTGCAAAGTAAGACTTACTAGTGAACTATTCCTTACAAAATAAATATTTTCCAAATAGATCATTAAGTTATACTTAATGATAAACTTAGTTATCTCATCCTTTCTTTACTATTACAAACCGTTCGCTGTCTGCTTTTGAAACTTGTTTGAAAAATGTTCTAAAATCTTCGTATTCCTCAGAGTCTAATCTAATTTTTGTGAGAATTAATTCCCGAGAATAAATCAATTTCCCAGAATCATCCCACTCTAAACTTGCATAAAAGCTTCCGAAATCATTTTCAATTTCAACCTTTGAAGGCAGTGCTTCCATTTCGTAATCTGAAGGAAGCTCAAATTCGTAGACATCTTTTTCTAAAAACTTATTTGAAAGCCACACTTCATTCTTTCTATCCTTAGACTCTGGAGGGTTCAATTGCCATTGATTTAATGCGTTAACTGGTACAAATAGCCTAGATGAAGATCGTGTGGCGAAATTATCCATTTCTAACTCATAGGAATATCTCGCTCCCTCTTCAGATGTTGTTAACCCACTGAAGTCGACATTGCTCATTTTATATTCTGAACTCCTAAGATCATCCTCAAGCCATTCTAATCTTTTCTTTTCAGTTATTGGCTTCAAACTATGAAGTAAGTTATCTTGAAATATTCCAGTATTTTTGACGATTGTTTTAATCTCTGCTTTTCCATCTTCAGATATTAATATACTCGTTAAAGTAACTCGGCCGTTTTGTTCAGGATTATTCTCTGGCGTTTGAATTACTTGCCCACCATCTACCGAAATTAGCAATGCGTTTTTACCTTGTGTACCCCCCGACAAATGATTGGCTGGCATATACTTACTAGTACATTCAAGCCAAATTTTCTCACCATCCGAAAGTGTTGCCTGCAAAATTACATGATTAAATTGATTGCTTGGGAACTCAGTTAGCATATGCCCATGAGAATCACTATTAATTAGCACAGCATTTGAAGCGATGCCTGCGTACTCAAGGATTGCTTGCATAAAATTAGTAAGTGCTTTGCAATCACCATATTCGTTTTTGAAAACATAATCTGCAGAAAATGGTTTCCAACCACCAATACCTAGCTGTATACTCACATAACGCGCCTTATCTTGCAAATAACTATACAACAGTTTAACCTTTTCACGCTCATCTGTTATACCAATTAATAGGTCGTCAACTTCTGTTTTAGCAGCATCAGACAGTGTTCTTGTACCAATTCCCAAACCGTAATACCATTTCCCAAATTCTTCCCAATTTTCAGCACTACCCTGGGTATTCTCTATTTCGAAAGTGTTCGGTGCTACTAAAACCCTTGGCAAAGTTTCTCTTAGAGGAGGACTATATGGTTCCCCTTTTGAAGGTCCCATAAAACCAGTTTGCCAATTGTAAACCGTTCCACCCAAGCTATTAACTATTGTTGGTTCTTCATTTAAGTTTGATTGATAATACCTTATCCCATTTGGCGATTTATCTACTACTGTGAAAGAAGCTTTTTGGACCGTCTGATTTAAGGATTTTGGATACCAGGATGGCAAACCTAATATGCCGTTAAAATTTATTTGATACTCGATTTCTATCGTATATGGAAATGAATTATGATAGAGATCTAATACCTTTACCCGGCTATCTGAAAAGAAAGTATATCCATCAAAAGCACTGTAATCTTCTGCATCTTTATCGGAGTACGATCGAATCACGTCTCCATTTGCATTTAGCACATTCGCTTTTATATAATCTATTTCTCGAAAATTATCGTACCAGATTGGAATTTGGGCTAATTCTTTATCCTTTTTACTAAATATTGTTAGAGCCTCTTTAACATTATAAACAGCATTTGAGCTACTATTTATGGTGAGCGTAGTTTCATGATTTCTAATCATTGAACCAGAACCCAAACCTAAAATGCTTGTACTTAAATTGGTCTTTGTATCCTCCTGTTCAAAGATACTTTCTTTTGTAGCACTACATGAAAAGAGACAAACACTTAGTAAAATTAGAAAAATATTCTTCATCTATTAAATTGATTTTTTTAAGACTATTAGTTCAGCATTGTCATTTGCTACATCTTCATAAAACTTACGTAGTGCTTCATAATCTGAAGGAGCTACTCTCTGTTTTGTAATTGAGAATGTATATCGGATTGACATCGTAGTGCCCTGAGTTTGAACCAAACGATAGAACATTCCAGTATCATTAGGGAGTTTGTATGCTTTTGACTCTAATGCTTCATCAACCTCCCAACCTTGGTCTATAAATATGCTAATTACAACTGATTTAGAGAAGTTATAATCGTAATCTACAGGGTAAGTTCTATCTCTTTTCTTGAAAGGGTTTGAGTTAATCGTTTCTACTTTTAACGGATTAATATAAACCACATCTCTATTGTCTCCATTTTCGTAACTAAAGTCTATACTGTACTGATAAGGCTCAGTCCTTTCCGCTTCTTTTGTAGAAAGAGAGTCGATAACTAGTCCAGTTTGGTCAACAAATAAACTTGTTTTAATTTTCTCTTTAGGTTCTTCAGATTCAAGAACTGCTCTTTCAGCCAATGCGAAATAACCAGAACTTTTTGCGCTCAAATTTCCAGTTACTTGCCCATCAGCTCCCACTTTAAGTGTTATTAAATTTACCGAGGAGTTAGGTACTGTGTTTACAATATTCACCCAATTATCAATTTCCTTACTCTGAATGATAAGTCCACTGCCGTTTAATGCAGAGCTTGGCAGCATATTATACGGTCGTTTATCATTCTTAGCATCTAATAAGTAGTGTACTCCATCTGCCTTTACTAAGGCTAAAGTATGATTGAATTGATCTACTATCGGATAAATTGAAATAATTTCGCCGTTATCTCTCGTACTCATTACAAGTGGATAGGCTTCAACTCCAGCGTCTCTTAACAACTGAATAAGTACAAAGTTAATCTCAGTACTATTACCAGTTCCTTCTTTATAAAGCTTGTCCAAACTTTCATCTACATAGGTAGAATATCTATTATCCCAGTCCATAGTTTGAGAAACATGATCATAGATTGCAATCATTTTTTCTAATTCAGTTTCTTTATTTCCAGCAACTTCTTCTGCGTTTTTCTTTAAAGTTGAACTTGATCTCAATCTTTTGCCGTAGTTATTTGATTCATCAAAAAGCTCTACCAAAGCTGGCCAAGTTCTAAGTATTGGTCTGGGTAATTCTTGGGGGAATTGAACGGAAGATAATTGAAACCGCACTTGTGCTAGATAATCCACTCTTGCTTTCATGTATGGCTCATAAGTTAGTGCCGGCACATCTTTCATCGCAAACCGATATTTAGTTCCGTTAAAATCTATCCTCGCGCTTGCATGAGATGTTGTTCTTGCAGCACGTATATCATTGTCTTGTCTAACTGAATATTGAATGGTGGCGTTATCGTTATACTGTTCCTGATAATCTTCAAAGAAGGGATGGTATGATCTTTTATAGGGCAAGTAGCTGAACCATTCAGGAACTTTAGCCGTGTATTCGCTCCACAAAACAGGAATTTCTCTTTGGAAAAACCAATCAGGAACATCCACAGGGGATTCAGACTTCATTTCGTAACTATATTCAAATACTGCGCCACTTCGTAAACCTGGGGCAGTAAATTTAAGTTCTGTCCAGTTATCCGTTACCTTATTCTCAAATTTATCTTTCCTTCCAAGCTTAGATTTCTTCACCTTTCCATCGTTGTCGATGTACGAAGTTTCAGCTTTCAATTTTGAAATTCTTTGTTCGGGATTATCTTCCCTAAAACCAATTGCTACATCTCCAGCATCTAGGCCATCATCGGTTAAGATTTTAATTCTAACATGCCTTTTATAATGTAATTCCAACTTCTCATCTACATAGAATTCGCCAACATCAAAGAGAACTACAGCACTTGCAGTAGAATCTTTCTCATATATCTGCATATTAAGCTGATCTCTTGGAATATCCCCGAACTTCCATGTTTGACCAAATAGGAGGGGATTAGTAACTATAAATAAACCAATAAAACAGACTACTTTTTTCATTGCCAGCATGTATTTGTGTGTAAAATAATATTTTCCTCAAGAAAGGATATTACCGATAAACTAGCAACACCTTTAAGTGTAAACAGATATAAAATCAGACTAAAGAAACCTAAGTTAGTTGGCATTAATATTTTTAAAGGCGCTTTTAATTTGTTAATTCATCCTCTGTATGTAATTATGTATTTTCTGAAAAACAACGGACTCACTATGATTTACAAAAAACTTACTGTCACTTCATTATCACTTTGCTTTTTATTCTCCCTATTTATCAATCCGGTTGCACTTAACGCTTGGAATGAAACGGGACATAAAATAATTGCAGCAATTGCTTGGGATAATTTAACGCCAATCGCCAAAGAGAATATTATAGAGATTCTAAAGGTTGCCCCTAAAGACTCAGACCTACTTACTCTTTTTGATAAAAATGCTCCAAGCAACACTGAGCAATATTTTCTAAATGTTGCCTATTGGCCAGATATGGTTCGGGATAGAAACAAGACCACTAG